>Ga0307515_10012499_pt1 | contig 15969 bp, 3 predicted proteins | sample 17_EM_MG_FD_194513 | JGI IMG/M metagenome (GOLD analysis project Ga0307515, IMG submission 194513) | Populus trichocarpa ectomycorrhiza microbial communities from riparian zone in the Pacific Northwest, United States - 17_EM | ecosystem: Host-associated > Plants > Roots > Unclassified | place...
CTTTAGATTAATATTAATAAGTTTAAGTTCTACTCTACTAATATAAAATACCTTAGCTTAATTATCTTAACTAATAGTATAACTATAGACCTTAAGAAGGTATAGGTCTTATAGAAATAAAAGGACCTAACATTAATTAAAGAACTATAATAATTTCTTAGCTTTGTGAACTTTTACTAATAATTTATCTAAGGCTACTCTGCTATTGCTATACCTATAATAAAACTCCTAAAGAAGGATATTAGATAACTATAGGGACTAAAATAAGCTAAATTATTTAAGGCCCTTAAGGGAGCCTTTACTTTAGCACTAGTACTAGCATACTATAACTATATAAAGAAAATAGTGGTAGAGACAGACGTATTAAATTAGGCTTCCGGCGAAGTCCTCTCCTAGTATAATAATAACGGAAAATTAAGACTAGTCGCATTCTTTTTTGTAAAGTACTCTACGCTAGAGTGTAACTATAAGATCTATAATAAAGAACTCTTAGCTATTATTAAGGCTTTAGAGGAATAGCGTCCTAAGCTATAAGGGACTAAGGAGCCGTTTAAAATTATTATTAACTATAAGAACCTATAGACGTTTATAACTACTAAGTAGCTAAACTAGCGCTAAGTCTAGTAGGCAGAGTTTCTTTTATAGTTTAACTTTATAATTATATATAGACCTAGCAGTAAAGCTACGCTCCCTAACGCCTTAAGCTAGCTACTAGGAATTAGGCCTAAGGACGCTAATAATAAACGCCTCCGCTACTAAGCCTAAGTCGTTATACCGCCCTAGAAAGTTAACCCTATAATCTTAAAAGAATTACTATATAAGTCCCATAACTCTAATAACGCAGAGTTTATAGCTGCTCTAGACCCTAAAATAGCTAAAAGGTTACTAAATAAGTTAATCCGGCTGGGATACTAGGAGAATGAACTTATAAGAGATATAGTAGTAACCCTACGTAATTAGAGAGCTCGCTATTAGCTAAAGAAGATTAGGAAATTACTCTGTTATAATAAGTTAGAATATAGTATTATTAACAGATAGATCTACTTCTACTAATATCTCTTTATCCCTAACGCCCTAAACCTCCGCTTAGAAGTTACCTATTACTCTTATAGTAGCGGCCCCACTAGTTACCCTAGCTAGGTTAAGACTCTTAACCTTTTAAATTAAATATACTGGTGGCTAAGAATCTCCTAGTTTATGGCTACCTTTGTTAAAGACTATACCCTATACTTTCGCACTAAAACCCCCCGCTTTGCCCTGCCCGGTTTCCTAAAGCTATTAGAATTATTTGCTTACCTATAAACCGATATCTTAATTAACTATATTATAACGCTATTAGTATACTAATACTACGGCAAGGTATATAAATATATCCTTATTATTATAGACCGCCTAATTAAAATATAATACCTTATTCTAGTAATAGGACTCCTAATAGAGGAGCTAGTTAATAGCTTTATTAATAACGTATATAAGCTCTACGGTGTACTAAGTATAATTATCTCTAATTACGGTATATAATTTATTAGCAACTTTTAGTAACGACTAAGTAAACGCCTTAAGATAATCTTATAACTAAGCTTAGCCTAGCACCTAGAAACGGACGGCTAAACTAAAATTATTAACGCTGCCGTAAATAAATACCTTTATATAAAATAACTAGGTTAACTACCTACCGCTTATTAAGTTTGCTATAAATAACCAAGTTAATAAGAGTATAGGTATCTCCCCATTTTTTGTAAACTATAGCTTTAACCCTTACCTTAGAATTAAGCCTACTGGCCCCCGCTTACTAATACTATTAGTATAAGTAAAGAAGGAGTTCTTTCGCGTAGACTCTATAGCTAACCGCTTTAAGCGGATATTAATATAGCTTAAGGCCCTAGCCTAGATTTTATAGTAACGCTATAAAGATAATACTAATACCTGTAGGGATAAGAGCGTGTTATTCTACGAAGGCGATATCCCTTATATAGATAAGTGCCGTATAGATATGGCCCGTGCACACCAAATAAAGAATATCAACTTCCTCAACACCAGTAGCAACTAGATAGCTTTATTAATTAAATAAACCACCAATATAGTCAGAAATCGTACGTCTAACGATAAGGACTTTATTCCGCCTACTTAATATCCTAAGTTATCGCATTAGATAAAGAAAAAACCACCACCTACGCCAAAACCACTGCCTTATTTCGAGCCTCTGCCTATCTATAATAAAAACACCTATAGCACCCTAAAGCTTCCATACTATATCGATTCTGGTGATCCCTATTAAATATTTAAACTATTTTGGACTAACGAGCTACTAAATAAGCTTGTAAAGTTTATAAACTAAAACGCTAAGCTGCACCTAACGCCCAAAGAAAAGAAACTAAAAGATAGTCCTTAGCTATGGAAACCGGTATACAGGCTAGAGCTTTATACGTACTTAGCAGTGCTTATATATATAAGCTTGCATATAGAACCTACTATTAAGGATTACTGGTATAAAGACTTTAGCTATAGTATAATGTATATTATTAGATAATATACAGGATACGACCGGTGGTAGTAAATTAATTGCTACTTTTACTGCACCGCACTAAGGGAGGAAAACGATAAGGACTTCTAGAATACTTTTAAAAGAATATAGGACCTTAGTAAGCACCTCCGCCTTTACTATAAGGAGTTCTATTAGCTAGGAATTAACCTCGCCGTTAATAAGACGATTAAAGGCTTTACTAGCCGTACACCTAAAATAGTAAATATTCCTACTAAGCTAACGCCAGAAGGCTTTAAAATATAGGTACTAGGCAATTAGGGCTACGTACTTAATTAAATGTTTTATATAAAAGGCAGCAAAGAAGGCCTATATAATTTGGATCTACACTAGCATTAAGATAAAGGCTTTTTAAAGACGCAGGCAGTAGTGCTTAATTTCCTTACGTAGCGAAATAATGTTACCGGCGAGCGCCTTTATCCTCCCAATAAGCATATAGTTTGGCTTAATAATCTATTTACGTCCGTCTAACTTCTTTAACAACTTTAAGAGCTTGGAATTAGCGGTATAGGCACCGTTTATACAACTAGAACAAAACGTAAAAAGTAGGAGAAGGCTAAAAAGCAAAAAATAGTGTTAAATTTAAGAATAAATTTACCGCCAATTAAGCAAATTAACTTATTGCTAGCCGACCTAAAATTAATATATAACTCTTAAATTCCTTAGGGTATATTATACGCAAAGACTTTAGAGAATAGTACGGTAATAAAGTTCGCCTAGAAGGACGCTTAGGTAGTCCTATTTATAAGTACTATTGCTAATAATAAGTATATTTAATTTCTAAAACCTTAACACTATGCCTATAAGCTAATAACGTTATATATTACTAGCTTTAGAAAAGGTTAAGCAACTATAAAGATGGCTAGCTATAACGGCTAGCGGCGCTACATAGACTTGGAAGATCTTTAGCGACGACGCTAGGAAGTAGTTATAGATACTAGCGTTTATTAACTTCTACAATCGCTTTATAAAAGGTGTTAATACTACTAACTAGATAAGGTCGTATTATTCCTCTCTTAAGCATTACCAGAAGACTTAGAAACCGCTATTTTACTTCCTTATTAATATAATCGTCACTAACTACTTTAAGATGTCCTCCTTTACTGCTCTAGGCTAGCTAAATAAGGCTAGCTATAAAGCCTTTATCAAACAACTCATCAACTCCCTCTTTAAGCACTTAATGCGCGCCACTAAGGCCTCCCGCTAGCGCGTTTCTATAAGCCAAATACAATAGTACCTAGCGGTAGAGCATAGATATAAGCCAGAGAAGATAAATAATAAAGATATAGCTTACTCGGCGTGCTTTAAAGTAGGAAGGAAAGCTTCTACTAAGAGATTAGGTAGTAGGAAGCCTTTAGGCAATCTGGCAATAAATACCGTTTAAAAACCTTATAAGTAGTAGAAGAGACCTTAAAGGACTGCTAGGACTAAATTCGGGTATAGACTCTACTAAATACCGCTTTATAAATTAGGGCCTTGCTAGTAGGAATATATTAATTAAATTAATACTAAAGATTAACTATAGATAGACAATATTTATATATATTTAAAGCTTTATATAAATCTTAAGTGTATAGCAGAACGCCTTACCGCTAACAAACGCAGCTATTTAATTAGTTAAGCTTAGGCCACTATTCTACAGACGAATCTATCTATATCAGGGATAGTTATAGTTAGCTTAGAAAATATAAAGATAAATAAACCTAAGAATAAATGGGATAATAAATGGGACGGCTTATACCCTATACTTGCAGTATATTAAGGGGTAGTTATAGTAGACCTTTTAGACTATATCTAAGTAAATAAATCCTTTTATACATTTAAGGTCCGCCTCTAAGCTGCTAAAGAGATCCCTAGCTAAGTAAGTATTAATACTATAGAGCGCTGTAATGTATAAGGATAAGTGGTAGAGAGAGATAATAATAGCAATATAGAAGATAAATAGGAGTTTAAGAAAATCCTTAATATATATAATAAAGACCCCTAGGGCCTAACTTATAAGATTAAATGGAAATATTATAAGGATATAACCTAGCAGCTAGAGAAAGACCTAAAGGGTTATAAATAAGCCGTATAGCGCTTTTATAAGTAATACCCTAAAAAGCTAAAACCCCTAAACTAGGTATAAGATAAGGAAAAGTTATATTAAGGTCGCAGCTAACCACCGTATTAAAATTTATGGTAGTTAAGATGTTATAGAACTTTAACTAGTGGTTAAAGTTATCTAATTAGCTAAATTCTCGCTAAGAAATGCTATACGGATTAATTTAGGTAGTGGTATAAAGTTCTACTAACCTTACTTACTAAACTAACTAATTAGGATTTTCTATACCTAGTATAGAAAATTATTATTAGCTTAGTTAAGGGCGGTAAGCGGAATTAATATCTTTGCGGTAAAAAATAGGCAACCCTATATACTGCCTATTTTTAAATTATCTATTTAGTTTAGGAACTAAACTATCTAGGGGAAAGGAGTACTGTTATGGCACTAACCTAATGTATACTATTTTATACTATCTTATACTATTTTCTACTATTAGCTAGCCTACTACTAGCAACTTAGCGGCTGGCCCTACTATTTATATATAATACCCCCTTTCTACCTTCTTCCCCTCTTTATCCCTTATATAGATAGGTACCGTATAGATATAGCCCATGTACACTAAATAAAGAATATTAACTTCCTTAACACCAGTAGCAACTAGATAGCTTTATTAATTAAATAAACTACTAATATAGTCAGAAATTGTACATCCAATAATAAGGACTTTATTCCGCCCACTTAATATCCTAAGTTATCGCGTTAGATAAAGAAAAAACTACTACCTACGCCAAAACCACTGCCTTATTTTAAGCCTCTGCCTATCCATAATAAAAACACTTATAGTACCCCAAAGCTTCCACACTATATTAATTCTAGTAATCCCTATTAAATATTTAAACTATTTTAAACTAATAAGCTACTGGATAAGCTTATAAAGGTTATAAACTAAAACGCTAAGCTATACCTAACGCCTAAAGAGAAGAAACTAAAAGACAGTCCTTAGCTATAGAAACCGGTATATAGGCTAGAGCTTTATGCGTACTTAGCAGTGCTTATATATATAGGCTTATATATAAAACCTACCATTAAGGATTACTAGTATAAAGACTTTAGCTATAGTATAATATATATTATTAGACAATATATAGAATACAACCGGTAGTAGCAAATTAATTACTACTTTTACTGCACTGCACTAAGGGAGGAAGACAATAAGGACTTCTAGAATACTTTTAAAAGAATATAGAACCTTAGTAAGCACCTTCGCCTTCGCTATAGGGAGTTCTATTAGCTAGGAATTAACCTCGCCGTTAATAAGACAATTAAAGGCTTTACCAGCCGTGCACCTAAAATAGTAAATATTCCTACTAAGCTAACGCTAGAGGGCTTTAAAATATAGGTACTAGGCAATTAGGGCTACGTACTTAATTAAATATTTTATGCAAAAGGTAGCAAAGGAGGCCTATATAATTTAGATTTACACTAGCATTAAAATAAAGGCTTTTTAAAGACGCAGGTAGTAGTGCTTAATTTCCTTATATAGCGAGATAACGTTACTAGCGAGCGCCTTTATCCTCCTAATAAGCACATAGTTTGGCTTAATAATCTATTTATATCCGTCCAACTTCTTTAATAACTTTAAGAGCTTAGAATTGGCGGTATAGGCACCGTTTATATAACTAGAACAAAACGTAAGAAGTAGAAGGAGGCTAGAGAATAGAAAATAGTGTTAAATTTAGGAATAAATTTACCGCTAATTAAGCAAATTAACTCGTTACTAGCCGACCTAAAATTAATTCACAATTCTTAAATTCCTTAGGGTATATTATATGCAGAGACTTTAAAGGATAGTACGGTAATAGAGTTCGCCTAGAAGGACGCTTAGGTAGTTCTATTTATAAGTACTGTCGCTAATAATAAGTATATTTAATTTCTAAAACCTTAACACTATACCTATAAGCTAATAACGTTATATATTACTAGCTTTAGAAAAGGTCAAGCGACTATAAAGACGGCCAGCTATAACAGCTAGCGGCGCTATATAGACTCGGAAGATCTTTAGCGACAATACTAGGAAGTAGTTATAAATACTAGCGTTTATTAACTTCTACAATCGCTTTATAAAAGGTGTTAATACTGCTAACCAGATAAGGTCGTATTATTTCTCTCTTAAGCGTTACCGGAAGACTTAGAAACCGCTATTTCACTTCCTTATTAATATAATCGTCACCAACTACTTTAAGATGTCCTCCTTTACTACTCTAGGCTAGCTAAATAAGGCTAGCTATAAAGCCTTTATTAAACGACTCGTTAACTCCCTCTTTAAGCACTTAATACGCGCCACTAAGGCCTTCTGCTAGCGCGTTCCTATAAGCCGAATATAATGGTACCTAGTAGTAGAGCATGGATATAAGCTAGAGAAGATAAATAATAAAGATATAGCTTACTCGGCGTACTCTAAAGCAAAAAAAAAGCTTCTACTAAGAGATTAGGTGGTAGGAAGCCTTTAGGCGATCTAGTAATAAATACCATTCGGAAACCTTATAAGCAGTAGAAAAGACCTTAAAGGACTGCTAGGACTAAATTCGGGTATAGACTCTACTAAATACCGCTTTATAAATTAGGGCCTTACTAGCAGGAATATATCGATTAAATTAACACTAAAGATTAACTGTAGATAGACAATATTTATATATATTTAAAGCTTTATACAAATCTTAAGTGTATAGCAGAACGCCTTACCGCCAACAAACGCAGCTGTTTAATTGGTTAAGCTCGGGCCACCATTCTACGGACGAATCTATCTATGCAAGGGATATCATAACGTAGTTATTTAGTCTACTTTATTGCAGCACTGTGATATTAAGCCTTAGGTCTTCCTATAACTAAATCTTATTAAGGTAATTGCCTTCCTTAATATACTTAGTTATTCACTTTAATTTAGCCTCTCCAATCTTATATAGAGCACCTATATTAGGAGTATAACTGCAGCGCGTGTAATAATTAAATCTCTCCTTTTTCTAGCGCCGCTAGGTCCTTTTTAGGATGCTATAACGCTTACGGACATCTTTGTATGATTTTATAGCGTCTAATTATCCTAGGGCCTTGTTTTTAGTAGGTATGTCCTATTTAAGAGCTTTATTAGGGCTATCTTTAGGCTATCACAGCTGGCGCTTAGGGGTTCTTTGTTTATATTGCTTCGCAACGCGATTAATACCTAAATTGTGGGTAATAGGCTGGCGTATAGTAATAGAAAGATTCTATAGGCTTTAGGCTTTAAAATAAGCTATTATTTGTATATATTGAGTGCGTGGTTATCCCTTGCAACGTCAGGGTCCTCAGAGTAAGTGGTCCGTGCGGGAAAACCCACAAATTTCTAAGTACAGGCACCGAATCCAGCTAATTTGATTGGCTAGTTCTTATCGATAACCTGAGGACCCATTTTGACGTTGCGAGGGATAGGGTTGTCAGGGTGCGAAGTTATGCTAAAATAGGTGGGGTAGACATTATCGATAGGCGTTTTTAGCTTCGGCTAATAACTGTGTCAGCTGGTATCTCGAGCGGCAATTACGACATTGGCACTCTTCCGACTGGCGGTGCTCAGGCACCGGTCGATTCAGCTACGTCATTCCTCCTCTGGAAGCTATCAAAGCGCGCGCTAAAACATATGGTGCGTTGGTGCAATACATAACCAATAACACTATCTTGGCTAATTCAGATGGTCTTGCGAGCCTTGCGCCATCGCCACTAGACGTCATCGCCACCAGACGTCTGCATACTCTTTCTCAAGCCATGGAGTACCGAAGGCGAGGACCGTATTTCCTCGGCAGCTGAATGTAACTCCACTGCAGTGGTAGCAAATGTGGCGGCCACTTGACATACTTCCCTTTGCCTCAAATCCCAACGTTACAGCGATTCTCGCAGCATATATGCCCGGCCAAGAGACAGGAAACAGCATCGTTGATGTGCTCTGGGGAGATGTAAACCCATCCGGTCGTCTACCCTATACCATCGCCAACTCTGAAGGCGATTATGAGAAGAACATTGTCAACAGCATCGCATTTCTCACTACTACTGACCCGAATGCATAGCAGGCAGACTTTTCAGAAGGCCAAATGACAGATTATCAGTACTTTGACTCTAGGAAAGAATTAGTTCTTTACGAGTTTGGCTTCGGACTCAGCTACACCAGCTTTGCGCTCTCTAATCTTGAGGTCAACAAACTTTCACGCGGTGCTATCGCACTTACTCCATCACCGAACGCTCCGATCCTTCCCGGAGGAAACTCCAAGCTCTGAGACACCCTCTTCCGCGTTGGTGTCACCGTCAAGAATACCTGCAAAGTTCCTGGAGCGGCAGTTCCTCAGCTATATCTCTCCTTTGGCTCGGAAGCTGGCGAAGGCACTCCGGTGAGGGTATTGCGAGGGTTCGAGAAAGTCAGCTTGCAACCAGGCCAAAGCTCGGCAGTGAACTTTGCCTTGATGAGAAGAGATGTGAGTTATTGGAATACGGTGACGCAGCAGTAGACGATTCTGAAGGCAGGAGTGAAGGTGGCGGTGGAATTCGGTTCGAGGAATCTGACGCTTAGCGGATCTTTGAGTGTTTAAGTGCTATCCTAATATTTTTGATAAGGCTTATGCGGCAATAGAAGACGTGTGGTCGATGACAATTTCATGCTGTATCGTGCCCTGCTATCCTTTTGAGATTGCCGCGATGGGATTTGTGCGAAGTCATTCGATGTCGGTGATCACCGCCCTATGGCGCTTTGCAAGGAGATAGTAGGGCCCCTTCTGCGATTCATGCTCACTGTAAGCATGACATAACGTACGTGTTGCGTCTTTACATGACAGCCATTCAAACGCCAACGGCAGATTACTCATCCCGAGCGGGGATGCTTGGGTCTCTACTAACAGGATCAACATAGTTGATGCAAACCATCAAAGCCTCGCAAATAATTATTACCCCGCTTCAAAATATGTGATAGATATTCTCCGGAGAATTATTCTCAGGGCATTGGAAATAGCCTCATCGTCATGTCTCTTCTCGCCCATCTTTCCCTTTCCCTTGCCGGGATACCTAAGCCGACTCAAACCTATAGCTTTAAGTCTGGAAATTACCAGCTCTTTTTCACCCTCACAGGTTCAGGCCCTCTCCTTGTGATCCAGGCACCGGGTTGGGGTATCGGAAATGCCTACCTCCAATCAGGCCTGGCACCCCTGGCTACATCACATACTCTGCTCTTCCTCTTGCCGCGCGGCACCGCGCCCTCGTCCGGCGCCGACTCCGCTAACGAAATGCGCAGTGTCACTATGGCTTTTGACCTCGAATCTCTGCGTGTATGGCTGGAGTTGCCTTCTTTAACGCTGCTCGGGCACTCGAACGGCGGGACAGTTGCGCTTGCGTACGCGGAAATGTATCCCGAGCGGGTGGAGAAGTTGCTCCTGGTGGACCCGCAGATCCTTGGCTTCGATGACTCTGCAACCTGGATTCGCTTTTTCGGGGAGCGCATGGAGGATCCACGCTACGCTGGGGCTATTGAGGCCATGAAGGGGGGCATGAACCCCCAGACGGATGAGGAGCTGCAAGAGTTGCTAAAGAAGTTGATACCGTATTATTTTGCGCAGCCTGAGAAGTATGCTGAAAAGTTTTATCAGCAGTTAGAAGCGGCGGCAAAGGAATCACAGCATGGTGGTGTGCAGGTGTCGCCGTTCAAGGCGCAAGGAGAGGCTGATCGAGCAGATAAGGAGGGCGTAACAGGCTTGTTTGGGAGGGTTATATGCAAGACTCTGATCTTAGTGGGAGACAAAGATGCATTTTGTAGTGTTGCGGCGGCGAAGATAGCTCAAGAAGGCATTAAGGGAGGAGGACATGACGGGGTAGAGTTGGTGGTGTTGGAAGATTGCGGGCATTTCCCTTGGATAGAGAAAGGGGATATATTTTTCGAGGTCATGAAGAGGTTTCTATAAGATGAAAATGAATGAGAAGAGTTCTTTGGGTCTCCTCGTATGTATCAATCTCACATAATGACACAGCTCAAACTGAGTGTCTTGGATGTCAATACCAAGCAGTAGTGGACGAATCAACGACGGTCTAGAAAACAGTCATTGACGTCTCGCCATGTTCCGTCCCCCACGGGTAACACCTAGCGAGGTAGTGCATCATAGGAATAATCAAAGATGCGGAAAATGGTTACGTGCAGAATTTAGTGAGCTAGCTAGGGTAAACGTAGCACATAGAAATATAGGATTGCGCATGTTACAGCCTTTCAACCTACTTCAATTCTCAAAGTACTATCTCTTCCGAACCATTATTGGCTGCTAACGCCCAATACAGTAGTATAACATTAAATACGCTCTAAGAGATAGGCCACAAATGTTAAATCTCCTATATGCGGATTCAACTGATCAAGGGGAGAGGGTGGTTTAAATTATTGGGTGGAGGGATAGAAAAAGTAGCTATCTGTGTAAATATTTGGACAGGATCTGGACAGTATCCCTTTGGCTGGTAGATTTAGTCCTACGGTTATCGATAAGAACTAGCCAATCTGTACAGCGTAGAAACAACAGTGGGTGCACGAATTCCGTGCGCACGGGCCACAACCACCAAAAATCAAGAAGTCTAGAAAATGCATCTATTTGTATATTATAGCGCGATATTACTATTTATTGCCTCTAATGGGCTTCCCACCAGATCTAATAAGCTCGGCGCATCTTCGGGGCATATTAGCTATGCGGTGCCGTATCTCTTCTATAGTAATTTTATTCTATTCCTCTTAAAGAGCCTCCTTCATTTCCTCTTTAGAATTAAAGATTCTACGGCGTAGCCGTTGCTTTATAATAGACCAGATACCTTTAATAAGATTAAGATTAGGGCTCTAAGCAGGATAGATAAGGTTTTAGATATTATGGGCCTCCTTATACTCCTGCGCGAGGCCTCGTTTTCTTATACCGTAAGAAGGGTCCCCATCCTCTTAAAGAAGCCACGGCTTATTGTTAATAAGCCTTATAGATTTAATAGCTTTAACGTAAAGAGGTAGGAGGTAGTTAACATAGTATTTCTGGGTTATAGCATTGCCCTTAACCTTAAGTTTAACATCATAAGGCTTACCTACCTCCCATTCCTGTACTCGGCGGTAATATTCCTTCTTAGTCTCGGTTTTTAGACGTTGTTAAGGCTTTATAGGATAAGAAGGGTGCTTAACCTTATCTTCTTCGTTATTATAGAACTCCAATTTCTTTGCTTTCCCCCACTAAGAGATTTACGCGGCGATATAATACCGGACACCTTTAAGCGGAGGCCTTTCTTTAATATTCTTTAGATTATCTCGCTTTCCTTACTCCCTAAGGACTATGCCTTATGCCTGTAACGTAGGATCGACGTATACTTTATTAGTATAGACGATATAATTAAAGAAACTAAAGAGAGGATCGTATAAGTAAGCTTCGCCGTAAATAGCTTAACTAGTATAGTTTTACTCTAAAATAACCTTCTTAACAAAGGCACAAAGATACCATCCGCCGCCCTTAGTATGCTCCTTTAACTTCTGCTAAAGTTAACGCCTCTTAATAGGTATCTTATGGTATGCAATCTAAGCTTCGTAAGGCTATTTCCAAACTAGATTTCTTAAGGGTGAAATAAGTAGCTTGCATATCAATTTAGTAACTTTAGACTTACGCCTAAGTACTTAAGACCTCTACTAAGTCTTCCTTTTTGTAATAGGGCCCATCTTTTTAAGTTACTTCTTCTATTTTCGGCCATAACCTTCTAAAATCTTATAGTCAGCTAAAATCTAATATAGTAACTTGGACTCGCCGTTACGAGCTAACGTATTATAGAATTTACACTTCCTAGTAGTTATAGCTTCTCTGCCGGCAAGAGGTTTAGGGCTAGGGGTCCGCAGAGGATTTAGACGCGTTAGTAGTGCCATAATTAGAAGTTAAAAAGTTAATATTATTGTTAGCAGAATCGCCAGCTTCGCGTTTTAGCATTTATAGCCCGTGCGCACGGAATTTATATACCCCAGACTTAGCGAGGATAAATTATCCTATCTAGTTAGGCGGATAATAATCCTATCCGAGGATAGCCCGGATATTGGATAATATCTAAATAATATCTAAATATCCGCAAAATTTTAATAAAACCTTTACCCCCTATTATACGACGCTATAAATATAGCTAGTACTAGTAAAACTTACTCTAAAAACTTCGATAATAATAATTCCTTTAAAGTTAATACACTTTCCGCCCCCTTAAGCGGCGCTAAAACCGAAGCTAATACTGGTTTAATTTTAACTACTTATACAACATAGACCTTAAGATAAGTCTCCTTAATTTATAAACATACTTATACGGTAATAAAGGAAGAAAAAGTTTATACGAAGAAACGCTACTTTTGTAACTACTGTCCTCCTTAAGACCTAAAAGGATACTATTTCTTAACTATTAGATTATAGGGCTACCTTAGAAAATATAATATTAAATAGGATCTAGTAGAGAATCAGGAGCGTATAACAGCAAAAGATTAAGGGAAGAGATCTCTTTTAGAATTATATTAAAAGCTTCTAGTAAAAGGGGAAGTTTAAGGTCTTAAGGGTAAGGTTCTAAAGCGTACGGTACATTAAAATACTGTAAAGTAAGCACTTCTTAATCTGATTATTGTATAACGGCTTCCCTTCTTATATATAGAATGGCTAGAGTATTATGCTTTTATAAAAGCATTAAATTAAGAAGCACCCTTAATTATCCCTATATCCTATACAACAATTATAGCCTAAATTCTTAAAAACTTTATTAAGAGTTAAGATATCGTACGAAAAGTACTTTAATCTGTAAAGATAAATATTTACCTTACTGTGGATATCTGGACCTCTCTAAGTTATACCCTTCTTCTTAAAATCTGTGCTAGCTTTATTAATATCTAGGATAAATATTAGAACCCCTTAATTGCCCTTTATATAATATCTAGTTAGAGTAATACAGATTAATAGGAGGCGCTTCGTCTAGTTCTTATTAAGTATAGCATTAAAATAAAGATTGGAGCTCTTATTAGTGATAATACCGAATTAAATAATGTTCTCTATCGTATAATTAGCTAATAGCTTAACCTTAAGTATAAAATTAACTGGATTGCAATATATTAAAGAATTCGCTGTTAAGGGCACGTTATTAATCATATCGTTTAGGCCTTTCTATTTAGTTTAAAGAAAGATAAGAAACTTATAAGCCCGTATAATAAAGAAGATAAGGAATAAGATAAAGAAGAAGAGGAAGGGGAAGAAGTTATACAATAAGCACCACCGCTAGTTAAAAGGAAAGATAAAAGGAAAAAGAATAATAAAGAATTAGAACTAGCATTAGATAAAAAGCGTAAAAGAGGTAAAAATATTTAAAATATTATAGGGCTAATAGGAAAGCTTTATAACTATATTGTTTATATCCACAGCTTAGCTAACTATATAACATAGTTTATTAAACATACTAGTAAAATTATTCCTCTTAATAATTATATAAGATGAAATAGCTAGTTTCTTATATTATATATAGCTCTAGAGGATAAGGTAAAGGCTAGGCTTTAACTCTACGTAGAGTACTATAAGGACGATTTCCTAAAAGATAATATCCTCTTAATAAGCGAATAGATACATCTTCGTACGATTTATAATTTCCTTTAGTCTTTCTATAAAGCAACTTTATTTCTTTAGGGGGATTATATAACACTAAAGAGAGTTCTAAAATTAGTTAATATTTTTAAGGATATAATATAGACCGTATTAGTATATTACACGATACTTTTAATATTTCTTTAGCTAATTCTTTCCTACTAGGTTATAGCTACTAAGGCTAAGGATAAGCTTATAGCTACTTAACTCTAACGTGCTAAGGAAAAGCTTATAAAGTACGTTAAAAAGCTAGATAATTCTCCCTACTATCTAGCGGCATAAGTTCTTAACCTAGAGTGTTATACGGCTTTCTTAAAAGATTAAAATAATTATATTACTGTTAAAGGAGAAAAGAAGCTCTTTAGCGTATAAAAGCTCTAGGAGAGATTCCGCGAGAAAGTAATACTTTTAGGTTTAACTATATTATACGCAACTAAAAAAGCTTAAAAGTTGCCTTTAGAGTCTAAAGAAAACCTCTCTGCCTTCCATAAAGCTCGTCTTTAGCATTATTTAAACTATACTCGTCCACAGAGTCTAGATAAGTTTAATAACTACATTAATAAGAATTTAATTCCGCTTAATAGCTATACAACAGCTATTTAATAGTAGAATCAGCCTCTTTAGCGTATAAGATTTCTATAACTCTTATAACTTATAATTAAAGTTCTCTTAATACCTAGAATAAGCGATAAGCTAGAGAGAGTATTTTTAGGTTCTTAACGTCGCGTTCTATAGGATCGTACGAAAACTACTTTACAAATACTTAAGGTATCGAAGTGCGTAAAGGACTGGGCAGCTTCTAAGGATTCTCTTATAGTCGTACAAGGGAAAGTATATAAGGGGTGTATTGTACAACACTAAAGGGGGAGAGGGGGGCATATAAATAAAATAATTTTAGGTAAAAGGTAACCACTAAAGGCGTATAGGTGGCGTAGGTAAATATATGCTAACTTTAAACTTAATAGATTATAAGTTTAAATCCCACTAACGTTGTCCTTTATCGAGAATTGGGAAATATAATTATCTGGTATACTTCCCGTCCTACTATATAATAGATTCTCTGGTAACATTACTATACTATAAGTAAACTCTTCTCTTTATATAATATATCTATATAACTAACTACTCTTAGGATAAGTAGGAGAAGGTAAAAGCTTTACTAGCAATTAATATAGAGGTTTAGGTAGGGGGTGTATCGGAGAGGCAGGTGCGGATAGGGAGGCCCTTATATATAAATGCAATTCTAATTTAGAGCCGTAGGTCTCTAAATACAACTGTAAGTAACCTATATTACTCGTACGAGGCAGAGAGCTAATTAATACTAGCCTTGCGAGGCTTATACGGCGACTCTACGTCGTCTAGTAGGCCCTCGCCCCTTTACTAAATGTTGGAGTCTTCTAGGGTTCTATAGTGGGTGCTGTGGAAATTATAAGTAGCGGGATTATAGAGCTTAATGTTTATCGTACGATATAAATTCTTAGCCTATAGTGGCGGCAGCGGGAGCACTAGAGGGTGAGGATCGGATTATAGAACTGGAGGATAATAAGGAATAGAAAAAAGTTACTAAATTTAAACTGCTGGGTCTCCTCTCTTTTTTCCTATTTTTATTTTATTTTATAGTATTTTATATAAAGAGAAGTATAAATAAAAAGGTAGAAAGAAGATATCTAATTAGTAGGAAAGCTAAAGGTATTTGCTAAGGCTCTATACGAAGCTCTGCATAA
>Ga0307515_10012501_pt1 | contig 15967 bp, 11 predicted proteins | sample 17_EM_MG_FD_194513 | JGI IMG/M metagenome (GOLD analysis project Ga0307515, IMG submission 194513) | Populus trichocarpa ectomycorrhiza microbial communities from riparian zone in the Pacific Northwest, United States - 17_EM | ecosystem: Host-associated > Plants > Roots > Unclassified | place...
CAGCTCAACGTTTGAATCACCCAACCAGCAATCTTCAACATTGGTTTGGTTATCGTAATTCGTAATAGCGCAATATGGATGGTAGTAAGACGCCTGATTGAAGGGGTAGAAGTCGGAGTAGACAACGCTATTTTCACTGCCATTCCAACCAAGATGGTTGACGACGATGTCGACCATTAGATACTGCAAAGAAAAAAATGAGTAAATGAACAAAAATCTTGAAGGTTTATTACTTCAAAGAAAGAAACGAGACAAGAAAAGCGTATGAGAATATCATACCATTTCACGGTTGTGAAGCGCAGTAGCCAGAGCCTTCAGTTCGGCTGCGGTGCCAAAATTAGAGTTTAAAGCATATAGATTTTGCTGCCAATAGCCATGAAAAGCGTAACCGTATGCAGTGTCTTGAGGTAGATTGTAGGTAATTGGAGAAATCCAAATCTAATTAGAATATATTGTCAATTTCCCATCCATTATTCACCTCGTTGGAAACTTACGGCAGTAAATCCCATATCCTGAATGTAATCTAAATGATTAATAATGCCTTGATAGGTGCCACCACAATACACGCGATCCTCAGTATTGCAGGTAGCCGTTGTGCTATTATCCGCCCGGCCAAATCTGTCAAATATTAGTCGAACTATTCGGAATTTATTTTATAGAATGCCTCACCGATCAGTAAGAACTTGATAAATAGATCTTGAGCGCCATTCTGCGGCAGTGGCCGCATTTACGGTAACGCTGGTGAAAGCCACAGCTGCAAGGATGTTTCGCTTCATTCTCATGTTGTTTTCTTCCAACAAGAAACGCAACACGCGGGAGACGGTTGAATGAAGAGTGACGCGAGAAACAGAAAATCTCATAGGTAGAGCAGTGTAGTATTTAATGCCCCTTAAAGCCTCTGGACTGAATGCTCGAGGCAACCAGTCCGAAGCAATCCTTCAATCTCTTTTATATCCCTAGCGCAGCCGCACCAAACGAATCATCGCGCGAAACGCCACGCTGAATCCCTGAAGTGGAACGCCGCTTCTCACCGTAAACCAGTAGAGAAAAGGCAATAGAAAAGTCGACCGAAGTCGCAATTTTTGAGTTTCGGGACATGGCGCAAGGTTCATTGCTAGGGGCCGTATGGATTACCGAGGTCAGATGGACTCGCTGCCTTTTGTGTCATTACATGGAGACAAGCCTCGAATCTGGAATGATACCTGCTCGGTATGCGGGGTGCTTCATGGTCTTTGCCCCTCTTCTAGAAGCCTTCTAGAAAGAAAATGGAAGCTCCGTGGAAGTCGCGGTTAGGCTTGAGGCTCGGGCGGATAAATAGAACAAAAGGGGATCCTAATTGCGGGGAAGATAGATGATGATCGGAGATTAGGAAGCCTGGTGATGACCAAAGCATTTGTGGGTGGTGGAAATCCGTGATTAGGTATTATCCCTTAACCCGCTAGTTCGCGTCCAGAAGTTATCGATAAGGACTAACCAATCAGGTGGCTAGGATCAATTACCAGTGCTTAAATATTTAAAGCTAGTGATATTCGATAATTACTATAGAAAACACGTATGTATATTTAATCTAGGGGGTTAAGCTAATCGATATAAGGCTGCTAGCATTTACCCTTTCTGCGGAACGGTATTTTACATACGCTGCAGCTAAATTGAGTCCTACGTAGCCTTTGTTCTGGTGTTCTGGTGCTCTGGTGCTCGCGCACGGTCCAATATTTATCGATAAGCTCTTACACTAGCGGGTTAAGGGATAACTCATGCAATATATGATTAAGTTGCGGCATCCAAAACCGAAAGCTATCGGGTGGGGCTAGAAGCCTTTCAGGTGGCGGCTGTCGTCGCTTGGAAGAAGCCAGGGAGCTATACTACGAAGATATGTCATGACGATTCGAGCAAGTTTTGGTGAGATACGCGTCTTCGTGCTTCAGGCGAAAGGCACCAATTGAGAATGGCAAGCAATCTCGGATTGCTGAGACTCTTAACATCAAACTTAACGACTGTAAGACCTTCTAAAGCAGGTATTGCTTCCTCTCAGCTACATACTCCAATATGGCAACCCTTCAATGCCCTTGCTTTACCTCTTGCTCGCTTCCATGAGTCCAATATAAGAGGAGTAACAGAGCAAGAATGTGTCAAGGCGCCAGGCCTGCGATCCAAGCAAAACCAGTAAGACACGCCATTTGAATGCCGGAACAAAGTGTAATGAAGGGGAAATATGAAGGGTCCATCGCCCCAATACATTCGAGACCAATCTCATGTACAGCCTTTGACTAAATAGGTTAATAACATGCAAAACCATAATGAACTCTTTGAAATTGAGAAAACATGAGCCACCTTTGGAAGATCATCGTTTCCTCCGACTAAATCTTTGAGATGAGATTCTTTATAAATCTTAAACTTCGCGATCCCACCTTCTAATTTGAGGGGACGAATTACCAGGAGCAGGAGCTGGCCGAATTGGTAGAGACATGGTGTTTTGGCTAGACGCACTTGATGTTCTCATGGGATACATGGGTCTTGATGGGGCGGGACCCGCCCCGTTTGTATCTGATAGTATGGACTCATTAGATGTTGGTGTTCTGGCTGTTGATGAGATAGATGGAGATGCTTGAGGTGCGAGATGAGATTTGCGATTATGGCGTTCCATCATACTAACTGCCCAAGCTTCAAGATCCACTGGTGTTCGTTTAGCAGCGAGAAGGAATGGGTCTGCATCCTATAACAATATTAGTGCTACAGTGATTGAAATTGCTTAAGGGCAGCTTACATAAAGTTCCTTCGGAGTTGGTCGCTGCGCTGGATCCTTCATCAAACACTTCTCAATCATCTCTTCTAAAATGGATGGGAAAGCATCACTCTTTGGGAGTTTTGGCGCAGGCTCGAGAACGATTTGCTGAAGAAGATCCAGAATACCCTGCGGCCCTCCTGGTTCATCCGCATCGTTTTCACCGCCGCCGAATGGGAACTTGCCAATTGCAAGCTCCATCAACGTAAGACCAACACTCCAGACGTCTGACTTAACGGTATAAGGGGAACCTTGTATCCGCTCAGGAGCCATGTATGTTCCTGTGCCTACAAATGTCTCTGCAATCGAACCTTCCAGTTCGCTCGAAACGCCAAAATCGCACAACTTGATTTGCCCGCGGGAGTTAACTAGGATGTTGGAAGGTTTAAGGTCGCGATGCATAATACGGTGCGCTGCGTAAAGGTATGCAAGGCCACCAAGTACAGCCTCTGCAATCTTGCCTAACACATCAACTCGTACTGGGCCGAAGGTCTTAGAAACCCAATCCAGCGACCTGTGAGCGAGAGGTTTACATTAGTTTTCGTGCCAGAAGCGATGCAACAAAGAGTACGCAATTACCCGACATCCATATACTCCATGCACATGATGACATCGCCTGTGTCATTTTGAAAAGCCCCGTAGAATGCCACGATGTACTCAGAGTTGCAGTCATGCATGATTCGAAGTTCTCTCACGATGCGTTTTCGAATTTCGTTCTTTGCTTCGACATGGATAATCTTTTGTACGTCAGTCTCAGTCAAGCTATTGCCAAACCAAAGCCAAGATAAAGTGTATACTGACCTTCCTCGCCATTATAACCTTTGTAGCAGCGTGCTGTACCTTACTCACTGTGCCTCCATTCCCTGAACCAAGCTCTTTCATTACTATCAAATCTTCTGCCTTTAAGTCCAACCGGAACTCCACTCCAATCTCAAGTGTGTCTGTCCGACTTTCATCGTTTCCGAGCGCACCAGGTATCTGCGAGTCACCAGCGGAAGGAGTTGAAGGTTTAGGTGGGGGTGCGGTTAGAGCAAGACCCTTGACATTCTTCCGCTTCATCGTCTTTGTCTTGAAAGCGTCGGCCATTTTGACGATATGAGGTTACCGCCCTCGTACGTTGGAAACGGATGACGGCGGTGGTTGAGAATAGGCGACGCGGTCTCGAAGAAAGTCAAATCTCGATATGAAAACCGGCGAGAGGGTCAGGGAAAGGTGTCAGGGCAGCGTCGCCCTATGTTTCGTCTTTGCCGCCCAAGGATGCCGTCCAATTGTTTCGCCAATCAGGAAGGTTATCGCTACTGCGTCTATTGGATTAACGCTTTCGGGACAACTGTTGGATGACTCTTCCGGGGCCAGCAAGTATTGGTTCCCGACGCGCGGATGTCTTCAAACAGTTGTCAGAGAGTGGAATCTCGCAGAGTCGGGTTCGGATGCTGTACAAGTCGAGAAGTTGATGGTAGTGGGGCGATGTGGTGGGGAGGTCGGGTACGAATCGATGGAGAAGTAATTCCAGACAATAAAGCAGTTAAAAATGGCACAGGTATTGAGGCAGTAGACAATACTATTGTGAGCGAGATAGTGAAGATAATTCTATTGTGTTGAATAGGTGGTTGCTATTGTTCTGTGGTTTCAATTTTCGCATGACTCTCGGCCGCTCTGCTTCATTACAATCAATCACGTGCCATATCACGAAGATAACTTGGATTCATATGCGATCAACCACGTTAACTAAATAGAACTTATTATATACTCTAGAGTAAGTAAAACACAACTTTTAATCCAACTAAGGTCTTTTTTAATTTATATGGCCTCTACAGTCGTGTTATTAAGGCATTACTGAACGGGTTCATCAGAGTCTATCTTACCGCCTTCGGGATTCTAAGCAATCCTATTGGTGGTAGAGAGTTTTGGCTCAAGTGCATAATTGATTGTAATGCGAGCGACATGAGTGAGTAGTGCCTAAGGTTGGCAGTTGCGTCCGTGATCCCAGTACAACACCACTTTAAAGTAGGAAGAGAATGGACAAGCTAACGATTTGTTTGCAAGCTTATCATTACTATACACCATGGTCAATACCTTGGCCACTCACAATTACATACGTTCGAAGTAGAGAGGTTTAGCGAAACGTAATAGCCTCTCGCTCGAGCCTTTAACCTTATATAACTCCGCCTTTATTTAAGATATTTAAACAAAATCTAAATGTAACTACTTATATATAGAAATTCTTTATTCAAGATTTTCAATTTTTCAATTTTATATATTTAAAATTAATATAATCGGTTTTAAAGTTTCAATTTTAATACCTATTATAAAAATTATTATAATTATATACTATAGTTTAATCTAATATATTTTAGAAGGTTTAATTTTTAATTTTTAGCTAAATATCTTTAATAGAGGTGGAGTTATAAAAGGTTAAGGTTGGTAGATTTTGGCGGGTACCTCAATACGTTAGCTGGTATTGAATTCGGAGTTACCAAATCTCCGATAGCTAGAACTAGCTAATACGCAGTGTAAGTCATTACTAATCAAAGAGGCTCAATATTTCCGCCTTCAACCTCTCCTCCGCTGAAGATGCGAACAAGCCAAGTCAATCGCATTCATGCAATCTATCTGATCGTCGTAAATCCAGCCACAAGCTTGTGTCCCGACCTCCCTAACTCCTAGCCTACCCTCTCCAGCATCCATTCCGAATCCCTCGCCTCAACTTCCTTTGTCTCGCGCCAAGAAACTTCCTCCATGTCGCTCAACCTCCTTGTAGATGATGTCGCCGAGCTAGGCAGCGAAGAAGATGACGAGGACTTTGATGAAGAGACAGGTGAAGTGCGGAAAAAGTCAAATGGTATAAATGGCGGGTTGGACGACTCAAGCGAAGAAGATGATGATGATGATGAGGAGGAGGCAGCTGCTGTGAGTTCTTGGACCTCCGCACTTCAAGGCACAATCTGTTGGTCCAATTTCTGATTTTCCGTCACAGATTCGAGAGGGTTTCATCGTTGATGAAGATGAGGACGAAGAGGAGCGAGCGGCGCGCCGACGTGAAAAGAGGAAGCGTCGGAGACTAGAGCGTGAAGAGGAGGAAGCTGCTCTGGATGACGAGGACTTGGATCTCATCGGGGAAGCAAACCCTGGCTTTGAGCCTAGACAAACCTCTCAGGTACGAAAACATCTATCAGTCGTTTTAACTACTTACTAAAGTACATTCAGTCAAAGTACAAACGCCTAAAGCGCGGCCACAAAGAAGACCGAACTACCCACGAGTCTCGCGGTGTCGAAGAAATCTTTTCGGATGACGATGACGCAGGAGATGACTTCGACGACCGGCGGGCGACAGCTCGAGAACACAGGGGTGGGATGGTCGACGAATTTGCAGATTTCATTGAAGAGGATGAATTCGAAGATGACATACAACGGGAGCTCATGGAAGACAGGGAAGTTGCGAGGCCAGGTCTCACTGGCCTGGCTGGAGTTTCTGGATTACAAGCAGCTGGCCTAGATGAAGCTGCCGAAGAAGACTTCCGAGCCGCCTTCGGTGATGGAACAGAATATGATTGGGCTATCGATCTACAAATTGAAGCTGACGAGAAAGAGCAAGGGGAAGGTCGGGAGCTCGAACTCAAAGATGTCTTCGAACCCTCTCAACTTATAGACAAGATGCTTACGGATGACGACAACGTAATTCGCGAAAAAGATGTTCCAGAACGATTACAACTTGCCAGGAAACCTTTCAAGGAGCTCGAGCTTTCGGAAGATGAGATGCAAGCTCGACTAAAAGAGGAAGCGCTTTGGATTACAAGCCTGCTACTACCCAAGAAACGGCTAGCTCGCTACTTCACTGAGCCGTTCCAACGAGCAGTTAGAAAAGTCTTGGAGTTCCTTACCGTTGAGGACTATGAGGTTCCGTTCATATTCACACACAGGAAAGACTATCTCATCCATGCAGGAGGCGATCCCGCTCTCGATCCTGATGACCCGGAGGCCCCACCACCAGATGCTCCTCCCGAGAGACTGCTAGTTCAAAACGATCTGTGGGAGATATTTGAGCTGGACCTCAAATTCAGGGCCCTGGCGGAGAAACGCGATGGTCTACAACGAGCTTATGATAACTTGAAGTCTATCTCAAATATATCCGATCCTGTGTTTGAGGAGATGGTACCAAAAGCCGTAACTATTGAGGAGCTTCAAGAAATTCAAGACTATTTGCATTTCCAGTACTCCGCTGAAATGAAAGACATTGGTCTGATGGAGTCCGAGGCAAACGGGACACAAAAACGTGCACAATCTTCTCGAAACATTTTTGAGAGGGTCCGAGCAAGCGGAGTTTACAGCATGGTCCGTGCCTTCGGTATCACTGCAGATAGCTTTGCCCAAAATATCCTTGCCACAGGCCGGCGTCAATACACTGAGGACCCTACTGAGAGACCTGACGATATGGCTGACTCGCTCATCGATCCTCCAGAGTACCATACTAGTGCCCAAGTCCTCCGTACAGCAAAAGCTATGTACGCTGAAGAACTAGTTATGAGTCCCCGCATGCGGAGATATATGCGCCAGTGCTTCTATCAAAATGGTATGGTGGATTGCATCCGAACTGAGAAAGGAGCTCGCAAGATTGGTGAGGATCATCCTTACTATGAATTCAAATATCTTCGTGGCCAAGACTTCCACTCTCTTAGCCGCCAGCCAGACATGTATCTCAAGATGCTCAAAGCCGAAGAGGAGGGTTTGATCGAAGTCAAGGTCCGAATGGATGGCTATGACCGATTCAAACAGAACCTATATCAGTACATCGAGTCAGACAATTTTAGCGAAGTTGCAGATGCTTGGAACACTCTGCGCCGAGAAGTTCTGGACATGGCTCTGGCGAAATTGGAAAAAATCATGGCAAGAGGAGTGAAGGAAACTCTCAGAGCAGAGTGCGAAAACGAACTCAGCAAGAGCGCTCGAGAGAAGTACTACGAGAAATTAGATCAGGCGCCTTATAAGCCAAAGGGCACTGATCCGGGAACTGTCCCCAGAGTACTGGCTTTGTCTAATGGCAAAGGCGGCAGAGGTGACGCTATCTGCTGGGCTTTTGTTGAACCAGATGGTCGAGTAGTTGAAAGTGGCAAATTCACTGACCTTCGACTCGGCAATCCTGACAGATACATTTCTGATGGCAAAGATGTTGCGAGGCTTGCTGAGGTAACCCGACGCCGAAAACCGGATGTTATTGGGGTGAGCGGCTTTGCAGTCGAGACTCGCAGACTGTTTAAAGACTTGCAAGACATTATCGACAGGCATGATCTCCGTGGTCCGGAGTATGAAGATTTAGAGGACGAAGGCAACGAGAAGAGCGACAAGCTAGAAGTCATAATGGTCAACGATGAGGTTGCGAGACTATATTATAACAGCGATCGCGCCGCGGCCGAGTTCCCCAACGTCCCTCCTCTTGTAAGGTACTGCATTGCTCTCGCGAGATATTTACAGAGCCCCCTACTCGAATACGCTGGTCTAGCCAAGGATATTGTTTCGATACCGTTTGTGCCGAATCAGAATCTCTTGCCTCAAGAAAAGCTTCTAGACCGTCTCGATTCGGCAATGGTTGATATGGTCAATCTTGTTGGCATTGAAATTAATGAGGCTGTAAGCAGTCCATACCTCGCAACTCTACTGCCTTATGTTTGCGGTCTAGGGCCTCGTAAAGCCAACCAGATCTTAAAAACAGTCAACAACAATGTGAGTAAATTATTATTGTATTCAAACTACCTTAATCTAATAGTTTTAGGGCGGTGAAATTTTTGCACGTTCTGAACTTATCGGCTATTCAACTTCTCGAGATGTTCGCCCCGCTGTCGGACCGAAGGTTTTCCAAAACTGTGCAAGCTTCCTTTACATTCTATACGATCCCCAAGAGACCGACTCTGATTACCTGGACAACACCAGAGTGCATCCGGAAGATTACGAACTCGGTCGCAAAATGGCCGCTGATGCAATGGAGATGGATGAAGAAGATGTTAAGGGCGAATGTGACGAATATGGCCCAAGCGGTGTTATCAGAAAAATGGTTCGGGAGAATGACCAAGAAAAAGTCATGGATCTCGTCCTCGAAGACTACGCAAGAGAAATTGAGGAGAACATGCACTCACGGAAGCGAGCAACCCTGGAAACAATTCGAGCCGAATTGCTTGTCGCATACGAAGAGATTCGGCGCAGCTTCTCGCTAATGTCAACGGATGAAATCTTCACTATGCTCACGGGCGAGACACGCGAATCGCTAGCCGAAGGCATGATCGTGCCTGTGCAAATCAAACGCACGTTCCCAGATCACATAGAAGTCAAACTTGATTGTGGGATCGAAGGCGGTGTGTCAGAATCAGAGTATCCTGAAGGGGTTGGTAGCACTGGCATCGAACCTCGCCAGGCCTACCAGATCCACCAGACCGTCCGAGCTAAGATTCTTTACATTAACCGTAAAGCACTGTCCTCACAACTTACATTCCGTGAGGACTTACTACGGCGGCCTTACCACAAAGAGGTTGACCGCATGCCTGGAGAATGGGATGAAGTGCAGGAAGCTGAAGACAAGAGAGCTGCTGAGAAAGAAAAGGAAATTGTTACCGGTCGAGCCCACCGTGTGGTCAATCACCCCCTATTCTTCTCATTCAACGCTGCACAAGCAGAAGAGTACCTAGGTTCCAAAGAACCCGGCGAAGTGGTCATTCGTCCCTCGTCCAAAGGGCTTGATCATCTTGCCGTCACTTGGAAGGTTTCAGACAATATCTATCAGCACCTAGATGTGCTAGAGCTGGACAAGGAAAACGAATACTCGCTTGGAAAGACATTGAAAGTCGGGCGCAATACGTATTCGGATCTAGACGAGCTAATTGTCAACCATGTCGAGGCTATGGCCAAAAAAGTCACCGAGATGATGAAGGACGAGCGTTATCAGAAGGGTAGCAAGGCTCAGACAGGTATGCTTTGCAATATTCGTACTCTTTTATATGGACTAACGCCCTCCCTAGATCAGTGGCTTCGCACCTACACAGAAGCTAACCCGAAACGCTGCATGTATGCGTTCTGTATCAACCCCAAGTTCCCGGGTTACTTCATCCTCTGCTACAAAGCTGGACAGGCAGCACCACTAGGTGCATGGCCGGTCAAGGTCATCCCAAATGCATTTGAACTCCAGCACCATCAATATCCAGATATGAAAGCGCTGAAGAATGGTTTCAAATTATTATTTGGCAATGCGATGAACGGACGAGCAGGTATGGGAGGTGCAAGGCGATGAGTGAACATAGTAAATGGAAAAGGAGCACTTGGTTGGTTAATTGGCTTATCCTTTCTAAACTTGTTTTATATTTGGTCGTTGATAGCAAGTGGCTTCTGCCCAGAGAACAGACGCATTCAAAGGAGCTTTTACGGTTCGGCGAAGCAAAATGGAAAACGAGCCTAGAGCAAGAAGCTCAACGCTGGTTAGAGAATTTAATGATTCACTACCATTATCGTCGAGAATCTGGAGCTACAATTTCGTATTGAGCAAGACCTTCAAGCTGCATACCAACTCCTAATGGCGTACAGAATCAACAAATGCCGTCCAGCTCCTAGAGGCTTGATACAAGCTGTATATTCCTTAGCCTGGTTCCGACAGATACTATTACAAACACTACTCCCTCCCACTTCCAATTTTTATGTAGCTTAATCGACCCTCAACGTCCGAGAAGAGCCCGGAAAATAACCCCCACACCTTTAAATTTGAAGCAGATCGTGCCAGCAGGTCCGGCTTCCCAAATTCGAACCCCCCCTTGCCTTCAAGGAAACAAAACTGGCTCTTTATCGCGAGGTTTGCAGAGCTCCTTCCGGCATAATGGGCATCTGTTACTGCTAGCATTCACTCCGTTTATCGATTCATCCAAACAAACACGGTGAAAAACATGATCACATGCGGAGAGACGCAGTAGTCGAGCATCCAAATCCGCTAACGCATCGTGCAGTTTCCAAAGACAAATAGAACATTCGACTTCCTCTAGTAGTTTAGAGCAGAGGGAGCCCAATGCAATTGGGTCAATTCGAGGATCGGTGGGCTCGAAGGTGACATCACCACTGACGAGTTCCATCCAAGTCGATATCTCCTTCGTAAAGAGTGAATACCTCGGCTTGTTGCACCGCTTGTGGAATATGGCCGGAAGCTTCATCGAGCCAATCTGTGAGTAGTGCATGGCCGTTGTTAGTTAGGACGCCCTGTCTATGCATGTAATCAACTTGTAACATCAACCCCAGAATTGTATCTACCGTGTTCTTACCTAAACGGTCTAGTCCATTGCGAATAATGACTGGGTCGTTCCCTGGATAAGAAGGGGGATGTGGAATCGCCCACTCGTAGTTGTCGCTATTGGGTGCACCAGAAGCAATGGTACCGCAGAAAGGGTTGATCGAATAGTCAGCGCAGAGGACCGAACTCGCGTGAGTAGTCTCGTGAGGGCATGAAGACGGATACGCATTTCGCGTCTTTAAAACCAAAAAAGAAATTTACAATCACTCTTAAGGCTTCAAAATAGCACGGCTTTAAACGATTTAAAAGCGGGGATTTGTCTATTCACAGCACCGTGATTTTAATATCAAATACGATATGACGGGGCTGCAATTGGCAATCTCTATCAGGCGGCGTTCAACATCTTAGCGAATTTTAACCCGTGACCAATACAAGCCATCTAAATCAGTTATTATCGTAATAAGGAAGACTATGGCTTTCTTTAGTATAAAACCCAGTATTTTTACGAGGTGACAGTTCCCTGCGCCGTGTGTGACGGTAACGTAACTGAGCCACCCTGCCTAGCCACCGAGCGTTTCTGCGCCACGCTTATAAAAATATTATTTTATTAAGCTGGGTTTGGAAATAATTTTTATTTTAGACCTATCTTATTAAAATTTTATTATACCAAACAGGAAGTAAAATAAAAAAGTAGCCAATTTCTAAAATCTTTAATAACTGTCGGAATATATGGACAGGAATATATAGGTAGAGGTTATGTGGTCATGTATCTGATTAGTCACCCTTATGGTGACTCATCAGCCCCTTACCTCAGCGAGCTCAGACGTGATTTTTTTTGGCTAGCGTCGGAATAACAGCTACGCCGTCTCCTTCTTGCAAAATCACGTCTGAGAGCGTTTGGCGAGTTTTGTTAAAAGCCTAAGCAAAATCTACCAAATAGAGGTTGCGGATATTTAATTTATTTATTCATATAACGCGTTATTATTACCAAAAGTCCATACATTATTTTTAAGACCTAGGGCTTCTAAATAGTATAGATTTTATAGTGCGGCTATTGCTTGGTCCTGACATTAATTTCGTTAAAGTTAAAAAACGCGTTGTTAAAAGCCTAAGCACGTATTGTATCTTATTAAATAGTCTACTAATATTAATAAAACTATACAGATATGTAGATATCTACTACTTAAAGCTATTGTAACACCTAGTAGGTGCTATAGTTGGGTCCTTCCTTGAAAATATTCTCCCTTGGCCCGGAGTGCCTCCACTACTGCTAGGGGGCAGAGCCTCGTGCAGAGCCTTAGTACAGCCTCGTGCAGAGCTTCGTGTAGAGCCTTAGCAGAGCTTCGTGCAGAGCCTTAGCAGAGCTTCGTGTAGAGCTTCGTGCAGAGCTTCGTGTAGAGCCACGTGCAGGCGTGCAGGCGTGTAGATGTGCAGACGTGTAGATGTGCAGATGTGTAGGTGTGCGGACGTGCAGATGTGCAGACGTGCAGACGTTTGTACGGGCGATCAATTGCAGAGACGATTTTAGAGACGATTGTATGGGCAATTGATCGATTGATTGTATGGGCGTTCTTACGGGCGTTTGTACCGGCGTTTGTAGAACCTTCCTAGTATATTAGTGCTGCGTGTTAGAAGAGCTTTGGAGCTCTATATAGGGCTTCGGGCAGAGCTTCGGGCAGAGCTTCGAGCATCGAGCAGAGCTTTAAGCAGAGCTTTGAGCAGAGCTTCGAGCGGAGCTTGGTGCAGAGCTTCGAGTAGAGCTTCGAGCAGAGCTTCGAGCGGAGCTTGGTGCAGAGCTTCGAGTAGAGCTGAGCAGAGCTTCGAGTAGAGCTTCGAGCAGAGCTTCGAGCAGAGCTTTTACAGAGCTTCGTGCGGAGCTTCTTGCAGAGCTTCGTGCAGAGCTTCGTGCGGAGCTTCGTGCAGAGCTCCGTGCAGGTCTCCCCCTAAGCTTCGTTCCGCAGAGCTCTCGCAAAGCTCCACAGCTCTACGCAGACGCAGAGCTTACAACTCTATTAGGGCCTACACCATAACCTGTAAATGGCTGCAAAGTAAATAAATTAAATAGATATATAGCAGATAGAATATCTGCTGGTTGTAGAGAGGCTGGCGGCGTGGGCGTAAGCGTTTAGCATCGGTGTTTACTACGCGCAGAGGTGGAATTAGAGCCTCTGCAGCGACGAATTCCTCTTAACGTCGCGCGTGCATAAGGAGCTAAAGATCTCATAACTTATAGAGTGGGCTTTTCTCTATAATTTGGTGTAATTTTTATGTCGATAGGTATTGTGGGAGGGTAGATCAATTTCGTCAAAGTTAATGAGGTCTTCTCATATAAACTATGTTTAGGTTTCCTACAAATCTCGCCAAAGTCCCTCAGACCAAGAAAACGATTGCCGTCCTAAATCAGCTTAGCGGACGGTGCGGATATTCCTATATCCGCACAATCGATTTCTTGGTCTGAGCTTCTGAGGTAAATCAGCCCCCTACTTAGGCACTGCGATCCTTACGATCCTCTGCCTTTGATACCTATTAGACAAGAATCAATTCATCAGTTAATAGGCCAATCAAGTGCACTTGGGTGATACCGATAATAACTATTTAAGTTCTTAATAACGTAGGCGATAGGGTTATGACGGTTGGCATAACAAATTTCGTCTATGCGTTCTAAACCGTCATAACTCTATCACCTACGTTATTTATTTTTATAAAACTTAGAGAGATTTTTTTTTAAAATAAAATTTTTTTTAATTAATTTAAGCCATAGCTTTAAATAATTAATAATATATATTGTTGCTGCTAAAAATAAAAATAAAAAGTGTTAAAAGTGGCTCGTTAGGCAGCGTGGCTCGCTTCCTGGTCAGCTACGTTAGGTCACATTAGGGTATAAGTTCATCTGTGCGATGTTCATGCCTAAACGGCGATCGTCCTTTCAAGTTTGTTACACATCTACGTTACTCTTGACCGCTTTCACAGATCTGTGAATTAAACCAGCTACGCATTTCCTCATTTGATTCCCTAACCTTCATGTCACGTTAATACAGTTCTACTTATTTGAAAGTTCTTCAATGTGCCATTTTCATATAAGTGTATTGTTAATATACCAAGAGCAGGAACGCAAGAGCAGTGAAATGAATGGTGAAGCAAAAAATGTATAACACATTATTTGAAAATAGTGAAGACGCTCCAAACATTGTTGGCCACGTGTGTCTATATATTCACCCTTCTACGGTGTACGGCATAATTCTCCCCTCAGCCGAGTGCAACGTCTTAATCTCAGAAATATCGATAGCTGCAGGTTCGGTTTTCACCCTTTCTTGAGAGCTAAGAAAAGACCATTCACGTAAAGTCGACAACCGTAGACCAATCTTCAGAAACTCTAGATGCCATGGATCGTCCAACATATACCGCACCCGAAGGCGAGGCTTATCACTTCCAAACTTTAACAACAGCCCTTGAGCCCTTCGTAGGAGACCCCGAAAAGGCGGGCCAGGTCCTTGGACGCATCCTTGCAATCGCTCTGCTGGCATCTCACAGAAGCGTGGACGTAGGCGGACACGCACCGCCAGCAAATGTTGTCACCCAATATCAAAGACTGTGGGCTCGTATTTGCCAGGACGCAGGCGATTCAGCCGAGATCAGCGCTGCTCTCCTACGCACAAACGTTGATGACATAGTACTTCGGATTTGGGCCAGAGCCTGGTTGTTCCATTCAGAGCGGCCGGATCTTTCCGCTCTTGACATTCAATTCATGATAGCCAAACCTATTGTAATAGCTGCATGCGAGGTGTTACAGGCGACTGAGGAAGAGTTTAGCATTATTCTCGGATCTATCAGCCTCAATAACCAACAACTAGACGCTGTTGATGTTGCCGTAATCTCTGAGCCACACGACTGCAAGCCCGAAGATGGTGATTGCGGCATTTGCATCTCCCCATTTAGAGATGATGCTGTGTGGCTGGTCGCTTGCGGGCATATTTTCTGTCTTGACTGTATTGGTGAGTGGGCTACGATCAAGAACACGTGCCCTCTCTGTCGAAAAGTCTTGTCTGAAAGAGTATGAATCTGTCACTTTACATCGGCGGCTGCTGTCCTGATAAATCGTTGTATCGTGATAACGGTATAGCATTTTGAAATGGCTGACATTACTTGTCTTTCACACTGTGCGTAATTTCTTGTTGTTCTTAGACCCTTTCCTCATTATTTTCTCAGAGGCCTAAATGCCTTCTGGTGCAAGGTGCTAAATTATAGTGGACTCTCGAAATGCTCTTAGTAAGGGCTTATAAAAGACCCCAAATGCTCCATTTCTCGTACATATTAGTAAATGATTTACAAAAGTGAAAGAAAGACTATTTTTATTGGAAACTGTCGATCACGATCGTTCTTATACCCAATTTGGGTTAGATTAGGGTGCTAGTGGCCCACCTAATTCGTGTATATATAGAGGCTCCGGAGCCTCAATCGATAGTGTAAGCTTTGCAGTGTGTAGGAATTGAACGAGCAACTTGATTGTAAATCCATGGGTATCAAGTGGAATATATACATGAAATGGTAGCTGAAATGGGAACAGTGATCTGCAAGCAATATTGATCTGCAATCAATATATATAGGGTGGCGTTGAGGCTGTCTCGGCAGCACCGGTAGTCGGTTACAGATAGGATGAAGTTCTCATTCTTGATCTTCCGTTCAACAGAAACTGATAATTGGGGATCTGGTGAACTGGTCGCTCATATAAACCAATGATATATTAAGCGATTTCAGTGGTTCCCAAGGAGATCAAAAAGTAAGGTAGTAGGAGCACCACAGGTGACTCGCAGGCGCCTCGCAGGCGAGTCCCAAAAGGCGGGGAGATGGATCACGGGGTTTTCTCAAATAGAGTTTTCTCCCCACATGTACATAAGGAGTAGTCCGCGTGGGCCCAATAGGGATCCGAATCG
>Ga0307515_10012502_pt1 | contig 15967 bp, 2 predicted proteins | sample 17_EM_MG_FD_194513 | JGI IMG/M metagenome (GOLD analysis project Ga0307515, IMG submission 194513) | Populus trichocarpa ectomycorrhiza microbial communities from riparian zone in the Pacific Northwest, United States - 17_EM | ecosystem: Host-associated > Plants > Roots > Unclassified | place...
ACTAACTAAATAAGACTCGCTACTATATAAAGCTTAATATTATCTCCGTATTTAACTATCTCCGTATAATAAAAGGAGATAAATAGCTTACTGCATTTCATACTTAGTATAGATTATTTAAATACTTAGTAACGCTATTTAGCCTTATAAATGCCCTAAGCTTGTTTTAACATTACGTAAATAATACCCTATGTCCCTACCTAGATATTTTCTATACTGCTTATATTAACGACATCTTAATATACAGTAATAACCTAACTAAATATTAGAAGCACGTTAACCTTATTTTATAAGCCCTATACGGAGCTAGTCTATAATTAGATATAGATAAATGCAAGTTCCATAAAACGGAAGTTCTATACCTTAGACTTCTTATTTCTATAAATAGTATATAAATAGACCTAAGGAAAGTTAAAGTAATTATAAACTGGCAAGAACCTAAGAACGTTAAGGACGTAAGAGCCTTTATAGGATTTACTAATTTCTACCAACAGTTTATTAATAACTTCTCTACCCTAGTTTTACCCCTTATAGCTCTAACCTAAAAGGATAAAGTTTTTATCTTTAATAAGGAATGTAAGAAGGCCTTTACTTATCTAAAGGTTATATTTACTACTGCGCCCGTATTTTAATACTTTAACCTAAACTAAATAAGTATTATAGAAGCCGACTTATCTAACTACGTGTTACGGCACCGTAACGCGTAACCTGGACAGGGAGCCTAGTCAGGGGTTCGGCTAAGGACTTGGCGTCATAACGCGTATATGTTACGCCTCTACCTCCTGTATATACCTCTCCTCTTCTCCTTAGCTTAGTATCTTCGTAATACAGCATTCTATAAGCTTCGGTTTAGAAGCATTTGTACAAGCCGTAACATTATACTAAGCTCACCCTACCCTGCCTGGGAAGGCCTTAATAATATCCCACCCCAAAAGAAACTTCGTCTGCAACGATGCGTTAACGCGCTACACTTAGACACTAAAACAACTCTATATTGCCTGGGAAGGCCTAGATAATATTCCACCTCATAAGCTAGATAGGACTGGACCTGTACCCCCGGAATTGAAACTAAAGCGTACAATACCGACGAACCTTAGGAAGCTAACGATGGCGCCTAAAGCAAGCTTATCTAAGAGAGCTACCTCTACCTGAGAGGAACCTGAGATCTAATTAGGATTAGAAATTGAAGATAATAATAACGTCGTAGACGTACGCGAGCAGATTCGCGCCCTCGCAGCTAGCTAGGAAGTCGATTGTCTTAAAGCGAGAAATATACAAGAGACCCTACAAGAGATCCTAGAAAGCCTCGCGGCCCTATAAAATAGCCCGGCTTTTCCTTTTTAAAGCCCTAGCCGACCTGTTTACTCCACTAAATATAATATACCAGGGAGTACGGATACAATAACGAAGTAATTAAAGTCCGTTAAGCTCCCTAACCCCCTACTACTATCTAACGGAATAGACCCTACCTTTAAGAATTGGAGGATTTAAGTACGAGGAAAGCTCCGTGTTAACTATAACTATTTCCTTTCTAAAGAAGCTAAAATGCTCTACCTCTTTGGTTAAACCACTGGGGACGCCTAACGGCACCTCTAAGCTAAGTTTGAGGACGATTCCCCTGTCCGATTTATATCTGTTAATAAGATAATACGGTACCTAGCGGCTATTTATATTAACCTAAATAAAGTACGGGACGCCTGGTACGACTATAATTGCCTAATAATAAAACTAAACTAACCCTTTACTAAATTCTAGACTTAATTCCTATACCTTGCGGAAGAAGGCTAGGTTCCCCTTAAGAACTATTAATTAGACCTATATAATAAGCTAATAATTCGGCTATAAGAGAAGATTACTATAACCTTAGATAACCTGCCGACTTACGACAGACTTATAGCTCGTTGCCTATTACTAGACTTAAAACTAAAGCGGATCGAAGCCCATCCTAATTAGCAGAAGTAACTCTATAGCGACTGGAACTTACTAGCTATACCTATAGGAGCTAGAGCAGAAAGATAAGTTACGACTACTCTTATACTAAGAGCGGTTATAACTACGCACCGGCAAGCGACGCCTGACCAGCTACGTACCACGCTATTAATTAGTGCTCGCCGCAATACTCCAATTAACCCTGCCTCGGCTACGTGCTATAACTGCAATAAGGAGGGTTACTTTACCTTATCTTGCCCGGAGCTAAAGGATATAGGCGATATTAAGGAGATAGAGGAAGGAGAGACGTCCGATGAGTCGGGAAAAGAAGAACCCTAGGGAAAGACTCCCCCCTAGGGTACCCTATTAATCTTAAAGAGATTAATCTAAGTTAGTTAATAGGTGGAAAACACTTTACGGTTCTATGTATGGTATCTTAAAATGGATATAGTGTTAATATAACCGCCCTTATTAACACTAGAGCAAATGGTTTTGCCTTTATAAATACTACCTATATAAATAACGTTGCTAAGTTTCTAAATATAAAAGCTACTAGACTAGAGAAGCCTATCTAAGTAAGAGGATATAGCGGTTAGGCCGGTAAGCCGGTTACCTACGTCCTAAAGTTGTATATCGCTCTTAACGGACGACGCTAGTACGACATCCCCTTTTATATCCTAGACCTAGGGTCCCATAATATAATCCTTAGCCGAAAATAGATGTCCTATTTTAATATTTGGCTAAATATGCGATAAAGATAGTTTGTCTGGCTAGAGAATAGACCGAAATTACCTTCCTTTGCTAGGGAAATCCGAACCAACCGCAAGACACTAGCTGTGAGGGCTGACCCTACCTATTAGTAGGATGTTAGGGACCGCGACCTAGCCTTTACCTAAGAAGATGCCCGTCGCGAGGCTGGAAGGAACTCTTTTGTACCGATAAAGATACTCCCCTAGAGCGCTACGGTTAACGAGGACTCTACGTACGGTAGCGGGACAGATAGCGACGTAGATAATATCCAAATTACGTAGATCTAACCAATATGGAAGAGAACATACTAATAGGATATAAGAGATGACCTCCGAAAGATGCGATAGGAGCTAAAAAGAGTGATAACAACGCCTTTACCCTAGAAGCCCCTAAGGTCCTATACACCCCCATTGTTATATAACCCCCCTATAGTAAATATCGCGGCAATTAGCGCTATAGCATTCCACTTTAATATATACAGGAGGGATAATAAGGTCTTTATAACTAGCTTATACAAAATTAACCGGATTATTAACGAGAGGGAAGAAAAGCTAGCTAAGGAAACTGACGAGGAACTAGTTAAACGCCTCCTCCCTACTACTTATATAGGATATAAGAATGTATTCTTAAAAGCGGCTTTAGACGAGTTACCTCCTTACCGGACGTATAATTATAGGATTTAATTAGAAGCTAATAACTCGCTAGGATATAGCCCTTTATACCAATAATTAATGGACAAGCTAAAAGCAACAAAGTAGTACTTAATTAAGAACCTTAATAAAGGGTTTATCGAGCCAAGCTAAGCCCCTTTTGCTTCCCCTATCCTATTTATAAAAAAGCCTAATAGGGGCCTTTGCTTCTATATTAACTACTAAAAGCTAAACGCTATTACTTAAAAGGATTGGTATCCCATTCCTTTAATTGACGAGACCCTTGCACGTCTAAGCTATGTAAAGATCTTTACTAAACTTAATATCCGCTAAGCTTTCTACCGAATTAGGATGGACCCTGTATCTGAAGATTTAATAACATTCCGTACCCGTTACGGGTCCTATAAATGTAAAGTTCTTTTTTTTAGACTAATAAATGGGCCAGCTATATACTAAAGGTATATAAATAATGTCCTTTTTAACTACCTTAATGAATTCTGCATAGTATACCTGGACGATATCCTTATATATTTAGACGACAAACTTAAGCATAAAGTTTATATAAAGAAGGTCCTAGAGAGACTACGGAACGCAGGCTTATAAGTTAATATTAAGAAATGCGAATTCGGAGTAAAATGTATAAAGTACCTTAGGTTTATTGTTACTATAGAAGGAATTAAAGTTAATTTTAAGAAGGTTAAAGCAATCCGCAACTAGAAACCCCCTTATACCGTAAAAGGGATCTAGTCCTTCCTTAGTTTTTATAACTTCTACTACCGGTTTATCTATAACTATAGAGTTATGGCTAAGCCTCTGGTATAACTTACCCGGAAAGACACGCCCTTTATCTTTAATAGTGACTATATAGAAGCCTTTAAAGAGTTAAAAGAGCGGCTTATCTCTTCTTTAATTCTTTGTTACTATAACTTAGACCTTAAATTAATGTTAGAAACGGACGCTTCTGACGGAGTTATAGCGGGAATCCTATCACAGCTACATTAGGACGGCGAATGGTACCCTATTACCTTCTTTTTAAAAACAATAGACCTGGCCGAGTGTAACTACGAAATACACGACAAAGAAATACTAGCTATTATTTAATTGCTATTCTAATGGCGCGCGGAGCTTAAAGGTACAAACTCCCGGATTAAGATATATACAGATTATAAGGCCCTAGAGTACTTTATAACTATAAAGCAGCTTACTAAATAGTAAGCCTGGTAGGCCGAAGTACTCTCCTAATTCTTCTTTATGATTATATATCGTTCTAGTAAGTAAAACTCTAAGGCTAATGCCCTAACTCGAAGAGAATAAGATGTAGGACCCTAGGACGAGCTAAAGACCTAATACTGGACGCGCGCGCTCCTCTATCCCGAATAGCTCGACCTGTAAATCCTTAAGGAGCTAGACTCCTAGTAAAACGAGCTAGCACCGATAGAGGAGTCCTTGGATGAACTAATAGGGCTAATTAACCGCCTTCTAACTATAAACCGTATGGCTGACGCCCTAAAGGCCCTCCGCGATTAAACTGTAAAAGGAGACCCCGATCTTAAAACGGAGGAAGGATTGCTTCTATATTAAGAGCGGCTTATAGTCCCTAACGTTAATAATTTACGGACTAAACTAATTCGCGAAGCCCATTGCTAAGTCTCTATGGTATACCCCGGCAAGAATAAGACCCGTAAAATTATTAGCGGCCGCTACTACTGGCCTAGGATGGCTATGGATATTAATCGATATATATGGAACTGCGATAACTGCTAAAGAGCTATAATCCCACGAGATAAGACCCCAGGACTACTAAAACCGCTCCCAATACTAGAGCGCCCTTAGCAATATATCTTTATAGACTTTTATAAACTACCTATAGACCGTAACGGATATGATATGGTTATGATTTTAGTTAACCGCTTTAGCAAGCGCCTATTTTTAATCCCCTGCTATAAGAATATTGATGCTAAAGAGGCGGCCCGGCTATATATCCACTATGTCTACCAAATTTACGGACTGCTAGATATTATTATATCTAATCGCGGGCCGTAGTTTATATTAGCCTTCTGGAACGAGTTTACCTAAATCCTAGGCATTAAGCTAAAGCTCTCTATAGCGTATTACCCTTAGATAGACGGTTAGATAGAGATTGTAAATTAGTATTTGGACCAGAGACTCCGGCCCTTTATTAACTACTTTTAGGATAACTGGTCTGAACTGCTCCCCCTAATGGACTATGCCCAAGCGACCCTACCCTATAACTCTATAGGGTTTGCCCCTATTTAGCTGGAAATGGGCTACTTACCCCGTATAAGCTTTGACTGGAAAAGACTGGAAGAACCCCAGACTGTACGCGAGAAACTATTCTATGGTGAGGCCTAGTAGTACGCCAAACGCTTAGAAGAGGCCTAGACGGTAGCCTGTAAGAACTTAGAAAAAGCCTAAAGGTTAATAGAACAGTAGGCGAACAAACACCGCTAGGAACCTGACTTTGCCCCTAGTAATAGGGTCTAGGTTATAATAAAGAATTGGAGAACTAAATAGCCTAGCCATAAGCTGGACTACTAGATGGTAGGACCGTATAAGGTCCTAGAGAAGGTAGGCAACTTATATAAGGTAAAGCTCCCGGATTTAATTAGAGTTCACCCTATTTTCTCGCTGGATAGGTTACGGAAAGCTATAAGTGACCTATTACCCGGGCAGAAGAACGAGCCTCCCCTACTGATTTAAGTTAGTGGCAATAATAAATGGGAAGTTAAGGAAATACTAGCATATAAGCTAGTGCGAGGAGCGCTAAAATACCATATCTAATGGAAGGGCTATAACCTAGACCTAACCTAGTACCCCGCTTAGAACTTTATAGGCTACCCCTAAAAGCTTAAAGAGTTTTATAATTAATACCCCAACTTACTAGGACCCCCAAAGTACCTAGACGAGTGGATAGAATATTGGTATAATAAAGACGATAAATTGCCGGAAGAGTATAGAGATAAGAACGCCCCAAGGCCTAAGAAACGAAGCCTACTATAATATACGGCCACCTAGATTTGCGCGTCACGTGAGGCCTTTAGATGTTTAGGAACTTTAACCGCCGGTTAAAGTTCTCTAATTAGCTAGATCCTTGCCAAGAGTTTTAGCGGCTACCCTTTCCACTTTAGCGCTTCTACGTGACCTATGGTCGCCTTATATACTTAATCTAAACGCACTTACGTCTCCTTTTCTCTAGTTCTACTTCGTTTCTAATAAAGCCTAAGGGCAGGCTTTCTTTTAAAGGGGGGGGTAATGTTACGGTACTGTAACGCGTAACCTGGATAGGGAGCCTAGTTAGGGGTTTGGCTAAGGACTTGGCGTTATAACGCGTATATGTTACGCCTCTACCTCCTGTACATACCTCTCCTCTTCTCCTCAGCTTAGTATCTTTGTAATACAGCATTCTACAAGCTTCGGTTTAGAAGCATTTATATAAGCCGTAACACTACGTCACTAGAGGTATCCTATCTCAATATAATAAGGATAGAGTATTGCACCTTATAGTATACTTCTTAAAATAATTAAGCCTAGCTAAATATAACTACGAGATCTATAATAAAGAATTGTTAGCTATTATTAGATATTTTAAACAATAAAGACCTAAACTAGAAGACGGTAGATTTCTAATTAAGGTCCTTAGCGATTATAAGAACCTATAGTACTTTACGACCATAAAACAGCTAAGTTATTATTAGGCCCGCTAGTTAGAATATCTATCTTATTTCTAATTCTTAATTATATACCGCCCGGGCGTTTAAGGTTAGAAGCCTAACGTTTTAACCTAATACTCGCAAGACACGCCAGCCCTAGAAGAAGCGTGCTTTTACTAAAATTAGACTCTACTTTACCCTAAACTATTTAACCCTCCTACTAAAGACCTTATAGTACACGTCCTTAAAATAACTAATTAATTAATTAAATAGATTATAGTTAACAAATATCTAAATAATAAGTTTATTTAAGAGACGCTTAAGCTAATATAAGATAGCATTAGACGCTCTAAAAAGATTTCTTTAAGTAAATGCGAAGCCCGTAAAAACTGCTTATATTATTAAAACCGCCTAGTTATACCTAACTATAACAAACTTAAGCTTAAGCTCCTTAAACATATATACAATCTACTAATAGCCAGCCATCTAGGCTAAGGAAAAACCCTAGAACTACTCTAATAAGAATACTATTAGCCGAATATATATAATACGACACGAAGGTATATCTCTAGCTACTATATCTACTAATAAGCCAAAGCTTTACATAAGACGTATAACGGCCTCCTAAAGCCACTACCTATTCTAGACCAAAGATAGAAGGACATCTTAATTAACTTTATTGTTAACCTCCCCGTAAGTAAAGGCTGTATAAATATTATAGTAGTTATAGATCAACTATTTAAGATAAGGCACTTAATCGCCTGCCTTAATATATTAACGCCTACCGTTGCCTAACTATTTTTAAATTATGTATAGAAACTCCACGGACTCCCTAAAACAATTATCTCTAATAAAGGCAGCCAGTTTATCTCTATATTTTAAAAAAAACTAACTACCTAACTCTATATTAAAGCACTACTATCTACTATATATTACCCGGAAATAGATAGTTAAATGGAACGTATAAATACTATAATAGAATAGTATATCCGGATATACACATTATATTTATAAGACAACTAGATTAACTAGCTTATATTTACCAAGTTTACTATAAATAATTCTGTTTTAGAAACTATAAAGGTCTTCCTATTCCTAGCTAATTATAGCTAACACCCATAAATAGGTTTTAAACCTTTTAGTAATATTCCTCGCCCCGCTTATTACGCCTTATAAGTTATAAAAGCAAATAAATTTATAAAGAAGATAGAGGAACTATAATAGTTCCTTACTAATAAAATAATATAGGCCTAATTTATCTATAAAGCCGTAGCAAATAAGAAATAAACCCTAGTACCGGCCTACTAAATTAGTAACTTTGTTTAGCTAAATATAAGAAACCTAAACATAAAACGACCTACTAAGAAACTTAATTAAAAGAACGCTGGCCCTTATAAGATTAAGAAGGTTATTTTCTCTTACGCCTACTAACTAAGGCTCCCTAATACGGTTAAAATCCACCCTATATTCTATACGTTAGTCCTCCGCCCTACTACCCCTATATTAAACGCCCTGCCCAGATAAATATAAGACCCTCCCCTACTAGTTAAAGTAGATAGTAAAAACAAGTACTTTATTAAAAGAATTAATAATATTAAGTATAATAAACGGAAATGCTAATATATATATTTTATAAAATAGAAAGGCTTTACTAAGCCCTTATAGGAACCTATTAACTCTATAGGACTTATATAAGCCGCAAAAGACTTTTATAAACCCCACCTAGAATTACTATAGCCCTATCTCGTAGAAGCTTAAGTTTAAAGGGGGGGGTACTATTACGGGATACCCCCGTAACACCTTGCATACATATACCTATTTCTACCAACTTAGTAATTAAAGACTAACTATAAAATGGCAATCTAATGGCAATCTAATACCAATTTAATGGCAATCTACGGCATTCTGCTATATTCTGCTAAGTTTTACTAAATTCTATTAAGTTCTGCTAGGACTATAACCTAAACCCTATTCTGCCTTATATACGTATTAACTAAGCAACTAAGTTAAAAATATATACCCTTTCTTCCCGTTTTTCTACCTTTTTTTCTTATATAACGTTTTAATCTTATTATACAGTTTATATATATAGCTTAATAATATCTACTTTGCTATATATTATTGTCGCTTATACTTACTCCGTAATATTAGTAAACCCTTTTATCTTAAAAGAAGAAATAATTAACTACCTATCTTCTATTTATAAGGACTCCTTTAAGATATAAAATGCCCGCCTTAATTATAAAAGCCTAAATATAAAAATAACGGAGACCTTTTTAATTTTTTAGACCTACTTTCTATACCTAGCTGGCTAAGTATAAATTCCCTATAAAGACCTACTATTAGACTTATTTAATAAGCTTACCTTAAACCTATAGCAAGCTATACTACTAATCTTTACTACTATATAGACGCTAAAGAAACTAACGGACTAGTACTTAGCTATTAACTAAGGCCTCTATTAAATTAAGGTATATTCTAAGCGGTATAAAGCTAGGAACCCTTTAAACTAGACCGTAAGCAATATAAGAACAGCTAATAGTGCCCTAGCACGGGCCGCAACTCCTACGGCACTAACGGTTTAGCCTGTCGTTAATCTAGCAGCTAGTCCTATTATAGGCCCGGTATAGATCCGGCCTATATATAGCAACCCTTATAGATAAGCCCTTAGTAATTAAGGAGCTTACTTTTTATATAGTTAAAAAAAAACTACTTTATATATAATTATTTAATATTAGTAAAGATAAATAAGGTTTTGTTAATTTAGGAAGATAGTATAAAGTTAGAAAAAGAGGAACTCTAAACAAAGACTTCTCTCTAGGGTTAAAAGGGATTAATATATTATATATTAATCTAGGTCGGCTAGTTAGTAGAAAAAGCTACACTATCCCTTATACTTTATTCCGTAATAGATATTAAGTTTTAACCTCTGCTTTAGCTAACTTAGAAGTAAATACCTTTACCTTAATTAATATAAAGTACGCTATAAAACTAGCTAACTTTTTTAATACGCCTTTAGAAGAACTGCCTAAGCTAATTCCTATTTATAGGTATAATGAATAAGTAGGGCTACCTATTATAACCATCTTGCAGATTTATCTCTATATTAATAAACAAAAGTAGTATAATATCCCCCTTTTTATTACGGTCCTTAACCGCTATAATATAGTCTTAAAAAGAAAATAGCTAGCCTATTTAGGCTTATAGCTTAATATACAGAATAGGCAGCTTATTTAGCCTAAAATTATACCCCTAATACCTTTCTTTATAAAAGAAATTAGTATTATAATAGAGAACCTTATACGGCTATAAATAAATACTATTTACTAGGCTAATGCTATATATAGGGACTAGGCTTTTAAAAAAGAGGTATAGCTTAATCCATAACGGATCTGTATACTAAACTTATAAACAAAAAGAATAACTTATAGAAAATGGAATATAAGCTAAGGAAGATTATAAACCCTATATTGTAAAATATAGTCTAATAAAAGTCTATAAAGAAACTTACGGACCTCTCACTAGTTAATATCTGCTATATTAGTGCCGTAGGATTCTATTAGAACTTAGTTTAATCTAATACTATTACCTTTACTACTAGCTTATATAAAATTAATCGAATAATTAAGGAAAAGGAAAGTAAGCTTATAGATAAAGAGCTAGTAGAATAAAAGCTACCCTATTAGTACTAAAAGTTTAAGGATATATTCTCTAAGATAGTATCTAATATACTTCTACCTTACTAACTATATAACTATAAGATTAAGATTAAGCTAGATAAGGAAAAAAATTCTTAGCTATACCCCCCTCCGTAAATAATCTATTGCTAAATTATAGGCTACTAAGTAGTACCTTATTAATAACCTAGTAAAGGGGTTTATTAAACCTAGCTAGGCCCTATTTACCTCCCTTATTTTCTTTACTAAAAAGCTAAATAAGGGACTTTATTTTTATATTAACTACTATAAGCCTAATAATATAACCTATAAAGACCGTTATCTGCTACCCCTACTTAATAAGACACTGGCCTAAATAAATAAAGCTAAAGAATTTATAAAGCTTACTATCCGTTAAGCCTTCTACTAAATTAAAATAGACCCCAGATTTATAGATTTTACTATATTTTAGACTTGGTACAGATTATATAAATATAAAGTATTTCCTTTTAGACTAACTAACGGACTGGCTATGTACTAACGATATATAAATAATATACTCTTTAACTACCTCGATAACTTCTATATGGCTTACCTAAATAATATTATAATTTACTTTAAAAACGAGTTAGAATATAAGGAGCACGTCTATAAGGTCCTATAACGGCTCTATAAAGCTAGACTCTAAGCCAATATTAAGAAGTTAGAATTTAGTATAAAGTGTATAAAGTACCTGGGTTTATTATTAGTATAAATGGAATTAAGACAGACTTAAAAAAAAACGGCTATAATTAATTAGTGAGAACTACTACGGACTATAAAAGAGTTATAGTTATTCTTAGGCTTCTATAACTTCTACTAGCGCTTTATAAAAAACTATAGCAGAATTACTTAGCCTCTTAGCCGCCTTACCTAAAAGAACCGACCCTTCTACTTTAATACCGTATATAGGTAGGCCTTTAATAAGCTTAAGAAATGGCTAGTCTCCGCCCCCTTACTCGCCTACTTTTACATAAAACGGCCCTTAAGGCTAGAAACCAACTCCTTAAATAGTATAGTAGTTAGCGTTTTTTCCTAAAAGTAACCGGATGGAGAATAGTACCCCATTACATGCTACCTAAAGACTTTAGTAAATGCTAAGCTAAACTACCCTATCTATAATAAAGAAATGCTAGCTATTATCTCTAGCTCTTAGCACTAGCGCGTATAGCTAAAAGGGACCCCTAAGCCTATTTAGGTAGTTTTAGATTATAAGGCCCTTACGGCGCGGTAAGCGCGCTAGGTAGATACCCTATTCTAGTTCTACTTTCTAATTATATATAGGCTAGGCGCTACTAATTGTGCAGACGCTCTTATAAGGCGTAAGTAGGACCTAAATAATTAGATAGCTATAAAGATTTTATTATAGACCTAGACGCTACGATAACTAAAGCACCTTAACCCTTAGATATAGGAAGAACTAAGTACTAAATCTTTAAGCGCTAAGATATACCCCTTTTTTATTTTATTTTTATATCCATTGTATTATACTACGTACAATACTGCGCATGCAGCCTCTGGGCTATAGCGCTATAGTTCTATATATATAAATCCTTTCAAGGCAGCTTAATATGTACTAGTAGCTATGTCCTAGTAGTTTATAAACCTTTAGACTAGAGGTTTACCGCTCCCTAGTAAAATACTAGGTTACAACAACTATTAGGTAATATTAAAACAGTAAAAAAACGGTAAAAGAAATAGTAAACGAATCCTAACGCCTGCCCCTGTACATTTTATAGTTTATTTCTGTCCTTTTGCTCACTACTATCTATTTACTAAAAGTCTAGTAGGAGTTACTTCCTTCTAAAGCTTCTACTTCCATTAGCCACTCTCTAGTAGCTATTTTTGTCTTACTTAAAAATAGGAAAAGCGCCCTTCTTCCTTTCTCTGTATAAAAGAGCTTCTCTAGGGAGAGAGAAGAGTTTAGTTGTCTTTACATTTCTTTTCTCTCTTCCCTATATAGTCTACATTCTAGTAATAGATGCTTAGGAGTCTATATAGCTCTACAGCCCTTAAAGCATCTACCTTCTTTATCCTTCCCTATTGTCTTAGAGAAGGATTTAAAGAAGCCTTTTCTTAGTTTTAGTTAATAGAAAGCTAATTATAACCTTTTAGGATATTTATTCTTAGGGGCTTTAAGAGATAAGGAGTAGTTTCCTCTAAAGATCCTAGTATAGTGTTTTCCTTTATTTTTTTTCTGTTGCTAGCTGCTTTTCCACTATCCTAGTATTTTTTCTCTTACTGCTCTCCCTATATAGGCTAGGGATATATAAGAAGATTATATTTTTCTTCTAGAGAGGCCCTTTTTAGCTAGCTTATCTACTATTTCGTTTCCGTAGATTTCTAGGTGGCTAAGAACCCAATAAAAGTTAATAGAGATACTCCTACTAGCTAGATAAGAGCAGCTTTACGTAATTTTAAAAACTAGTTCTTGTCCCCCTATAAGAGAATTAAGCTATAATCTTTTAATAGCTGCTTGGCTATCTATAAAGATATAAACTTATTTCTCTTCTAGTCTTTATTATTTTAGATATTCTAGGGCCCTATAGACTGCATAAAGTTCTACGTCTATAATTTCCATATAAGGCCCTAGATTCCAATTTGTTGCGTATTTAATCCTATTTCTCTCCCCTATTTTATATACGGCCACTATACTTAATTTACTATCTTTAGAGCCGTCTATATAGTATATATCTACTAGGTCCTATTCTAGGGATTCTTATAGATTTTCTACTAGTCTTAAATATTCTTATACAGCTTCTTCTTTACTACCCCTAGAGATAGAAAAGAATGCAGAAATAGGGGGAGACCACGGTTTTTGCCAATCTAGAAAGATTCTCTCTATTTTTTAATTTTGAATTAATTGCTAGACTCTAGAAGCTAGAGATAGTAGTTAAGTTTTTAGCTATAAAAGGTGTCTTATAGTAGAGTTTCTAGGGCTAGGACTAGAACTAGAACTAGTTACTAGTTCCTCCCTATCCTTATTAATCTCTTTTATATAGGCCTTTTTAATTATGTGGTTTTCTTTAAATTTTAGGATTTTTAATATATAGCTATTGCAAAGCTTTTTAAATCTAATTCTAGGAGGAGGGATAGAGGCCTTAATTTCCATAGCTTGCGTAGGAGATCCTCTAAACGCTCCTAAAACTAGTTTTAGGGCCTTATTTTATAGAGATTGGTACCTAGCTAGTAGGTAGTCTCTAGATTTGCTTTTCCACTAGCATTATATTCTATAGTCTGCTATAGTAGTAACGTAAGCTATATAGAGCTATTATAGAGCTTATAGAGATAGATCTCTTTATATATTACCTAGTCTTCTAATTAAATAGAAGGCTGTTTTTTCTTTAGAGATTTTTATTTCTACGTATTGTTTAAAAGTAAGCTTAGAGTTTAGAAATACCCCTAGCTACCTAACTAGGGGTTTAGGGGATATTTCTATATCTCCTAGCTTTAGCCCTTCTTCTATAGTAGTACGCTTACTATAGAAGTGTATAAGCTCTGTTTTGTTAATATTAAAACTAATAGTAGCTTCTTTAGCTCTAGACATTAGCTCTAGCGCTATTCCCTCTAGCTTTTTATAATTGGATTTAGCTGAGTTCAAAGTAACCATAATTGCAAAGTCGTCTATATAGCTAAGGGAATAGGCTCCTTCTATCTGTAGGCTGCAGATATTGCGTATATATAGTAGAAATAAAATAGGGGATATAGGCGAGCCCTGTGGTATCCCTGTTTCTATTTCTACCTTTTTTTATATTTATCTATTAAAGCAGAGCTGTAGCTTTCTATTGCTAAGGAAGGTAGCTATTTATTGCGTAAACGCTATAGGTAGCCCTAGTTCCTTATAGATAGATAGAAGCTGGTTTATAGAGACATGGTCAAAGGCCCCTTTTACGTCTAGAAATAGCGTAGTAGCTATTCTTTGTCTGGCTTTTTTCCTATTATTTTTAGATTGGATATTATTTAGGAGTAGTAGGACTGCGTTTATTACGGACTACTGTCTTCTTCCTCCTAGTTGCGAGTCTTAAAGTAAGCTAGTAGTACTAGCTAGATATCCTAATCTAGTAGCAAAGATCTTCTCTAGAGTCTTTCCTAGGCAGTTTAGTAAGGAGGTAGGTCTATAGGACTTTAGTAGAGAGTAGTCCTCTTTATTTGCTTTAGGGAGAATAACTCCTTAAGCCTCTCTCTAGACTTTTAGTTAATAACCTAGGGTAAATAGGATCCTATAGATTCTATATAGAAGATCTTCTATAGTAGGGTAGGCCTTTTATAGAATTGCGAAGGATAGCTTATCTGGCCCTAGAACTTTTTTATTAGAGCTAGAGAAGATTGCTTATTTAACTTCCGTCTTCTCTAGTTTTAGCCATTCCCATTTACTATCTATAGTATAGTTCTTCCACTCTATAGAGCTAGTAGAAGAAGGGGGTTTAGGAAATAGAGTAGTAATAAAAGCTTTATACTATTCGTTAAAGCTTTCTACTAGTCTCGTAGTCCCATCCTTACTATACTATAAACTAGGAATTGTTCGTAATGTTTTCTCCTTTATATATTTTAGGGCAGTAAAGATCTCTTTTCCCTATACCTTTTCTAGGAAGCTATTCCAGCAATTGGTTTTAGCTTCTCTTATTACGTAGAAGTATTAATTTTTAGCTTCCTTATAGGCTTCTAGTCTCAAACTTCTAGTAGGTTGTTCTTCTTAAAGTCTTCCTAGTTTTGCCATTTTTTTCCTTTTCTGTAAAAGCTCTATATTCCACTATAGTTTAGAGAATTCATAGGTTCTAGATCTAGGAATAGCTTTCTTTACTACTAGCTTAATACAGCTAGTAAGATCTATAACTAGATTATCTGCTAGCGTACTTATACTTCTATCCCTAAGTCTATACGCATTCTCTAGAGAGGCTAAGGAACCTTTTTCTCCTATCTCTATATAGGGGGTTTCTCCTACTAGTTCTTCTAGTACTAAGATTTTTACTTTTAGTTCTAGCTCTTAAACTAGTTCTACTAAAGAAGTAGAGAAGAGCTCCTAGTTTGCCTTTTTTATAGAGAACGAAGTTTCTTAAAGAGGGTTTAGGTATCTTTACATCTCTCTAGTAAATAGAGAGAAGGCTATAATCTTATAATCAGATCCTGTTTCTTCTATTATAGTCTAATTATCCCAAGTATTTTCTTAAAAGTTTCCTAAGTAGAAGGCTAAGTCTATAATAGATTTTTCTCTTATATTAGATCTATAAAAGGTCCCTTCTTGTTTATTAGAATTTAGTAATTGGCAGTTATA
>Ga0307515_10012503_pt1 | contig 15967 bp, 2 predicted proteins | sample 17_EM_MG_FD_194513 | JGI IMG/M metagenome (GOLD analysis project Ga0307515, IMG submission 194513) | Populus trichocarpa ectomycorrhiza microbial communities from riparian zone in the Pacific Northwest, United States - 17_EM | ecosystem: Host-associated > Plants > Roots > Unclassified | place...
GCGTATATTTAATCCCTATATATATAATTTTCCGTTTAGTAAAGCTTATAAGCTTTAGATTAACTTTAATTTTTAATTTAAGTAGAAAGATAAATTCCGGAACGCGGCTATTTTATTTTATTATATTTAACATAAAGTACCTATAATTTGTCTCTTTATAGGGTGTCACGGGACACCCCCGTGACACCTTATACACGTCTACCTGTTTCCACCAACTTAGCAACTAAAGACTGACCACAAGACGGCAATTTGCGGCAATCTAACGGCAATCTGCCATATTCTGCTATATTCCGCCAAGTTTTACTAAATCCTGCTAAGTTCTGCCAGGACTACTACCTAAATCCTATTTTGCTCTATGCACGTATTAACTAAGCAACTAAGCTAATAATATATACCCTTTCTTCCCGTTTCCCTACCTTCTCTCCTTACGTAATGTTTTAACCTTATTATATAGTTTATATACATAGCTTAATAATATCTACTTTGTTATATATTATTACTACTTATACTTACTCCGTAACACTACGTTGCGTTAACTACTTATACTACTACCCAAAATAGAAAACGCACCTAAAGCCCCTATAATGGCCGCTAATATTATATCCATCCTTTAAAAATAAATAGCAAGTATATAAAAGTCCTTTATAGAGGCCCTTAAACAATAATAAGTTACCCTAACTTAATAATAAGCTAAATAAGAAGCACGGTATTAGAAAACAATAGAAGCCCTTTAAGAAGAAGTCCGTACCCTTAAGATGCCTACACTAGAACCCTAAGACTGAATACTATCTTTAGAGTTAAACACGCGAAACGCGAGTCCCGAACCTATAGCAGCTATTTATTCTAAACCGACTACCGCACTATAACGATCCAAGTAGTTACCTAACCCCCTAATATTTACTAGTAAATAATAAGAGCTCTAATTATTTCTAAGCTAGCTAAAAAAATAAGCTAACTAGTAACGCTAACTATTACCTAACCGAAGCTAACCAACTCTATTACGCCCTAAGTTAACTAGAAGGAGAGGTAGCTAACCTTATTAAACCTTTTTAGCCAACCTTAGTATAAAGCCTAGTTATACTTCTTAAAGCCTTATATAGTAACCTAAACCGCTAAGCTACTACCTAGAGAAAGATAAACTATATAGCTTAAGAAACGAAAAGTTTCCTAGTATACTTCTCTAAATTTAACTATTATATAAGGGAAATAGGCTAGAATAACTCCATACTAATTAACAGCCTTATTAAATCTCTAAGCCCTAAACTAAAAACCTCCCTAATAGGCGTAGACCTATCGGGAGCCCTTAATGCCTACGTAAACGTTGTTAATAAACGGTATAATAATATACTACGCCTAATACTAAAACACGCCCCTTAATATAATATAATAGCCCCGCGAATATTTACTAAGTCGTCTTAGCCTAAGTACCCTAACGCTATGGATATTAACACTAGAACCCTAAAGTACGCCCTACTAGGGTCCCCTAAATGAGAAAGACGCATTAAGCTAAGCCTCTGCTTTAAATGCGGAAGGAAGGATTATATCTTAAAATACTACCTTATCCCCCTACCTACGCACCAAAATAATTTACAAACGGCTAATACTAATAGCTATTTACCGCATTAATCTTCCGGTTACCGTCCCCAATTTTTATCTAGTTCTAGCCCTATATCTAGTAAGCACTATTTACGAGGATAAAGCTCTAACTAACGCTCTACAAGAACCCCGCCCTAATTACCTCTAAAAGGAAGGTCTTAGAGCTAAGTCGCTCTCTAGGACAGCTCTGCCTTAGAATCTTATTAAACGCATTTAACATTATAAACTCTAACTCTTAGGACCGTAGCATAACTATTAACTGCCATCTTTAGTAGAATGGTTAATAGGCTAATATTTAAATCCTAATTAATACAGAAGCTAGCGGCATAGGATTTATTAATAAGATCTTTATATAAAATAATAGTTTTACCCTAACCCCCCTTAACCGGCATATTAATATATTTAGATTTAACGGTAAACGCACCATCTTAGGCTGTATTACCTACGTGGCAGCTCTAAGACTCTAATACCTAAACCATAAAGAACTGATTAAGCTTTTTATTACCACCTTAGGTTACCTAGTAATCCTTAGATAACCTTAGATAAAGCTATATAAGGTAACTATTAACTAGAATAACCTTAAGCTTCTATTTACCGCCTCCCGTTATAAGCAGAAGTGCCTTATAACTTACTGCCCTAACCCTAAACTAAAACCTAGGAAATCCACTAAGATCTACTAGTTCTAAGATTTCTACCGATGTCCACCTTACGCCCAAGGAATTCACCAGATTTTACCAATCTAAGAATTTTACCGAATTCCACCAATATAAGATTTCCACCAATATCCACTAAAGATCTAGAAATTCTACCAAACCCTATAAACTAACCCCGACTACTACACTACCCTAAACTAAGTAGAAGCTTAAGCTTAGTATACGGGAGTACTAGAAGAACTAGTACCCTATAATAAAAAGAATACTTAAAGAACCTAAACCTAAATCTAACACTAACTTTATACCTAATACTAAACCTAAACCTAAATAAGAAACTATATAAGAGACTATAGACGATCCAAAAGAGCTTAATACCCTAGATATCCGCATAATTAGAGCTACTCCGCTAGCTTAGCTTGCTAAGAAACCTAAATATACGATTTTTGCTATTACGATAGCTAATATTAAGAAAGCCTTAGCACTAAAGAAGTATACTAACCCTATTATAAAGGTACTAGCAGAGTACTATTACCGCTTAGACGCATTTTTATAAAAGGAAGCTAATAAGCTACTAAAATACCGACTATACGACCACAAGATTATACTTAAAAAAGGAAAGTAGCCCGGATTTAGACCCCTATACGGAATATCCTAAAACAAACTCTAAGTGCTATAAAAGTATTTAGACAAGAACCTAAATAAAGGATTTATTAGAGTAAGCTCTTTACCTATAGCCGTATTAATAATCTTCGTTAAGAAACCTAGCGGCGGTCTATACTTCTACGTAGATTACTAAGCCCTTAACGCCGCTACTATTAAGAACTGATATCTGATTTAGTTAATATAAGAGACGCTAAACTAACTAAGTAAGGCTCGCTACTATATAAAGCTTAATATTATCTCTGCATTTAACCGCCTCTATATAGCAAAGGGAGATAAATAGCTTACTGTATTTTGTACTTGGTATGGATTATTTAAATACTTAGTAACGCTATTTAGCCTCGCAAATGCTCCGAGCTCGTTTTAACATTACGTAAATAATACCCTACGCCCCTACCTGGACATCTTCTATACTGCTTATATTAACGATATTTTAATATACAGTAATAACCTAACTAAATATTGGAAATATATTAACTTTATCCTATAAGCCCTATACGGAGCTAGTCTATAATTAGATATAGATAAATGTAAGTTTTATAAGACGGAAGTCCTATACCTTAGGCTTCTTATTTCTATAAACGGTATATAAATAGACCCGAAGAAAATTAAAGTAATTATAAACTGGTAAGAACCTAAGAACGTTAAGGACGTAAGAGCCTTTATAGGATTTGCTAATTTCTACTAACGGTTTATTAACAACTTCTCTACCCTAGTTTTACCCCTTATAGCTCTAACCTAAAAGGATAAAGCCTTTATCTTTAATAAGGAATATAAGAAGGCCTTTGCTTATCTAAAGGTTATATTTACTACTGTGCCTATACTTTAATACTTTAACCTAAACCGAATAAGTATTATAGAAGCTAACTTATCCGATTACGTTACTAAAGGTATCCTGTCTTAATATAATAAAGAGGGAGTATTATACCCCGTGGTATACTACTTAAAATAACTAAGCCTAGCTAAATATAACTACGAGATCTATAATAAGGAACTACTGGCTATTATTAGATGCTTTAAGCAATAGCAACCTAAACTAAAAGGCGCTGGATTCCTAATTAAGGTCCTTAGCGATTATAAGAACCTATAGTACTTTATAACCATAAAACAGCTAAGCTACCGTTAGGCCCGCTAGTTAAAATACCTGTTTTATTTCCAATTCTTAATTATATACCGCCTAGGCGTTTAAGGCTAGAAGCCTAATACCCTAATCCAACGCTCGTAAGACGCGCCAGCACTAAAAGAGGTACGTTCTTACCGAAATTAGACCCTACTTCGCCCCAAACTATTTAACCCTCCTACTAAAGATCTTATGGTATAAGTCCTTAAAATAACTAATTAATTAATTAAACAGATTATAACCGATAAATACTTAAATAACGAGTTTATCTAAGAGACGCTTAAGCTAATTTAAGATGGCGTTAGACGCTCTAAAAAGATCTCTCTAAGTAAATATAAAGCTCGCGGAAACCGCTTATATTACTAAAACCGTCTAGTTATCCCTAATTACGATAAACTTAAGCTTAAGCTCCTTAAATACGTATATAACTTACCAGTAGCCGGCTACCTAGGCTAAGGAAAAACCCTAGAGCTACTCTAACGGGAGTACTACTAGCCGAATATGTATAATACGACACGAAGGTATATCTCTAGCTATTACGTTTGCTAATAAGCTAAAGCTTCGCATAAGATATACAACGGCCTTCTAAAGCCACTACCTGTTCTAGACTGAAGATAAAAGGACGTCTTAATTGACTTTATTATTAACCTCCCTGTAAGTAAGGGCTATATAAATATTATAGTAGTTATAAACCAACTATCTAAGATAAGACACTTAATCGCCTACCCTAATATGTTAACACCTACTGTTGCCTAACTATTCCTAGACTATATATAGAAACTCTATGGACTCCCTAAAACGATTATCTCTAATAAAGGCAGCTAGTTTATCTCTATATTTTAGAAAGAACTAACTACCTAACTCCGCATTAAAGCACTGTTGTCTATGGTATACTACCTAGAAATAGATAGTTAAACGGAACGTGTAAACGCTATAATAGAATAGTATATTTAGATATACACGTTATACTTATAAGATAACTGGATTAACTAGCTTATATTCGCCAAGTTTACTATAAATAATTCCGTTTTAGAAACTATAAAGGTCTCCCCGTTCCTAGCTAACTACGGCTAGTATCTATAAATAGGTTTTGAACCCTTTAGTAATGTTCCTTGCCCTGCTTATTACGCCTTATAAGTTACGGAAGTAAATAAATTTATAGAGAAGATAGAGGAACTATAATAGTTCCTTACTAATGAAATAATATAGGCTTAATCTGTCTATAAAGCCGCAGCGAATAAGAAATAAACCCTAGCACCGGCTTACTAAATTGGTAACTTTGTCTGGCTAGATATAAGAAATCTAAACACGAAATAACCCGCTAAGAAGCTTAATTAGAAGAACGCTGGCCCTTATAAGGTTAAGAAGGTTATCTCTTTCTACGCCTACTAACTAAAGCTCCCTAATACGGTTAAAATCCACCCTATATTCCATACGTTAGTCCTTTACCCCACTACTCCCGCATTAAACGCCCTGCCTAGATAAATACAAGACCCTCCCCTACTAGTTAAAGTAGATAGTAAGAACGAGTACTTTATTAAAAGAATTGACGATATTAAGTATAATAAACGGAAACGTTAATATATATATCTTACGAAATAGAAAGGCTTTACTAAGCCCTTATAGGAACCTATTAACTCTATAGGACTTATATAAGCCGCAGAAGACTTTTATAAACTCTATCTAGAACTACTATAGCCCTATCTCGCAGAAGCTTAAGTTTAAAGGGGGGGTACTGTTATAGGACACCCCCGTGACACCTTATATACATCCACCTGTTTCTACTAACTTAGCAACTAAAGACTAACTATAAGACGGCAATTTGCGGCAATCTGACGGCAATCTGCCATATTCTGTTATATTCCGCTAAGTTTTACTAAATCCTACTAAGTTCTGCTAGGGCCACTACCTAAATCCTATTCTGCTTCGTATATGTGTTAATTAAGCAACTAAGCTAATAATATATACCCTTTCTTCCCGTTTCCCTGCCTTCTCTCCTTACGTAACGTTTTAACCTTATTACACAGTTTATGTATATAGCTTAATAATATCTACTTCGTTATATATTATCACCACTTATGCTTACTCCGTGATATAGGGTGCGTCTCTTAACTAAGGGACGGACGTTAAAGTTTTAGGCCTTTATAATGTAATATATCGGAAGTATACCTATAAACTATTAAAGCAATTACTAATAAAGAGATGAAAGTTGCTAGCCCTTAAAGCAATATTAATATAGCTAATTCTATCCTAATTCCCCAGAACGTAAGCCAGTCTTACTTAGCCGCTATTTTCTTACGAGTATATTTTTTAAGCGTATTATATATTGACTAAATAGCTTTATAGGCCTTCTGTAGTAGATTAAGTATAGAACACTAGTATTCCTAATAGCATATAAGATGTCGCTGTAAGAGGAAATTCTCCCTTATAAGCCTTTTAAGAGTCTCTAATTAGTCCCTTTTCTAAAACTCTTTTACCCTTTTTATTAAGGTTTTAATAGAGAAAGTTTTATTTAGGGTAGAGGGTTATATAGTTAAAATCTCAGTTTTATAGCTAGAGCTAGTGTTTATATTATTATTTATAAGATAAGTAGGGGTACACTTTAATAGTAATATAGCGGAAAACATTACTAAGTGCTAGTTTTTAGGCGGGAAACTTAGGGACCTAAAATGTGTCCCTTTTACTATTATTATTTAGGACCCACTTTCGGCCAAGGACCTGGTTTTAGGCCCGTTAATATACAGAATAATAGTACTCCCAGTAATATGCCCTCTATATTAGGTCTATTTTTAAAACGGTAACTATTATTTATAAGGCGCCTCTGCCTTTTAATAGTCTATTTAAGCGTGCTTTTGTTATAATTAATTTTTGTATCTCTAAAAACACTACTAAGCTAATCCGAGCCATTTTGATTTAGAAGATTAATTACTACTTTAACTAAAAATTAAACAAATTAGTATGTTCTGCGAATGCGGTTATACGCTAATATGGCCTAAAAAGAGCTCTCGTGGGCCTATATTAGAGGATAAGCTAATTTACTCCCCTTATATTATAAAAGGAATGTAGGAAAAATCTTCTACTAATAGAGATAAGGCAACTATAGTGCGCTTTTATAAGCCCAGTTAAATCTATTTTAGAAGACCTGCCATACTATTACTAGAACCTATAGTGATGGAAGATCTAGCTAGCAATACTGGGGAAAAGTAAGAAGGATATCTTCTTATAGGTTAAGGGGATTAGCCTTATATAGTGCGCTAAACATCTATTTATCTTTATTTATAAATCTAAGGATTATTCCTAAATTATATTGCTTAGATATAGTAATCTTATTAGATCTAAATCTACCTCGTATTAAATTTAATATAAAGTTATACCTCTTTAGGTAGGTTTCTAGCTAATATAGGAAGATATTAAGCCTAAAGTAATTTAGACTAGAGTGGATCTAAAGCTAAATCTACTCCACTCCTATCTAATAAGATTACTACTTAGATAACACGTCTATAATAGCGTCGCTTACGATATAAATAGAGTAGTACTCTACTAATAATTAATAAGTTTAATAGTAATCTTCTAGCGTAAAGTAAGTGCTAATAAATAATTCTAATTAATTGTATTATCGCCTTTACCTTTATATATCTATATATAAAGCAGTAAAGCAAAAAACTATATTAGCGCTAAATTAGGACTATAGCTATCTAAATAAAGATAGTAAATAAAAGCGCAGAAATATCTAGGAAGCCCTGCTTAGATAGGATACCTACTCTAATAAGAATGCTAGGGTTTATTAGCGTAGGCGTTATAAACGGCTAAACTAAAGGTCTAGTAGTTGCGTTAAAGTTAAAGATAAGTTGGCAGCGTTTAGTAGGATTATAGTAATATTAAACCAAGAGGTTGTGGAGCACGTAGTGGGAGATCTGTCCGTTTAATAAGGACTATAATATACTATTAAGGTTAAGTTTAAGAGAGAGGTACTTTCGGGCCTATAAGAGCTAGATATAATGGCGAAATTAATAAGGCTAATAATACTAGAGCCTAATAGATTACCAATCTAGATTTAAATAGTTGCCTCTATATAAGGGTATAAGCCATTTACTAAGGGTAAAAGATAAAAAAGAGTTGGCGTAGGTTTACTGGCGAATGTAGTTATAGCTAGGGCAATACTATTAAGGTTTTAATTTTAAGCTAGACCTAGCCTAGCAGAAAATATAAAAACTTATATAATAGCGAGTAAATATATAGCCTTTTTTATTATTATGGAACTTGCTAATATAAGTGCGGGAGTAACTATATTTATATAATTGCCCTAAATATCCTAAGAATACGAAAGGGGTCTAGAATACGGTCCTTATATAGGACGGTAAAGCTAACCCTTAGAGTATAGGCAACTAATTATAGCTAATAAAAGCCGTTTCTCGGTCCCTCTTATATAGAGCCTAAAAATGGGCCTTGGACTAGGTGGCCCCTTTTTAGTCTTTAGAGTTCTAAATGCCAAAAAGAAGTATAAAAGGACGGTGCTTTACGGTAACTACATCCTACGTACCCTAAAATCGTTTTATGTTCTTTTATTTAAATTGCTTATAGATTTTAATTAGCTAGCCTAATTTTATAAACTAGATAGTCTGGGGCATGCCTTATTTACGTTATAGTTTATATTCTACTTTAAGTTATTATTTACGTCCCCTATTACTTAATATTAAGCAAGTATAAGCCTTAAACTTGTCTGCTATATAATCCGCTAGTAAATAAACTAGTGGACGTTAAAGCGTACGTCTTAGTAGGGAGCCTGCTTCGCGGTTGCCGTAGGGCCATAATCTACTACTAAGAAGAGGCTTAGTGCCCTAGGCGCGAAGTCATTAATCTAATATTACTTTTTATTTTAACTCTATACTATCCCTAAGATAAAGTGATCTACTAATTTATAAGGAGCGTACTAGTTAAACTCCTACGTATATAAGTGCCACAACCGTAGGAAATATACTACCACTACCTTGTTTTCCCCTATAACAATCTATAAAGTTTACTTCTATTCCTACTTCTGCTATAGCCATTATATCTACCTCTAAGCGCTTATAATAGCTACTAGAACTTTTTAGTAGGCCTTCCTTTAATAAGAACGCTACTCTAACTCCCTTTAGCTAGCAGTAAGAATAGTTATTATAACCTATAGAATCTAGCACCTTATCTACTTTAGTGGGTGAACAGTAATCGCCTCCTAGAGATATAATTTCTAGAGGGTCTCCTAATATCTCTCCTTTATCTCCGTTAACTTTATAGCAATAGCCTATAGAATTAATTAAGTTTATTTTAATTCCTAAATAACCTTAGCGGTTAGTGTTACTAGAGACCTGATTTTAGTTACTAGCCCCTAAAGAGGAAGTTACTACCTTATTTATATGTAAATAGCAATTACCTCCTAGGGATCCTATTTCTAGAGAGTCTCCTGATATCCCCTTATCTCCGTCAACTTTATAGTAATAACCCGTAGAATTAATTAAGTCTACTTTAATTCCTAAATAACCTTAGCGGTTAGTATTACTAGAGACCCAATCTCAGCCGGTAACCCCTAAAGAGGAAAATCCTATTTTTAGAGGGTCTCCTAATATCCCGTTATCTCTATTAACTCTATAGCAACAACCTATAGAATTAATTGAGTTTACTTTAATCCCCTAACAACCTTAGCAACCAGTGTTAGTAAAAACTTAATCTCAGCTACTAACCCCTAGAGAGGAAGCTATAAACCAGCTGCCTAATATATTAGACTAACCTTTTAATTTACCTCTATAGCAGGCACTTAGCCCTCTATAGAAAGTCTATATAAGGTGGTAAGAAGTACTAGAAGAAGATCGGAATAAACCTTTATTATAGCTTTCCCGGTATATACTGATAGGAGTATTTTACTTAGCGGAAAAATTGGAGGCTTTTTACAACGTAGAATTAATATATAGCTTTTATTATTAGGCTATAAGGGATTTAGTATAGATGGACGGAGATTTTAAATATATATAATATAGCCATACTATATACTAGGACTATATTAAGCGTAGTAGTCTTAATAACGGATACCTAGTCTATCCTACTTAGTCTATAAGTTTTGCGAGTTATTTACCGGAGTTAGAAGTAAAGGATTATATAATATTAAATAAAATTAAAATGGAGTGCTTTATATACAGAAGTGGACTAATATAGATTACTTAATTAGTAGTTTTACTATGCAACTATAGGTTCCACTAAGACTATATTAAAGACGGCGGCTTAGTAAATGGGTGTCCTAAATATAAAAATTTGGTTCTAACGTACGAAAGTTAGCGTAAAGTTTATATACCATCCCCAACTCCTAGTAGAGTAGGTACTCCCCTACCACCTTTTAATACAGGAGGTACCGCTTTACTACCTCCTTGCGGAGAAAGTGCTATAATAAGGAATTAAGATAGGGATAGATTACTTAGTGAGTTATTTTACATTTATCTTAAAATTTGGCATATCTTTAAAGAAGAGAAACGGAGATTGTAAGAAATTTAGGATATAGCTAACTTTAATCTAGATAGATAGCTAAATAATTTCCGTGCTAACTATATAGATCCTAGAAGTAGTATAAGCAGCATTTTAATATAATGGCATTTTTCTAAATATAACTCAGATCTTAATATATAGGATCCTTAAGTCTAGGATATAGGGAGAGATATAGGGAGAGACTAGTATAATACTACTTTCTATAACGTAATTGTTACCGCGATTACCTCCTTAATAAATAATAATCCAGATAAAGGTAGCACGAGGCTTGCATTTTATAATGCGAACTAAATTAGGTCTTAAGATATTAGCAATATATTTTATCCTAACTTTTGGTTACCCTATAAAAGGATATATAGGAGAGCCACTATAGATAACGATTAGTAGAAAGTTAGATTGTATATAGTTAAATATATTTATAAATTCTATAATTATCCCATTATAGAAACGCTTTACTGTACGCTTAAGCCAACTTAAGAGGATAATAATAATAATAGAGAGTCTAGCGGAAATGTAATACCGTAAGAAAATGGTAGCTAAGAGCAGCGTAGTAGTGATGGAACCTTAGGGAACGCTAGTAATACTATTCTACCTATAGAAGGTAACAAAAATAAAGGCAAAAACTAGCCCCCTAGTGGCACAGTCCTATTTATAGAAGGTAATAATAATAGAGACGGAAGCTAGCCCCCTAATAGTACGATTCTATCTATAGGAGTTAATTAACCCCTGGATATTCTATCTACTAGGCTTAGACTATATACGTTTAGAGGATAGGTATATAACAATAGAGTTAAAAAGAAGATTGTAGGCTATAGACTATATGCTAGTGGATATTAATTGCTTCTACAGACCCCCGCTCCCTAAGGGGGTTACTTAAATTATAAATTAGTTGCAGTATATCTTTTAGGAGGGGACGCTATTATTAAGGGATATAAAGAATATATAACCAATCGAGGAGAATAGCTATTTCTCTTTAAGGAGAGTAGTATTAACCTTTTAAGAACTAAAACTAAAGTGGAGATAACTATTACGGGCCAGAGCGTTTTTAGACGCTATATTACTCCTCTATCTAGAGGATATTTAAACACACTAATATAATATTTAAGGCTGAAATTTTTAGGTAAGCCTAGAATATATTAGTATGCTAAAGGTATACTAGAGAGATATTATAATTATCCCTAGGTTAAGAGTCTCCTATAAGGCCTCTACCGCGAATTTAGAATTTCGCCTTTAGTATTTACTCCTTTTAAAACGCAGGAGAGAGTTATAAGACGTAGACGTTAGAATGCCACTACTAGAATAATAGGAGCTTAAGCTTCTCCGCCTTACTACGTAACCCCTTTACTAGGTACTAGCTATACTACGCTTATTAGCCTAATAGCTATAGGACCTAATAACTAGCCTCTATATTTAAACGTAACCCCTTAGCCTCCCTATATAACTCCTCTACTAAATACTAGTAATTAACCTCCTCTATAAGCTACTAATCTAGCTAGTTTAGAAGGATCTACTATTAAAGAACGACTTTTATATCTTAAAGCGATAATTATAGAATTATTAAATGCGTAGCGTGGATAGAATAGGTAGATATATAACTTTAGAAAGCACGCGGTTATAGGGCTGCCTTTAATCCGCTCTAAATATTACTTATTATAAACCGGCTTTAATATAAGGATAGATAGATAAAGAAAATAATAAAATTGCCTAATAAGATTTGCGTCAACTGCCCGTATACGGTAAGGCCTTATATTAGAATTAGTTTTATTTTATTTAGGCTCTCTTAATTTTCTTTAATCGATTAACTAATTCTCACTTTATACTCCCATTAGAATTCGCGCGTTAAATTATTTCTTACGGGTTCTTTAAGCTTAGCTATTCTATTTACCTTACTTAATATCTATTATTAGTAGGATCCTATTTTTGTACGTAGAGAGAAATAGAATATTTGTTTATAGTTTAACTTAAAAAGTAGAGAACTAATATTATTATAATCCCCTTAAATATTTATTTTCTAAGGATAAAGGTGTAGGTATATTTGCCTAAAAAGCCGGCTAAGGAAATTTTACGTCGCTAACGTTTATATAGAATATAGGGTTTAGGCTAAGCCGCCTTCCCTAATCTAACTTCCTTCCTTATTATAGAATACACTCTTATTACTCGGCTTATATCCTTTAGGCGTAACTCTACTACTAGCTGCTTATGTTTATAATTAGGGGTATAGCTAAGTGACTAGTTTAGTAGACTTATAAATACCTATAGTTTAATTAGGCTAAGGCGGGGATGTATATAGGTGCTTTTAGAAAGCCCTCTTTAGTATACCGTTAATTTAATTAAGGTATAAGCTGGCTTAGCCTAATGCTATTTTTAGACCTCCTTAGCTTCCAAAATAGTTACCAGATATTTTAGAAATTTAAAAAATGGTAGATATAGTGGCGGGAGTAGAGGGGAAATACTAAGTCTTATATTGTCCTTCGCTAAGAGATCTTAGCCTCCTATTCTAAGGAAATGCCTAGACGCTATACCTAAAACCATTAAGCTATTTAATGCCACCAATTACTTCTTAAAATAGCTTAAGTTTATATAAGTTCTTAACCACTCTTACTAAATAAAGGAAGTTTAATTTGGGCCCTATTCCTCTTAGCTATCTATAGGTCTTTTCTTATCTAGAAGGGCTATATTTTGGTTCCTTACCAGGTTTTAGTTTTTAGGCACTTAGTATATCCCCTTATAAGGATTATAGACCTTAAATCTAGAACCTTTATTTAAGGCGGAGACTAGTTTAAGCTATAGTAATAAAAGAGGGATAGGTCTAAGCCACTAAGCACTAACTATCTCCTTAGTTCTTTACTCTATAGTAAGGTAAAAGCATATATTTAAGGGACAGTTAGCGCTTAAAACCGGCGAAATACAACTATTTATAACTGCTATCGTCTATACAAAGTATATAGCGAGTTAGTTAGTCACCAGTTAGGCAATTACTAAGATATCGCAGTAGGACTTTACCTACTTAGGAAGCGCCCGGTAATAGATTGTGTAATTTTTTACCATATTTTCCTAATAAGCAGCGTTTGCAGCTTTTACTAAATCTACCCACCTAGATTAAATCCTAAACCTTTAATAAATTCCCTTTTAATTCCCTAAAACGCAAGCTAATCTCACTTAGCTACTATTTCCTTATAAGTATATTTTTTAAGCACCTTTTATATTAACCGGACAGCTTTATAGACCTTTTATAGTAGATTAAGCGTAGAGTACTAGTGTTCCTAATAATGTATAAAACGTTACTATAAGAGGAAATTCTCCTTTATAAGCCTTTAAAGAGTCTTTAGTTAGTCTCTTTTCTAAAATTCCTTAGCCCTTTATATTAAGGACTTAATAAAAAAAGATTTATTTATAGTGTAGGGTTCTATAGTTAAAACCTTAGTTTAGTAGCTGGAATTAGCGTCTATATTATAGTCTGTAAGATAGGTAAGGATATACTTTTAATAGTTATTTAGCGGAAAACACTTTAGGCGGAGAACCCTAGGACTTAAACGTGTCCCTTTTTACTATTATTATCTATAACCCGCTTCTAGTTCTAAGGACCCCATTCTAGAGTAGCTAACGCGCGGACTAGTAGTACCCTTAGTTATCTCTATTTTAGGTCCATTTCTAAAACATTAACTATTTATATTCTAGCTACTCTAGTATAGAGCCCAAAAATAGGCCTTAAACTAGGTAACTACTTTTATCCCCTAAAGTTCCGATAATATAGAAAAAGGGGTATAAAAGGAATAATGCTTTATTAACTACGGTAATTATATCCTGCGTATTTGCTCTAAAATTATCTTACTTATAGCGTTCTATTAGCTAGCTTCTCTAGAGTATGCTTCCTCAGCTATAACTAATTAATACTAATTAAGTACCCTTAAGTCCTAAACAACAAAGCGCATATTTAAGTAGATAGGAGGCTCCTCTTAACCTATAGACTCTTTTAACTAGTAAAAGAAACTTAATAGTAAGAAGCCTAATAAGAAGTCTAATAAGATAAACTCTTATAAATACAAGTGCCGTAACTAAAAGAGGCGTACTACTACTACCTCTCTTTTTACTACCGCCTTTTAATCCTACTTCTGTTTTTATTGCTATAGCTACTACGCCTAAGAATTTATAACAGCTACTAGAGCCTAGTAAGTCTTCTTCCTCCTTACTAAGGCTATAAGGGGAATCCTTTAATAAAAACGCTACTTCTTTACCTTTTTTACCTTTATAACAACCTAAAACCTAATCTTAACTACTAAGCCCTAAAGAAGCTGCCGAGCCTAATATGTCTTCTACTTTACCCCCCCTATAAGTTGGCCCTCTATAGGAGGTTTATATAAGGTGGGAAGAAGTACTAAAGGAAGATTAGAATAAGCTTCTATTATAACTTTTAGAAGATATATTAAAATAAGTATTTTGTTTAGCAGAACTAATAGGATTTTATAGTAACTTTTCCTAATATAGCTCTTATTATTAGGTTATAAGAAATAAGGTCGAGAATAGTTAGCCTATAGATATATAAAATAAATATATGCGCTATAGCTATGTTATACACTAGGACTATATTTAGCGCGGCGGCCTTAATAATAGATATCTAGTTTATTCTATTTAGATTGCTAAGTTTTAGACTCATTTCCTAAATAGAGACTAGGATTTTATTAGGGATGGAATGGAATGCCTTATATATTAAGATATGCTGACGCGGAGAGGTTAAATAGTAGTCTTACCTTATAACTATAGGTTCCACCAAAACTATATTCCGCTTAGTGGCTTAGTAGCTAGGTATTTAAAGTATAGCCTTTTAGTCCTAACTTACGGATACTAGCGTAAAGTTAGCCTATAGTCTAAATCTCCGCCTAATTAGAATTAGCTAGGCGACGATAATATAGGCGGAAATTAGCCTTTTTAAGGAGCTAATAATAATGCAGGCGGAAATCCTCTAGGAGGTAATAATAATATAGGCGAAAACCCTCCTTTAGAAGGTAATAATAATTTAGGTGGAAACCCTCCTTAAGGAGCCAATAATAATCTAAGCGGAAATTAGTCTCCTTAAGGAGCTAATAATAATATAGGCGGAAATCCTTTTTTAGGAGCCAATAATAATATAGGCGGAAATCCTCCTTTAGGAGCCAATAATAATCTAAGCGGAAATCCTCCTTTAAGAGGCAATAATAATCTAGGCGGAAATCCTCCTCCTTTAGGAGGCAATAACAATTTAGGCGGAAATCCTCCTCCTTCTTTAGGAGGCAATAATAATATAGGCGGAAATCCTCCTTTAGAAGGCAATAATAATCTAGGCGGAAATTAGCCTCCTTAAGGAGCTACTAATCTAGGCGGAAATCCTCCTCCGGGAGGCAATAATCCTCCTCCTCCTCTTAGAGGCAATAATCCTCCTCCTCCTCCTAGA
>Ga0307515_10012504_pt1 | contig 15966 bp, 15 predicted proteins | sample 17_EM_MG_FD_194513 | JGI IMG/M metagenome (GOLD analysis project Ga0307515, IMG submission 194513) | Populus trichocarpa ectomycorrhiza microbial communities from riparian zone in the Pacific Northwest, United States - 17_EM | ecosystem: Host-associated > Plants > Roots > Unclassified | place...
GTGGGTGTATCTACGCGCACGGTGGTTCAGAATGCGTGCACGCGTTCCGGCCGCGTCAGCGATAGCTAACGGCTCCCTAAGCATCCTTGAAAGCGAGAGAAAAAAGGAGGTATTTAAATTTAATATACGTGAGTGTATCTACGCGCGCGGTGGTTCAGAACGCGTGCGCGCGTTCCCAGTCGCTTCGGCGATAGCTGACAGCACTCTAAGCACCACTAAAAGTGCCAGAAAAATATATGTATTTACTTTTAATATACGTGGACGTATCTATGCGCGCGGTGGTTCAGAACGCGTGCGCGCGTTCCCAGCCGCTTCGGCGATAGCTGACAGCACCCTAAGCACCACTAAAAGTGCCAGAAAAATATATGCATTTACTTTTAATATACGTGGACGTATCTACGCGCACGGTGGTTCAGAACGCGTGCGCGTGTTCCGGCCGCTTCAGCGATGGCTGACGGCACCCTAATCATCTCTGAAAGTGCTAGAGAAATATATACATTTACCTCCTGTATACGTGAATATACCTACGCGCGCAGCGGTTCAGAACGCGTGCGCGCGTTCCCAGCTGCTTCGACGATAGCTGACGGCCCCTAGGCATCATTGAAACTACCAGAAAAATAAAAGGAACGTTTCTTGGCCCTTACACGACGCGCGCGGAATGAACAGTGGGCAGAGGGGTCCTCGTTACCCTTATTGCAGGCCGATACGGTACGCGCCGGCTCGAAACAGTATGCTGGTGTAGTTGGTGCATGTCGTCCCGATAGGGTAGGGCGGAGCGGCTGGTGCGCGTCGTCCCGATAGGGTAGGCCGGGTGGGTGGCCCGGCTGATATTGGTGGCGTGGGTGGGGCGGGCGGATGGTCCGGGTGATATGGTAGGCCGGGTGATCGGTGCGGTTCGCTCGATATGGTAGGCCGGGGTGGTTGGACCCGGCCAAGGTCTGACTCCCCCGGACCTCTCCTCTCACTCTCTTCTCCAACGGAGGAGAGAGAGAGAGAGAGAGAGAGAGAGAGAGCCTGGTATACGCATTTTTTTTTTCGGACTTTACACCTCAGCGTGAGCAGCAAAACGACGAAGTTTCAGGGGGGGTTGCAATTCTCCTCGAATTCCGTGTACGGACTCATTGTATATGTAGCTAGAATGAATGGAATATATTAGATATCAGCGTATGGTTGTTCCTAGCGCGAGAATGCGAGTAGAATGGGGGGCGCGAGTCTCGAATCAACGAGCGCGTGTGCCTGCGTACGTACTGATTGTATATGTAGCTAGTATGAGTATAGTGTACTATATAGTGGTTCCAGAGTGAGAACGAGCGTAAAACCACTGAACAAAACGGGAAACGCGAATCGGCGATCGATCGTGTGTGCCAGTTGGCGATCACGCCGATCATTCCACCTAATACACACATACACCGACGACGGCGTCTGGCCGAATGAATGGCGTAATTGCCGACCAGCATGTCGATTCGCGCTCTCCGTTCTGTGATGTCTGGAAATGACCATACGTTGATATATAATACACTATATTCATACTAGCTGCATATACAATTAGTACGTATGCAGGCACACGCGCTTGTTGATTCGAGACTCGCGCCCCCCATTCTACTCGCATTCTCGCGCTAGGAACAACCATACGCTGATATATAATATATTCCATTCATTCTAGCTACATATACAATGAGTCCGTACACGGAATTCGAGGAGAATTGCAACCCCCCCTGAAACTTCGTCGTTTTGCTGCTCACGCTGAGGTGTAAAGTCCGAAAAAAAAAATGTGTATACCAGGCTCTCTCTCTCTCTCTCTCTCTCTCTCTCTCTCTCCTCCATTGGAGAAGAGAGTGAGAGGAGAGGTCCGGGGGAGTCAGACCTTGGCCGGGTCCAACCACCCCGGCCTACCATATCAAGCGAACCACACTGATCACCCGGCCTACCATATCACCCGGACCATCCACCGGCCCCACCCACACCACCAATATCAGCCGGGCCACCCACCTGGTCTACCCTATTGTGATGGAATCGGTAATTCCGATAATCTCCGACAGAGATTAATGCGACGGAACCCGAGAGGAATGGGAAGGGTCTTGAGGCTAGTCCGTTCGCTGACGGAAATACGATCTCCTCTCATCCACGCGCGCCGGCGGGAATATAATCTCTGACGGAAAGGGGAGGGAATGGGTACGACGGCTTACGGGCTTGTTGGACCTAATTCCCAAGCAACTCCCCAAAAGCATGACGGGTGCCCAATCTGTCTCGGCGTAAACGCTCTGACTAGGTGCGACACCGAAGGGGCTGACTGAAACGGGGGTTCGGTCCGGCTGGCTAGCCCTGCAGTGCTGTGGGTGGGAATTAGCATGCGAGGGCGGGGGAATGATCCACACGGTTTTGAGGTCTGAGGTCCGACGAGCCGAAGCGAGTGAGCGAGCGAGGGCAGGGCGTCGGGATTCTTATCGAGCAAGGCGGGGCGCAATAACGTACATCTATAATCGAGACGTCGAGTGAGGTACATTCCTCATCGAGTCCAAGCTTAAATACAAAGTCCAAATCACATACATGCAGCTACGAGACTGCAGGAGGCGGTGGAGTGGAAGGCAGTGAGGTGGGTGGCATCGCACAGGGTAGGTGGTAAGAAGCAGAGCTTGGACCGGGCCACAACTTCCACGTAGTTCCAGGCGGGCAATGTCTTTCGGGATAGCTAATAGTGGCCTAGGTGCATATACTGGCAATCGAATCATTTTTTTATCCATTTCCATTCCATCTTCCGTCCGCCGTCTTGCGTGCGTTGGGCTGGGGAGTCGGCTGTGGCTTAGCGAGTCCGTACGGTTAGAGTCCGTGTAGCCCGCTCCCCCACCCCCCTTCGCATAAGCTCACTCGCGTACGTCTGGAGTTACGAGCAGGGCGCTGCAAGCCGTACTCCGTAGTCGATGGGACGTATGCGTTTATCATCAGCCACGTCCGGGGTTTTACTCCCTGGAAACGGGTGTCGTCCAGATTCCTCACTCTGCAGTTACCTGCTGTGTTTACCAATTTTCCCTCATTTTTGCCTGCACTCTCGCTGCGACGCGCGTTGGGGGCCCGCCTCCTCGTGTTTCGTGGCTGATCTGGCGCTTGCCCTCATGGGGGCTGTCCACGGTTCTGTGATCTGAGGAGTGAGGCCGTGACGCGGTCCTCGTGTTCGGAAGTGCTCAGGCGCAGCAGGAGCGGATTTGCATTGGCGAATGGGGTACCAGCCCTTACGATGTCAAGCTCCAATGCACCACCATTCGGTAGGACCCCCTAGGGGATATCCGGAGGAATGGAAGCAGAACCAGGGGATCTCGCCTCCACCGCCATGGTGTTTTGTCTTGGGGGCCGGGAGACCATTTCCCCCCTGACGCACCCGGGGTGGCCGGTGTGGCCATTGCTCTAGGCGGGGTCTCACTCCCTGTTGATCGGGCACTGGAAGTCATGTGGAGCAGCAAAGGGTAGCGTAAACTGCGTGTTGAGGAAGACCGAAGCATAAGCCCCCTTCATGTGCCACCCTATGGGTCCGGCTGGGGGTGAGTGAAATGATTGCCTAGGTCGTGGGTAGTGTACATGTATAGTAGTAACAAGCATGATTATGCTGCCTCCACAGAGGGAAAGATGAAAACGGCTATGATTTCACGTTGGGTAGGCTGCCTCCATGGAGGGAAAGAGAAAAATAGCTACGATCTCAGGGCTATCTACACGTGTACACGATGATCCCAATTTGGGTACGGGCCTAACGGCTTCTATGATCCCAGACTCTGCACTCGGAGCACGTCCTAACACCCCGGCCCACCTCTGGCGAAGCATGTCTCTACACGGCCTATGCGAAAGGCGAAGTGAAGGCGCACCTCTCGTGGAAAGAGGTAAGGTTGGCGACAGCTCAAAGGCCCCACCACCGCCACACCTGTCAACCTGTCAAAAAACCCAGCCTCAAGCCTTCAAATTCTGGGGACCGGAAATTTTTTTTTTGTATCTGTAGCTAGTTTCGTCTTTCAATAAATCATCAATAAAATAACCAATTATAATTCTATTTCAATGGCGCGTTCTGGCCTCCCGAAGGGCATTTACTACAATTTGGTTTACAGGCAAGTTATCGTCGTCAATCTGGCTAATTTTAAAAACAAAGCAAAGATCGACACAAAGCAAGCGACACAAAGCAAGATCACGTGAGAGTGACATCAAATCCTGTGCTCCGGAAAATTGAAAACCCCCAAAGGGCGGTTCTCGCCTAAAAAAACCCTTCGGCCGAAAAACAAAATTTTCCGTAATGGGGCTCAAATGAGGGCGGCGGGCACGATTTGGACTGAAGTAAACTATGTATTTTAATTATCTACATACTTTACATCGGTGTTTCTAACTACATGGCGTGGGCTCGGGGAGGTATTAGCCCACCCGTCCGAGTTGGTGGCTGTGGTGGGGCCTTTGAGCTGTCGCCAACCTTAGTAAGAAGAGGCACTGTAATGGCGATGCGCGTAACAAGCGCTACCCCTGAGGCCATAACCGTGGTCACGCCATTGGTGCCTGTGAGGTCTTCGTGGCCACCGGTAGATACCTCTGGGTGGACGGTGGAGCCACGCGGGCCGAGTGACCGAAGTGACCCTAAGCACTAATGTGCCTGTGGCCCTTGGAGTATTCTCGCCACGGCGCAGATGCTCGGGTTGCCCCGAAAGGGACCCAGAATTGACTGGGATAGGGGACAGTAAAAGGGGGAATTCGGGTGAGAACGGCCCGATGTGGACATAGCGCAATACAGTGCTGGCTGCGGGATTGAACCGTATGCCCCCACAGCAGGGTACCCCCTTTCACGGGGTCTACACATCCACGCCTTCGGGTGTTAAATCCAGTGGCAACGTTGTTGCTGAAGTGGGTTGATCGCCCTGTGGACGTTAGTACGGCGGCTTTACTCCCCTTCTTTGTATGTGGGTCACGCTGTGCGAGGCTGGTAGTCTTGACACCCAGGGAATCTGGAGCCGTATGGCTATTATAAACCGGGTGCGGGACAACAGGAAGCGTTAGTGGGGTGAGGCTGCGGCCAATTAGTCCCTAGGCGTGGGCCGTAGCGGTGACGGGAGAGTTGCCTGTCATTGACTCGAGAGAATAAAGTATTGCCAGTCGCTTGGCTTTGTCGATAACAGACGCTTGCCGGGTTAAGTTATATCCAATCAACGCGAGTTGTAGTAGGGTCACGGCTCAATCCGTGATGAAAATCATGGAGATGTTCACGCGTTAGGAATAGTCCGCAAGGGCGCCCTAATGGATTGGCCTCCTGGAGCGGGGTCCTAAGGCGCGGCTTAGTAACAGAGGTGAGCGAATTCTACGCGCCATCCGGGCGCCAATGGAAAACGAAAGCTCGCAGTACGTCTCAAGACAAGGGGCGATTCTGCGTGCTCTCACGGATGACGCGTATGTATAATGCAACGTGATTTACCAACACTTACATCTTTCCCCATCGTCCTCATCACCCTTTCCCTACCCTCTGGGGGCAGGTTCTACTCCTGTCGTAAGATGGGGAATAGCGGGCCATGCCTGAGCTCTCATAGGGCAGACGACATGGCCACAGGGAGGGACGCTAAACCATTTCTGGGCGGTCCGGTAAGGTGCGCCCTGTCAGTCGCAGGCAGGGGCCATCATCACCGATGTCGGACAGGAGGCCCCCCGCAGGTTTAGTGGGTATTCCGCGTCCACTCCGGCCGCTGGCGACCCCCACACTCCCGGCCTCTGAAGCCAATGGGGGACCTGCCCTCACTCATGGGTGCCGGGAGACCAGTTCACCCCTGGGTGATGCGGCAGAGTTGGCTGTATTGGCGCCTCCAACAGGCAGCGGGGTCTTAAACCAGATTCCTGCGGGTGACGGTAGGGAGAGTTCTAGAGAACAGGCGGTGCCAGATGATGGGGCGCCACTCCACAGAACAGTTGAGTGCAGGGGCCGGGAGACCAGTTCCCCTCTCCAACTCTTCTTGGATTCGGCGGCAGAGCCGCCTCCCTGACCCACAAAAAAAAAAAAAAAAAAGTGGTAAGAAGCAGAGGCGGGGGTGGTGTGGAGGTGGAAACTACACACGGGCAGTGAGGTGGAAGCTATGCGAATGCAGTGGAATGGAGGTGGAAGCGAAGAGGGAATAGCGGAGCACGCGGGGCGGAGGGCCTACACCATCGGAGTGAGCCTAGTAGCCAGCGGAGAATGATACAAGCGTGGGGAAATACAGGGAATAAATCAGTGAACACCAGAAAGAGTCCGTAGCACGAGACACGAGTCATAGGGAACGGGGAAGGGGACGAGGGGATCAGAAGTGGAGCGGAGGCGAGAGCGGAATCGGAGGGCGGTTGTCGGAGCGACCGGAGGGAGCGGAGAACGTCGGAATTAAGAGGAAAAGAGGAGAAAAAGGCAATATTATCGCACCTATCGGGACGACGCGCACCAACCGCTCTGCCCTACCCTATCGGGACGACATGCACCAACTACACCAGCATACTGTATCGAGCCAGCGCGTACCGTATCGGCCTGCAATAAGGGTAACAAGGACCCCTCTGCCCACTGTTCATTCCGCACGCGTCGTGTAAGGGCCAGGAAAAGTTCCTTTTATTTTTCCGGCAGTTTCAATGATGCCTAGGGGCCGTCAGCTATCGTCAAAGCAGCGGGGAATGCGCGCACGCGTTCTGAACCGCTGTGCGCGTAGGTATATTCACGTATACAGGAGGTAAATGTATATATTTCTCTAGCACTTTCAGAGATGATTAGGGTGCTGTCAGCCATCACCGAAGCGGCCGGAATGCGTGCACGTGTTCTGAACCACCGCATGCGTAGATACGCCCACGTATATTAAAAGTAAATACACATATTTTTCTGGCATTTTTAGTGGTGCTTAGAGTGCTGTCAGCTATCGCCAAAGCGGCTGGGAACGCGCGCACGCGTTCTGAACCACCGCCCGCGTAGATACACCCACGTATATTAAATTCAAATACCTCCTTTTTTCCCTCTCTTTCAGGGATACTTAGGGTGCCATTAGCTATCGTTTACGCAGCCGGAATGCATGCACGCATTCTGAACAACCATGTGTGTAGATACACCTACCTATATTCGGGATAAATACACTTGTTTTTTCTGGCGTTTTTAGGGATGCCTGGGATGCCTGGGGTACCGTCAGCCATCGCTGTTGCAGTGGGGAATGCGTGTAGATATATTCACGTATATTAAAGGTAAATACTATCTGTTGTCTGTATCTTTTAGTGATGCGTGGGGTGCCGTCAACTATCGCTGAAGCAGCCGGAATGCATGCACGCATTCTGAACCACTGTGCGCATAGATACATTCACGAATACTCAATATAAATGCTTTTGCTTTTCTAGCCCTTTCAGCGATGCTTATAACGCCGTCAGTCATCACCAAAGCAGTGCGATAATATCGCCTTTTTCTCCTCTTTTCCTCTTAATCCCGACGGTCTCCGCTCCCTCCGGTCGCTCTGACACCTTCCCTCCGATCCCGCTCCTCTTCCGCTCCTCTGCCGATTCCCTTGTCCCCTCCCCCGCTCCCCGTGACTCGTGCTTCGTACTATGGACTCTTTCTGGTGCTTTCCGATTTATGTCATGTATTTCCCTCACGCTTGTATCACTCTCCACTCGCTACTAGACTCGCTCCGATAGTGTAGACCCTCCGCCCCGCGCGCTCCACTATTTCCTCCTCCGTTCCACCGCGTTCGCATAGCCTCCACCTCACTGCCCGTGTGTAGTTTCCACTTCCACACCACCCCCGCCTCTGCTTCTTACCACTTTTTTTTTTTTTTTTTTTTTGTCAGGAAGGAAGCCGTTCTGCCACCAGTCCGAGGATTTTAGACTCAAAAAAGGGGAAATGGTCTCCCGGCCCCCCAATGAGATTCCCAATGAAAAGGTGCCCCTAATCGGGGATGTCCGTTTCCAGGGAGTTGGGCCCTGAGGCTTTAGCCCAGACGTGACAAGCCCCTCAACTGGACGGCCTGTTCTCTAGAACTCTCCTCCTTCTGAACCCGCAGAAATTGGTTTACCGACCCCATTGCCTGTTGGAGGCACCAATACAGCCTTCACTGCAAACCAAAAGGAGAGCAGCATGCGACACACACACCAGCTTCAGAGGCTGGGAGTGTGGGGGTCAACGCCTAGACGGAGTGCCTTATGATGTCATACCCACTAAAACTGTGGAGGGCCTCTAAGTCCGACATTGGTATTGGTGGCCCCTGCCTGCGGCTGACAGGGCAAACCGTACTGGACCGCCCCTAAATCGTTTAACGTCCCTACCTGGGTGCGGGAATCGGACCACTGAGGATCGTAGCCCAACACCACTACCTCCGCTTTACAGCAGGAGTAGAACCCACTCCCAGAGGGCGAGAGGAGGATAATGGAGACGATGTATGGTAAGACTCCCCTCACCATCCATGCGGCAAAGCCAGCACTCTCAAAGGATGGGGGAGTCACACTCCTAACGGCAAAGAAAAGCAACTGGGCACCAGGCGAAACATCCCGGGGCACAAGGGGTCCATACGCCACAATGCCATCCTCGCCGGAACTGCGACTTATTGCACCAAAGGCTTCCACCCTTCGGGTTCAATTGCCCTACTCAGTGGTACTGCACAGCCAGGGGGGTACTTTTAATGCAGGTTTTATAACGCCAGACAACCACAAGGCCCACAGTGCCCAATTCCCCTTGGCAATGGCCTTCCAGTGGCCCTTTCCCATCGGCTCCCACTTATACTGGATATCCCTGAAGGGGTCCTACCAATTGGTACACCATGCGAACCGACTAGGAAGGATTACGTGCATAATGGGTTATAGGGCCTAAAAGATTTACGGCCCACCCACACAACCTAGTGGACTCCGGACCCCTAAAGCGGTGGGGATCCCACCCCTATTACGGCTAAGCTAAGCAGCGCTGGTGCCCCCGGTGCTGACCGAGATGATCACACCCTCATATCCAGTAGCCCAGCGACAGTTCTGTACGCCTAGGGCCATGCACAATGCATCACCTGGCCAAAGCCAGGGAGAGGCGAATCGGTTGGGCGTCCAAGGACGCCCAACCATGGCAATAATGGGTTACATGGGTGGAGGTCCATGGACATCCATGTGTGTCCAGGCCCCCACCCGGGCAATACGCTGTCAAGGGCACATTATGTCGTGCCCCCTCTTCAGCATTGGGTGTCCGCGGACCTCCATGGAGGCCACATGGTATCAGCGTGGAACTCGAGGATGCCTCATGGGCAACCAAGAAATTCCTGGAAAATTCAGCAAGCACCCTGGTGACCCCAGAGCGGACGTATCAGCTAGGGGGTCGTGCCCGCAGGCACCCAGGGGAGTTGCCAGAGCGGCAATGCCAACTGTGTTCTGATTCCCTAGGGGGTGGGGTGACACTCTTTCAAGGCCGCCCAGCCCAGGTACTACTATTCTACGGTTCAAGGAGAGTCTCGGATACGGGGGAGCACGACCCCCGCACCGGTTTCCTACCTGTTTACTCACTGGTGCCCCGCCGTGATGATGTGGTGATCACAGGGCAACAACTACGTACAAGAAAAATCTGCTAAAAGCAGAGGCACTACTATGTACCTAAACGAGATGGCAACTAGTGTTAGCTAAGCCCAGGCATGCAGCCCAAGCCCGCAACCCACTCGTCGCCTCCCGCAACGACAACCGTGACCAGGGGCCAGAGCCCGGGGTCATCTGCAACCCCCAGTCGCTTACCTAGACCACCTTCTGCCGCCCTGTTGAGGACGTTGCCCGGTTGGAACTACTCGGAAGTAGTGGTCGGGTCCAACCTCTGCTTCTTACCACTTTTTTTTTTTTTTTTTTTTTTTTTTTGGTGGGTGAGGGAGGCAGCTCTGCCGCCGACTACAAGACAAGTCATAGAGGGGAGGTGGTCTCCCGGCCCCTACTAATGACAGGTCTGTGGAGTGGCGCCCCATCACCTGGCACCGCCTGCTCTCTAGAGCTCTCCCTACTGTCACCCGCAGGAATCTGGTTTAAGACCCCGTTGCCTGTTGGAGGCGCCAATACAGCCAAACTGTCCTCCTAAGGGTGAGCTGGTCTCCCGGCACCCTCAGAATCGGACTTCTGTCAGCTTCAGAGGCCGGGAGTGTGGGGGTCGCCAGCAGCCGGAGCGACTGTGGAATACCCACTAAACCTGCGGGGGGCCTCCTGTCCGACATTGGTGATGATGACCCCTGCCTGCGGCTGACAGGGCGCACCTTACCGGACCGCCCATAAAGGGTTTAACGTCCCTCCCTGTGGCCCTGCCGTCTGCCCATGCGAGCTCAGGCAAGGCCCACTATCCCCCACCTTACGACAGGAGTGGAGCCTGCCCCCAGAGGGTGAGGGAAGGGTGATGAGGACGACGGGGGACTGTGGAGCAGGAAGTGTCAGCATCTGCCTACGTTAGGCGTAAGCGTTATCCGTAAGGGCCCACAGGATTGTCTCTCTTCTCGTGAGACCGCGGGGGCCCTTGTCTGGCTCAGGCGCTTGTATGGCGCATAGGATCGATTTACCCTTAGCTGTAAGCCGGGCTCGGGCATTAGCCCCCAGGAGAGAGGACATGGGCAGGGGGAGTTTACTGAGGTCCCCCTTAGAGGGCGTAATCAGGGGCGCTGGTCCTCCGTGTGGGGGGCCATCATCCCCTTCTTCCGCCCCGTTCTGTGCCAGCAGGTGCTGTGGTACTGGAGTGGCCAGAATCTCGAGCAGTAGGGGCCCGCAATTCATAGGTAAGAAGTTGAAGGACGCATCGTGAATTTCCTTCATGCGCCACTTCCAGAGAGCCCAGTAGTAGTTACCTATTACCCATTCACGCCTCTGTCTCGTTTTCTTAAGACTCTTGAGAATTTTCTTCCGTCCTTTCACTATAGGGTACGCCGCCTCTTCTAATTCCTTCAGCGCCAGCAGAGGGTACCAAGGGGATGTGCCCCAGGAGTCCGGGGCCAGTGTCTTGAAGCCAGACGTTGGGTGTATCCTGCCCAACGCTGACAGCAGGATGTCCAGCAGAGCGGGGTACAAAGGCTTGTATTTCTACAACGAAGTGAGACCACAGAATGCTACGAGCCTACATGGAGACAACGTCGTCAATCCAGATTTTACACACGAAGCACAAACTCGTACTGTCACAGACCCTACATGATTGTCGAAAGCACGGCTGCTGACAAGGCCGGCCGGCCCCTACACGTTACCCCGGATACAACTTAAGCGAGCAATCGGATTGTTATTCCGAGCTCACCGACGGCAGATTATTTTGATGCTCTCGGGCCGCCGGCAACTTACTAGGCTGCCAACGCCACGGTCCGCCCCGGGATTCCACCTCCGGAGTTTCCTGTTCCACGGCAGGCCGGTTCGATTTGCCTATCGGCGAGCCTAAGCGATTGGCTAGATCGCGCGCTCTAGCCGGTTCTAGGCCCGGATCCCCTGTCCTACCGCAGTTACCGTCTTGCTACAGCTAACCGCCCGTCAGGCCAGTCAGGGTCACAGGCCCGATCCCACGGAGGAACACCTGACGTCTCCACAGAAGCCCCGGGACTTACAGCCCCCCGGAGGGAGTCAGCCACGGGGTCATCAGGGGGTCTGGTTCGCGCACTGGGGCCGGGAACCCCATTGACCCGTCTCGGGCTATGCCGTCTAACGGTGGAGTTTCTCGCTGTAACTAACGTCCCGCTCCAGGGCGACAGAGTCGCTTGCCGGATCAGCGCGCCAACTCTTACGATGGCGAACTGGGGGGCTCACTGACCTGCGCACGTCTCACATGTGCTCGGCTCGTTTTCAAACCCACCTTTTGAGTCTTATCGTCGCTGATCGCTAAAACCAAACCGCCCTCGGTGGGGAGCCGGGAGGAATGGCGGGGCCTCCGCATCAGCTCGGAAATTCCCCTTAAGCGTCCTAGAGTGAGCTAGGATGGACTTACAGCCCGACGTGTCAACGACCCCGCCGCATGCCTTCGCTGCAGTATCCCCGACCCCGCTGTGACGCCGAGGGCCCGGGCCCCCATTTGATGCCGGCTTCCTGCGTGACCACCTTTAGCCCACTCGCAGAGGTGGCAAGCCTCTGCTGCTTGCGAGTGGTTGCCTGGTTGGAACTACGTGGAAGTAGTGGTCGGGTCCAACCTCTGCTTCTTACCACCTACACTATGCGATGCCACCCACCTCACCGCTTTTCCACTCCACCGCCTCCTGCAGTCTCGTAGCTGCGTGTATGTAGTTTAGACTTTGTATTTAAGCTCGGACTCGATGAGGCACGTCCCTCACTCGACGTCTCGATTATAGACGTACGTTATTGCGCCCCGCCTTGCTCAATTAGAATCCCGACGCCCCGCTCTTGCTCACTTGCTCACCTCGGCTTGTCGGACTTCGGACCTCAAGACTGTGTGGATCATTCCCCCGCCCTCGTGTGCTAATTCCCACCTGTAGCACCGCCGGGCTAGCCAGCCAGACCGAAACCCTGCTTCAGTCAGCCCCTTCGGTGTCGCACCTAGTCAGAGCGTTTTACGCCAAGACAGATTGGGCGCCCGTTGTGCTTTTGGGCAGTTGCTTGGGAATTAGGTCCGACAAGCCTGTAAGTCGTCATACCCATTTCCTCCCCTCCCCTCCGGAGATTATATTCCCGCCGGCGCGCGTGGACGAGAGGAGACCCTATTTCCGTCAGCGAACGGACTAGCCTCAAGACCCCTTTATTCCTTTTGGCTTCCGTTCGAATAATCTCTGTCGGAGATTATCAGAATTACTGATTCCATCACAAGCGGTAGGGAACGCGCGCACATGTTCTAAACCACTGCGCATGTGTGTATATTCACGTATATTCAAAATGAATGCAGTCATCGTCCCAGGCCAATATTATTGATATAGATGTTAAAATCCGGTAGAATTTTTCACAACAACCAACGCAGCTACCTGACAGCTCATGACAGCGCGTTCAGATGGCGTGTACATAATCAGATAAAATTTATTAACATAATTACATGCCATCAGGGTGTCAACAACAGTCTGTACTATAGCTGATGGCACTGCCTACCACCAGTCCTAAGTATTTGGTTACTCTACTTGCAAATCCTGAATGTATGTCTTGTCTAATATAAATATAAATATATAGACTGTAATATATACCATCTAGTGGCCCGATGGAGACCTTTCGGACGCATCCTGACGGATGGTCGCCAGCGTTTACAACGTGCAATTTCTCTCAGATCTCTGAACGACGCAAATTATACAATTCATTACATAATTTTATTCACCCTATCCTATAGTGCATACTTACAAGAAATATTGGGACCCCAGAAGCACACTAACACAGAGGGGCCCACGATGAGAGCCAGTGTTGTGTACGTGACATACGGACGGTATGCATGACGGTATGCGTATTCCACTTGGATGTCTGAATGCCAGCATTTAATACCCAAAGCACGCGCGTCCCAAATGCCCTGGTCTGCTTGAATGCGAGCTCCAGCCCTGAAAGCGCGTGAGGCGTGTGTGCGCAGTTTGTGAGCAGTGACATACACAGATAACATTGGAAAGGCTCACGGTGTAGTCACAGTGATTTCCAGAAAGGGAAATGTGGAAACGCGTGAGGCGCACGCGGGCAGTTTGTGAGTGACATGTACAGATAGCAATGTAAAATCTCACGGTGTAGTCACAGTGATTTCCGGAAAGGGAAATGTGGAAACGCGTGAGGTGCGCGCGTGCATTTGTGAGGAGTGACATACATACAACAATGGAAAGGCTCACGGTGATGTCACTGTGATTTACTAGAAGGGAAATGCGCAGATGCAGAAGTGTGTGAGGCGTGTGAGGTGCGCACACACCGTTTGTGAGCAGTGACACGAACAGAAAAGGCTCACGGCAGTGTTATTGTGATTTTGAAAAGGGAAATAAGATCGACAAGTATGGAACGCGTGAGGCGTGTGAGGCGCGCGCGCTTCAATGTGCCGGGCAGGTAAACCAGTAAAACTGGCGACAAAATGACTGAAATAAATGTATTATATTGCTACATAATATCAGAGAGTGTATCGAAAGGTTCTAAAACGAAAAATGGTCTGGAACGGATGCAGGGAGGGCTGAAGGAGCACCGTTCCAGGGGACGTGATAGGTGCATTTTGTGACTGACAGGTGCGAGGCACGCAGATCTAATTATGGTAATAGAAGGCAGGCACGATAAGTTTTGCAGCCCGCACGCAGCTGCGTTTGTGGGCCCTATGTGCAAAATCACATGCCCATGGTATAGGGTCGATGAGAAAGGTTAAGCCACGTACGCTAACAATAAAAAACCATACCCATACAAATTGGGAGTGCGCACACTCCCAGTCATTTCACGATGTTTTCACGGTACAGGATGGGGAATTGGCTAATAATTTCTAGAAATTTACAGGATGTTCGACGGTGTTGTGTATCACATGTGACCGCTGCCTACGTGGTCCCCTGGTGGACGGGACGAGCGTGGTTGAATGCCCCTAACCCAAGGCAGGGTTGCGCAAGTTGCGCAAGCTGCGCACGCCTCATTTGGGACAGAGCCAGCTGTGGGAACGCGCACGGCTGACCCCTCGAAGGGGTCTTATGCACAAAGCGAGCGTACCCCTCTTAGGTGTCGAAAAGTGGTTGCCTGAGGTGATTCACGTGCGTGGGCAACTCTGAACTCGACCAAATCTGCGAAGTAAGTGGCTCCATGGAGCCATGGCCACAAATCAAGAAGTCAAGAGAGTCTTCGTTGGGTGTCTTCCTTACCTTTGGGTTAAAGGCTGTATCAGATTTAACTTGTCCACCAGCCACCGTAGCCTATTCTATGTGGTAATCCCAACCCAGGGGAACAGTCACTAGTCCACATGGACAAGGTTTGTTGACGCCTTTCGAAGGATTATAAATGTATAGAGACACTGTATGATTCAGGGAGGAAATAGAAATGAATCGAGTGAAATTCCTGACCAATTGTGAGGCTGGTCTGCCCCACCCTCCCGCTTTGGACCTCTGTCCACTTTCTTGCCACACCACTCACGTTTCCAATGGTGTACCTAATTCAACCAGCCTCTTGTTACACCTGACACTAACTACTCCTGATGGGATGGAGGACCTGAGATGATTCACAAATTGCTTTCCATCAGGTTGGCACGCGACGACGCTTTTGATGTGAATTCCCACTCCTTTTTGGGTGCTCTCATATGGACCTGGCGGGTAGTAGATGCGTGGAGAGACCCCCCACCAGGGTAGGACAAGAAGAAGGCCTTTCATGACCCGGGGTGACACGTGAGTAGACCCTGTATGCACTGCTCCTATGGGCCTCAAATGTCCCCAAGTCTACCTGACACCCTTCGACACATTGACGCCGTCGGGCAAGTTCCAGCCTCAAGACTAGAACGACAAGTTGGGCTCACGCGTGCAACAGCCTGGGTCCTCTCCACGGAATGCAACATGAGCTCGTCTTCCGTCACATAGTCGTTGTTGTCCCCTGATATAACCAACCTGGTCTACTATCTAGGAGCTAGGTACAAGTGAGTTCTTGTGTACATACCACATATGTGTGTAGGGGTGAACATACCTCACGGCTCTTACAGCCTGCTCATTCGCATGCCAGGCTCTGGCAGTAATGACGGACCATGCAAACGACAGCTGGAAAGCATGTGTCAGCCTTGGACCCAGACAGCGACGATGGACTCAGAAGCAAACCCTGCCAAGGTCCTATTTACCGAATTGCAACGTCTTGGAGCGTTCATACACTTTTGGCGATGACGGTGCGGCCCTCGAATTTGTGAGATAAACACTCCCTAACTACTGGCTTAGGATTGAGATCGAGGAAATATAGTAAGTGACATATCACGTCCCTATATACACCTATCATAGTTCCGGGTAGCCTTGACAGCCTCAGTGGACTCCACATTCCCTACCAACCGGTCAATGGTAAGCTGCAAGAATTGGCCCACAAGACACACGAACTCCTGATGGATGGTAACAGCAACCCATTGAGGTATCTTTGGTGTTCTAATTACCCTTG
>Ga0307515_10012505_pt1 | contig 15965 bp, 6 predicted proteins | sample 17_EM_MG_FD_194513 | JGI IMG/M metagenome (GOLD analysis project Ga0307515, IMG submission 194513) | Populus trichocarpa ectomycorrhiza microbial communities from riparian zone in the Pacific Northwest, United States - 17_EM | ecosystem: Host-associated > Plants > Roots > Unclassified | place...
GAGAGAGTTTTATCTCCTCCTCCTTTGTTTGTATTGTTTGTAAGCTTCATTAATACAAACCAGTAGCTCCGTGGAGTAGGCAAGTTGCCGAACCACGTAAATTGTGTGTGTTTGAGTTCTGGAAATATCCCAACAGTCGCGTGGTGGACGGTGTGGCTTTAGGACCAACTCTGGTGAAACTGTTTGCTCAAACGTTCCACATCGAGGTAATTTGCTTTATACTCTCTATGATCTTTGCAAATTCACTTCCCATATAATTTTATTTTTCTTAATTTTGGCAATAATTATGATGACAAATGGTACGTTCTTGGGATTCCATTTCAAGAAGCTAGCTAATGAGATAGCTAGTGATAGCGTGCAATGCAAAACCTAGCTAACTCACTGCTAACTATGATCAAACCATAAAGAAACCTCTTTTCATATAGATTTTTTCCCCTTACAAGAGGGTCTAAATTTATAGACCTCAGGATACAAAATAGTAGGTTTTTCTCTTTCGTTATAAATCTCAATATTCCACCTTTTTTTTTTCCATGTTTGAACTTGAGAATTTCAAATAAGAATTTCAATTGAGTTAAAGATCTCTAAATAAAATCTCAAATCTTGACCACGGGCACATTCTAAGTGTGTTTTTCTAGTTAAATTTGTTTAATAATAATCAACTCCTTATCAATTCTAGAGATTTCATCAAATACAAAAGCATTAAAGAGGTTGGTGTGACTGATGGTGCCGATAGATTTAAGCCACAATTGCAACTTATCTCTATTGACTCAAGCAACTTAATTATCCGAGTAATTTAATTGTATGATGGGATATTAATCTATACATAATAGATTGGTGGCGTGAGGTTAGCCTGCTAGATAATTTAATATCAAGGCTAGTGATTGGCTGCCAAGGGTATCGATGTTGACCAATTATAGATGGAGTATACTTTATCTTTCTCCAAAAAATGGCTAAGGAAATGGAACGCACTCCTCACTTGAAATTAATGGCGCAATTAACACTTTCTAGATTGCAATCTTAGGTTTTGGATGGTTGACTCAGTCATTTGGAGAAACTATACCAATGGCTTCATTTGGTCAGCACTTTCCCATTTGGCCCCACGAGGAAATTTTATATAGCTCAAGTGCTCAGCCCAAATGGTCTAAAACCAAATGCCACGTAGAACAAAGACTATACACTAGTTCTCATTGGCTTACATAATGCTCTTCGTCTCCATTGGGAGTAGTCTTTCTCCTGAGAAAATTAGTGGCAAAGATAGCTCTAATATCTTTCTCCAATGGATCCTGCCCACCATCAAAAGTCTTGTAGTCCTATCCATTAGAATATTCTAAACTTCTTCCTAACAGTGTACACATACCATGAACTAATCTACTGTCTACACTATTATGATCAGGAGTTCCTAGGAAAGCTCTTTATGCCATCACGGTAGCAGCTGGAATACCAGGGGCATTAATTCTACTAGGTCTCCTGTGTTTCATCTGTGGTAGGGTAATGAAGTGTGCTAGAAGGAGCCCATTAGGAGGTCTACCAGAAATGAATTCCACGGTTAATCCAGAAACTAAGGTTATTATTGCTGGACTCGATGGACCAACAATAGAGTCCTATCCCAGAATAGTCCTTGGTGAGAGCAGAAGGTTGCCCAAGCCTGATGACAACACTTGCTCAATATGCTTGTGTGAGTACAAGCCTAAGGAGACACTGAAGACCATTCCTGAATGCAAACACTGCTTCCATTCTGATTGCATTGATGAATGGCTTCTGTTGAATGCTACTTGCCCCATTTGCCGATATTCTCCAGAAAGATTGACACCGGCGCCTGAATCTTGATGAGAATCGTTGTTTTGTGTTACACTCCTTGCATGAGTTACAATGCTTGTAAAGGACTTTCTCCAACTTCTTTTTACTTTCTTGAATCTTTTTTTTTTTTAAAGTTTGTAGTTAGAGAAAGAGGAATTCGAAGAGATCATTTACATATGGTGAGTGTTTCTAATACTCGTGTGTTTTCCATTAAATGTAGCTCATGTTTAATTAAGGGAACAATGGGGTTAAAATTTATTTCTATAATCATCTATTTGTGTTTAATGCAAAATTAAGGCGCAAAGGTTGGGATGATAATGTTGCTTAAAGGGGTGCGGACTTCCTAGAAAAGTAAAATATGATGTCTTAAAATTCATAAATCAAACCAAAACAAATAAATACGTGCAAAGCAAAGACAAAAAATATCGAGGGAATTTAGAAATTGGAAAATTAAATAATTGAAGAAGCAGCCTACGTGCTGGAGGAATTGTGTTTCCAGAGGTCGAAGAAGCCATGAGGAAAAGAAACAAGGATGGGAGAGTTCAGAATGCATGCCATATCGAAAGAGTAAAATCAATAAAAATAGACTGAAGCATAGTTGTAAAACCCGAACAGGATGGATCTTTTTTTTTTAAAAAAAAATATTGCTAATTAATATCTTGAACACAATCTACAACCGGACACGACCCTGACCCACCTACAAATGACCCACCATCTGGCTGGATCCGAACAGCAATATTGTGGCCATGGACCAAGCAGACTTCATCGGAGACCACATTCTGTTTGATATCAAAACTGAGTAGGGTAACCGGATAGGTTGGCCGGTGAGCTCGGCAGCTTATATTGCCTGACCCACAATCTCCAGTTCCACAAGAACAGTAATTTCGAGGCATTGGCAGCACACTTGGTCCATGGATCAGGTTCTCGAATATCTCTAGGGTACCTTCGGGAGTCAATTCTCCATCGGAGGGACTAGAGGAAAGCCACGCAGTGTTCAAACAGAAGTAATCGACAAATCAACAGAATGCTAATAAATTTTGTTTTGACTATAACGTATTTTAGTTTGATTGAAAGACAACGAAATGAAGAAAGATTCAACAATTAGGAAAAGAATGAGAAAGCACGTAAGAGCTTTTTCACCCATTGTATCTTTGCTGTGATTGTAAGACGTCAGTTGGTGTTATGAACTAAGAACTTGGACGTGTTTTACAAAAAGGTTTCTATGGTTTTTTATAGGAAAGACTGGCTTTGTTATATATGTATGGAAAGAAATATTTTATATTAATAAAGGCATACAAATAAATTGATATAATTAGACCAAGGTTTTACCAATGTATTTCAATAACTTGAATAAAATCATATGTAATTCAATATTGGTATTATGAAAAATATGTCATTTTAACTAGTTATAAGTCTGCGCTATATTAGAGGAGAAAAAAATATAAATAACAAAAAAAATATAATTATTAAATAAAATATAATATAAAATTAAAAAAAATAATAAAATTAAAAGGAAAAAAACTGGTTATTATTATTTCTTAAAATCCTCTACAGAACACATGGGGTAAAAAAGTAAGTGTAATGTGCATTTTAATTTAGTTATGATATTTTTTACTAGATTTTTTTTTACTTACAATTAAATGATTAAAAAATTGAAAGTACGGTATCCTATGTAGAGCATTCGAGATAATTATTATTGCTTTTAAAAAAATCATTTTTAATAATTTTTACTAATAAGTAATTAAGCTAAAGCCGAGGGGAGTGTTGGAGTAGTGAAAAATATTGATCACACACTCACAATGCTGTGGACTGAACAATGCCATTTTTGTTTTTAAATTTTGATTCTTTAATTATTTTCTTATGGTATCATTTAATTGCAAGATTAGCACCCAATTATTTTAAATTTATTAACCAGTGACAAAATTAAAAGATAAAAAACCAGTTTAGAAAAGACGTCAAATATGAGTGGTGTGTTTAAAGTTTGTATAAAAAATACATTTTAATCTTCTAATTTATAAAATTAGACCTTTTCGATTTGTTATCTTTTTTTAAATTTAATTTTGGTAAACAACTTTATTTTTATTATTTCTAAGTCCCTTAGTTTTTTAATGAGAGAAAAGTTTTTGTTGGATTCCATCATAAAAAGAGAAAGTCACCATTTTTGCATATTCTAGCCACCAAATTGGTTGATATTAGTGTCCATGAGTTTCATTTGATGAAAATAGTTACCATTATGGTGGCTAGATTCTGGGTAAACAAGTGATGTCTCGCCTAATTTTTTTTAATAAAAAGACAAACGACATGATGTTCACCCCTTAAAAATATTAAAAATATATATAAGGTTCATACGTACGGGCCTTAGCTCTTTTTTAATAGGCCTAAACACATTGAGTCGTTAGGCCCGCGCACCTAGGCTTTTTGTAGTGTTTTTTTTTTCAATTCTTTTTTATTATTTATTTAAGTGAAACATAAATTTAATAAAAAATATTATTAGACCTAATTGAGACCTTGACGCGGATCACTAGTTCGACGGGTTATAACAAAACATCTAGGATTTTTTTTAATGCATCTTCCCTCTAAATTAAAAGAAAATACAGTTTGACCCTTTGTTATCATTAATTTTTTTTTATTTAACTTAAAAAAATGAATTTTCATCATTTTTTATCACTTACCTTAAAAACATTTATGCCTAATTGGGATCATGTTTTGACTTAGGTTCTAATTTGTTTTCGTTAATTAAAATTGACTAAAATCAATACAGGATGACATACTTTTAAAGTTTGAGCTTAAATTATTTTATATCTCTTTTATTTACTTCTAGATTTAACTTGATTTATGGTCAATTAAGATCTAATGAAGATCTAGCCAGGAGAAAAATAAGGGAAGAAAAAAAAATATTCAATTAGATTAACTCATTATGATCGTGTTTATTAATTTTTTGACAATTTTTTATTTTTACATTTAAGTTAGGGTTAGACAAGATTAAAATGATGGAGGTGTTTTTTTTTATTTAACTAGATCACCATTTGAGTGAGGCTGCCATTTTGTTGTTTGTCTATTTTGTTGAAAAAATCACACCAATTTTTTTTATTTATTAACACTTATAATGATGAATTAATTTATTCTAATACACTAGTTAATTTTTTAATTATCATTTCAAATATTTCATCATATGCAGGTAAAAATAATAACATTTATATTTTTTAATGCAATTATATATGTTTTTTATCCAACCCGTAATGAAGTAGGGACTCTAAACGTGGTTTGGTTTTATCTTTCTAAGCAAATTAAATTCTAAAGATTTTGGTTGAATTGTTTTTAGTGAATTTTTTTTATTATTGTAAAAAGTAAATTTTATTTCTTTCAAAAGAAGGGTTATTTTGAACAACATGAGAAATAAAAGTCTACAAAAAATAAAAAGAATACTCAAATTTAAACCCAAAAGGTCCCAATTGAACATTCTTTTTTCTTTCAGGAGCTTTTATGCACTCTAATTTTCAAAAAAACAATATATATATATATATAAGTGGCCACACTTCACCGCAGACCGAGTCGATTTCTTTTGTAACCTAAAAGAACAATTTTAAAGTGTTCTCAACGCGTGTTAAAGTAAAATAAAATTTTGTGACTCAATTATAAACCTTAATGCCAAAAGACTAACAGAAATCGAAGAATAATAATAATAATAAAAAGGCACCGACCCCATCTAAGTAGGTATGAAAAACTTGTGAGAAAATAATAATAAAAAAAAGTAATTAAAAAAATGAAGAGCAAATTTAAAATAAAAATAAAAAATAATATAAGTCAATCCAAGTTAGCATTACAAATATATGACCCAAACTACGAGGCAAGATATCATCATAGAAATAACAAAAAAAAGATGCTTAATCTTTAATAAATTCAATATTAAATAATGAAATCGAAAAATAAAATCAGTGGAGAAAAATACATAAAAACAATATCAATATTGCTCAGGGTTAAAATTACATGTGACCTGAGTTATGAGATCGGGATCACTGCAAAAAAAAAATAATAGCAAAGCCCAATTTTAAATAAATAAAATATTGAATGATGAAATACAAAAAAAATCAATTTCAAGAAAGGAACCAAAGAAAATAACAATTAAAAAAATAAGAGTCAAAATTCACATGAAAACAATATGATTAAGGAGGAAATAAAAAAAAATTAAAAATAACAAAAAAGAATAATGACCAAATTTAATATAAATATCAAATTGAATAAAATTCTAAGGGATAAAATTAAAAATAAATAAATAAAAAAGATTACAAACATATAAAAAACAATCAAAACAATGAAGGCCATAATTGAAATAAGAAGAAAATGGAGAACTACTCTTAATTTTAGTTGGACGAGGACGTTTTCCAAAGGGGAGAGGGGGGGGGGAATCATACCGCCGCCTAACCACTATGATATGGCTTACATACGCTATCTTAGTGGTTGCGCCTCTATATTATCCTTTTGAAGAGATGATGATTGACCTTTTTTGACTGGCGAGAGCTGCCTTGAAGGCTCGAGAACCTCCTGCACACCAATAGTTTTTATTTATTTAATAAATTAATACAAATACTTAAGTGCCCCTAACCCTAAATGATATTAATGAAAAACCATAACAAAGAGACCATAAAGCCCCTCAATCTTAACTATAGATTTTTTTTATTCAAAGGGCACTTTAGTAATTATATTGTGTAAAAAAGGAGAAAAAATCAAATACGCCCCTGCCCTAACAATTAAGAAAATTCAACAATTGAGGGTGTTTTAGACATTACATTGTGCAAATAAAATGTCAAAACACTTCTATACCCCTATTCAATCTTGTTATAGCAAATGCGTCACGTGGAAAATACCATATTACCCTTAAAAGCATGTTGTAAGGTTTAAATTGTGAAGGGCAAAATAACAATTTTATTGTGTGAATTCATAGTGAAATGTGAGCACGTACAATGAAAGATGTATAATATATGTGTGCGCGCGTGCATGTGTGTTTATATCATATACTTGGTTGGGCCTCGACCCAACCAAACATCAGACTTGGTTAGATTTAGGCCCAACCGAGTTCTCTTTCTCTTCTTCCTCTTAATCTCTTTTTATTTGTTACAAGCTACAGTCCTACTATAAATCAATGTGGGAAAATAACAAAAAGTAGGGCTACCACCTTTAGCAGCTAAAATATTTTTTCTTGTATTTTTAGCTATGAATTCCATGTTTTAGTAAAAGAGAACGAGGATTCTCTCAGCACAACACAAAACAAAAAATATATAGGTGGATTGCTCACACACTCGTAAATATTTATTCACCACACTGTTCATTAGATGTATCTTTTTGTATTTTGGTTGTATTTTTAGACTAATTAGAATGTGTTTTGCATTTAAAAATAAGGGTTATATAGGTTTTTGGAATGGATTTTTGGATGAAAATAAGTTAAAATTAAAATTTTAAAATAAAAAAACTCAAACCTTAATTTTTCAGCCATTAAAAATAACTGGAAATTATTGTAGGGAATAACACATCTTTGAATCAACAAACAAAATGCATCAATAATTTTTTTATAAAAAATTAAAACATGCTAGTTTACTAGCCAAAGTATGTTTGGCTTGTCCTTTCATCCTAGACTCTCTTGGTTTATTTTTAATTTTTTTTATTTATATTTTTATATTTTAAATAAATTTTTTTTCAGTTGAAATAATTACAAAAAGCATATGATTGTACAATACTTTTCAAATAATGTTGGTAATTACTTTATAAATAATTATATATGAACTTTAATATGCATAATTTCTTTTAAAGACTTTTCATGAATATTCAATAAGAATAAAATATTTATTTTTTAATTTTTTTTCTGAAAATTTTATTCAATTCTTTCAAATTAATTATTTTTATATTTTTACATAAAATCACATAAAAATAATCAAGAAATAATTTTCTTACTTTTTTTTTATTAAAATCTATTTCTCAAATCATGATATATTCTTGTTTAAAAACCAAGTCACTAAAAAAAAATTAATATATATTTTTATAAACAAAAAAGAGAGTTTTAACTAATAAAATTTTGGAAAAAATTCACAAAAAAAAAAAATTGTGTCCAGCACCATGGTGCCTCAACAATCTCTTTAAAAAAAAAAAAACATTTTCATGAAAAAAACGCGTGATGCAATTCTTATGTAAATAAAGTAAAACGGATCATGAACATACACCAAATTTCCAATTTTGAGTAAAAAATTTTAAAATTCAAAAAACACTATCAATTTTTTCCATCCACTCCTTAATATATTTATAGGCTAAAATAGCTGCTTGCGACCGTTAAATTCCAAAGATCTTGGTTGAATTTTTTTTTGGATTATTTGAGAAAGTAAAAGTTTTTGTTGGAAGGGTTATTTATTTATTTTATTTTTATTAACATGGATATTTAGACCAGCTTGTGCGCACCTCAACTAATCCCATGGCCTCTGAAATTCACGACTATGTAAGTTTTTCGTGGCTATCATATTAACAACCACATAACTCGAACTCATGACCATAAAAAAAACGAATCTTTTTGTTTCAAGCTCTTATCATTAGACCATCTATTACCTATTAGATGCTTTTAAGGATTATTTTTAACAACACAGGAAGTAGAAGTCCACAAAGAATAAAAGAAAACTCAAATTTAAACCTAAAAGAACACAAATTTAACATTAGTTTTCTTTTAGGGACTTTTCTGTACTCTGATTTTCCAGAAACGACCCTGAAAGAAACACAAAAAAATCTTTCACCGACCCTCTCTCTCATTAAACGCAAGCTCTTACCTTTCTGAATATATTTTGGTGCTGAAAGAGAGCGTGAGAGAGCACAAAAAAAAAAGAAGAAGATGGCCGCAGCAGGAGCATTAGCAGCGCCGGGCCAACTTAACCTGACAGAATCACCTTATTGGGGTTCGAGAAGCGTTGATTGTTTTGAGAAATTAGAACAGATTGGTGAAGGCACTTATGGGTCAGTCCAGTTTATCAAATCTCCTCTTTTTTTCTTGTCTTTAAAGTTTGGATTTTTTTTGGGTTCTTTTAAATTCTACTAATCTCCAATAAACAATATTATGGACTCAATTTTTTGCAGTAAAGATTCTTTCTTTTAGCTTGTGGGTGTTGATTTTCAATTGGGTCTGGAAATTTAGCATCAGGGCTTGCAAGCATTTAGAGAAAGAAAGGTTTTCTTTTTTTGGCGTTGTGGGGTATAGAAATTTAGCATCAGGGTTTACAGGCATATACATAGGCTAGGGTTTTGTGCTTTTTTTTTTTTCTTTTCAAGTTCAGGAAACAATCTTTGACCGATCACGTGCTAAATATTGTTTCAGTATTGCTTCTTTTAACTTGTGGGTAGTAGGGTTTCGGGCATGTAGAGTAAACTAGGGGTTTATGGTGTTGGGTTTTAAAAGAGTAATGCTCTGTATCAAGAACTTTTTAAGAAACCATCATGAATACAGGCAATGGAAGCAGCGATAATTTGATGCAACTCTAGTCATCTAATAATGTCTGTATTTGAGATCAATTTGCTAGAAGCTTTTTTCAGGTTTCAAAGCATTACTTACTTTAAAATGTTTTTCTATCGGATGTCTTAAAAGGTTGTTGATTGGATATTGATAGTTGCTTTGGGGATATATTGGAGAGATCAAAATTGGATGTGCTACATGGATTTTGCCAATTATGTTGATTCATGTGTTATTGGTAGTTTGTGATGCTTGTGTCTCCTTGGAATCACGAGTTTGGTCTTCGAGGTGTTGTAAGTGATTAAACATGATTTAAGGTATTTGGAGTGGTCTGCCTTTGCTTTATCTTGTGGTTAGCTAAGCATAAAATTACCTAGCTTTTTGTGTGATGTTTTTTGCTTGTTAGAAAAAGAAACCTCGATAAGATAGAGAAAAGGATAATGAACAAAAATGGAGAATAACATATTCTTCCTAGGAGACAAGTTAAGGACTACTTGAATAGAAGATTTTGCTGACCTGACCTCTTTGTATATTTCATTAGGGTTATCCTTCAAAAGACGCCATGATGAAGCAAAGAAAATTACATCATCTGAACCTTGCTTGGTTTGAACTATTCTTGAACTATTCTTCATTCTCTCAAGTATAAATTTTTGGAGAGAGAGTGGAAGGTGCATAATTGAATGTGACTATATTTGGGAGATGTTTTAAGCAAATAGGATGTTTTGTGGTAGGTTGCTGGAATTTTTTAGAAAGAAATAGTGTGATAAAAACAGGGGAGGGGGAGATGATAGAAAACCCATTAGTTACACATGGTTTCAAGTTTCGACATCAAACCAAAAGGTCATAGTTTTGTTATTAGAATTTAGATGTCTCAAGAAATTGACTGATATACACATCCTTGTCCAAAATAGGATTAATATTCATAAATACCAGTAGGTTTAATGGAACATATTAGCAAAAGAAAAGCCTAAGACTTGGAATTTCCTGAAAGTCTTTAGCACCACTAAATTCCAAACTAACCCCCTCCCTGCAGGAAAGGGAAGACGTTTTACACATGCCCTTGCAAAAAATAAAATCCCAAAACAAATTGTTGACCTAACAGCAATTTATTTGTGCTATCAAGAATAAAGTTTACACTAGCTACTATTCCATGTGGAAATCACTTAAGAATCTAAATTATTGACTTTGAAAATATTTTCAAAATGACTGGAGAAATCATTTTCCCATGGCTGTATCATTCCTGCAAGCTAGATGTTTATTTGTTTAATTGTTATATATGTAATAAGCTACTGACAAAATATTTAGAGAAATTAACCCTAGCTTTTGAAGATACAACAAAAAGTAACATAAAAGATCTAATAGAAAAAAGAAGAAAAATCATCATAAAACATGCATATTTGAGATTAGTGCTGTATTGTCAAAGCTGGGACTTTGAGTCTTAGCCCATCTTTCTTTGCAAGAATACCATTGAGCTAAAATTCTCATTGTAATAGCTGTTATATTCTTATTTCTTATTATGCATGCAAAATATCATTGGATTATTGAAGTGGAGCTTTCATGCATGTTTGATTGCCTGAATAAAGACAATGATGGAAAAAAATATTTTCCTGTGCTAGAGCTTGTGATCTTTTAGTTTCTGCTCTAGAAATCTTGTTTCTTGTACTTGCTCTCTTGTGATTGTTGACAGTGATAGCAGGAACTTGACTTGCACTTGTGTGCTTCGCTTTCTTCTTGCAGCCAGGTTTACATGGCTAGAGAAATAAAGACAGGTGAAATAGTTGCTTTGAAGAAAATAAGAATGGACAATGAGAGAGAAGGGGTGCGTTTTATTTTCTTGTTAAACATATTTATTTATATAGATAGATCAATTGGTAATTCGTGATTTTGAGCACATGATTTTGTAAGACGATGCTGATGGTAAGTCATCCGTAGCTTCCAGCTGAACTTGTAGATTTTGTATTTTCTACCAACAATCTTAAACTTTCAAGGGGCTAGTAGAATAGACTGTTTAATAAAACATTTATTAACAGCCATATGAGAAATCAAAATTCTGAAGAAGCTACATCATGAAAATGTTATTAAGCTGAAAGAGATAGTGACATCTCAAGGTAATGTTAAACAATACTTGTATTTTTGTAGTTTCCTATAACAGCCATACGGGAAATCAAAATTCTGAAGAAGCTACACCATGAAAATGTTATTAAGCTGAAAGAGATAGTGACATCTCAAGGTAATGCTATGAATACTCTTAGTTACTTGTGCTGCATTCTTTATTCACCTCAAACCGTACTGTTAATATGTTTACTTCAGATATCTTATGTTGTGTGACTGTTTTCAGGCCCTGAGAAAGATGATCAAGGAAAGCCAGGCAAGTGCTCTACTTTGCATGTGCATTGCCTATCAATTGGTCTGTGTCTGTTTTGCAAAACATTTATCTTATTTGAAATCAAGGGTTGTTGATTTCTGACTCTGTTTACAGATGATAACAAGTATAAAGGTGGGATATACATGGTTTTCGAATACATGGACCATGATTTGACAGGTCTTGCTGATCGTCCTGGGATTAGATTTACAGTTCCACAGATTAAGGTATTCTAATAGAACCCAATGAACTTCCTTTTTTCTTGACAATAAGAATATCATGTGTAGCAGTTCTTGCCCTTTCTTGCTTTGTCCTTTTCTATCTAACTCTTGCTTATTTCTCTTGCAGTGCTACATGAGGCAGCTTCTAACAGGGCTGCACTATTGTCACATAAATCAAGTGCTTCATAGAGATATTAAAGGTAGTTGTTAAAGCAAGCTAACTTACTATTGGATCTTGTTTTTCACCTCTTGAGGCCCAAAATCTTGTTTTTAATGCAGGATCTAATCTTCTTATTGACAATGAGGGTAATCTGAAGCTTGCTGATTTTGGGCTTGCCCGATCATTCTCAAATGAGCACCAATCAAATCTTACGAATCGTGTTATTACTCTATGGTACAGGTAAACAATAAATATGCCACCTTGAACTTAGAATAATGAAAGTTAGTGCTTTCTTTTAAGGAATATAAACTGGTTCTTTCCTGCTAAAAGTTAAAGGCTGGAAAAATGAGGAAAGTAAAATAGTCTTAACACCTGCTAGCTCTCCATTTTGAGCAGGCCCCCAGAGTTGCTGCTTGGGTCGACGAAGTATGGTCCAGCTGTTGATATGTGGTCTGTTGGTTGTATCTTTGCTGAACTTCTGCATGGAAAGCCAATTTTCCCTGGGAAAGATGAGGTAAATCATTTGTTGCTTAATTCTGGAATGTACTATTAGAGATGCTAGATTATAATTGTTGTATTATATATAGATTATGCATGATAGGGTGGTGCTGGCATTAGACTTTTCTTGCAGAATTTCTATTGTCTAATTAGTATTAAGAAAAGAAATAATAATTTATTGAAAAGTTTATACATATTTGCTGCTTATATTTAGTTCATGGTCATAACTAAAGGTGTAGTTATCATACCAATGTCATGAAGTATCTCTGGTTGAGTGCTGCAGCCTGAACAACTAAATAAGATTTTTGAGCTGTGTGGAGCTCCGGATGAGGTTAACTGGCCTGGAGTTTCAAAGATTCCTTGGTACAACAATTTTAAGCCAACAAGGCCTATGAAGAGACGTCTCAGAGAGGTTTTTAGACAGTAAGTGAGATAACTTGATTGAATCTATCTTATACGTCTCCATGTTTTAGGAATTTGACACTGTTGTTGGGTTATTGTTATTAATTTTCTTGGTATATAGGACTTGTCATTGGCTTGGCCAAGTATATTTTCTCTCAGGTCGCAGAGAACACCTGAATCCTAGGGAAAGTGGGGAATACACAAACCACTTGGACCAGCCAAGATGTGTGTAGTTGTTGGATTAGTCAAAGTGCATCTATGATATCTATTTACTTGTGTTTCTGTCACAGTTTTGACCGCCATGCCTTGGAGTTGCTGGAGAGGATGCTGGCTCTTGATCCTGCTCAGGTATCATTTTAGTAGATATATCTCCATTTTATGCTGGAGAATACACAAACCACTTGGTTTTTTTTATTGATTATTTTGATCAGATGCCTGTTGTGTCCTACCATTGGTTTGGTGTTTGAAATTTTGTTCATGTGAAAAGTAATTCATTTAATTTGCTAAATTGATTTGATCATTGCAAAAAGGTCAGTACAGAATATTATTGATTTCAAAAGATATACCTTGAAGGGGAAATTGGTTCGATGGATGGGATTTCTCAGGCTTATATACCTTGAAGGGGAAATTGGTTCGATGGATGGGATTTCTCAGGCTTACTTTTTGTTGTATCTCATGTAGTAAATGCATTTAGTAAATTCAGGGCCTTCTGTATGATTCTTTAAATGATTGATTTTTTTTTAAAATAAAACCAGCTGATATAGGCAATTTATTTCTATTTCGAAAGATGCATCATAGTATCAGTTAATAAATAAAGAAATAAATAAACGAGCATAACAGATGCATATATACCTGTCGTTTCACTTTTAAGAAATCTGATTATCCACATGTATCAATTAATTATGTTCCTCTATATGGTTTAGCCAAGGATGCACTTGATGCTGAGTATTTCATTTTATGATGTTTTTGTTAAACAGAGAATTTCAGCCAAGGATGCGCTTGATGCTGAGTATTTCTGGACTGACCCACCACCATGTGACCCCAAGAGGTTTGGTTTTATCCTATAGTACATGTTATTGGACTGTTTTACTTGGTATTTTTATTGATTCACTTCCTTTTTTTCTGATTCAGTTTACCAAAATATGAATCATCGCATGAGTTTCAGACAAAGAAAAAGCGCCAGCAACAAAGACAGCATGAAGAAAATGCCAAAAGGCAAAAACTACAGCATCCACAGCCGCATTCCCGCCTTCTACCCGTTCAGCAGTCTGGGGCACGTCCCCAAATGCGGACAGGGCCTAATCAGTCCATGCATGGTTCTCAGCCCCCAGTTACAGGTCCCGGACATTATGGGAGGCCTCGTGGACCTCCAGTTGGTCCAGGTAGATACCCTTCAGGTGGAACAAGTGGGGGATACAACCACCCGAGTCATGGTGGCCAAGGGGGAGGAGGTTATGGCAGCGGTCCATATCCTCCACAAGGACGAGCCCCACCATATCCTTCCACTGGCATGCCTGGTGGTGCTCCACGTGGAGGAGGAGGTAGTGGATATGGAGTTGGTGCTCCAAATTATCCTCAAGGTGGTCCATACGGTGGCTCTGGTGCTGGGCGTGGCTCAAACATGATGGGAGGAAACCGCAACCAACAATATGGTTGGCAGCAGTAACTTGAGATATTTACCTTCGAAGAGTTGTGGGGAATTACTGGCTGTAGGAAGAATTTCCCAACGCATCTGCAGAGCAATCAGGGGATGCAACTCTGGTGAAAAAAGAGTAGGCTACAAGCTTAGTTAGGGTAAATGATAATGCAGATTCTTATTCTCAAATTTAAACTGAGGAATGTTCCGCTTTTTGGAAGGACATGTTCCTGTATTTATAACTCCACATGCGATGGTTTGGCTGAATAGTTGTCTGGTCTTTACTGTACTTGATATACGATATTTTAATTCAAGAATAACTTTATTTTGATGATAATTTGCAGTCTCCAAAGCAGTCGTAATCAAATCAAAAAGATTCATCCCCTGTTAATATTAGAAACATAAATGGTAGTTCAAAAGTGAGAGCGATCAGCATCAGACTATTTTTGTTCTATAGATATTCTTTCCAAGTCATTCATCAAAGGGGCATGATATGTGGCTCACAAACCTCGAAATAAAGTTGATCAAATAAGCCTCTCCAGAAAAAAATAAGCCTCTCCAGAAAACATGAGATTTTATCACTGTTTGCAAATTATCTTAGAGAAAATTACAGGTCATAGACTTTCAAATATGAAGGGCTAAGTAATAATCATGTTCATAATATAAAGATAAAAGAATATTCAGAGTTGTTCTTCCGTGACTCCTCAAAACACAAAAGTATTGAACCAGATATCTTGAACATTTGGCTCAATGCCATTACAGCCCTTTTTAGTACCTTTTGAAAGAACTTCAGCATGAGAAGCAAGATTATATTTCCAAGAAAAAACTCAATCGAGCGCGAAGAAAAAATGTTTGTGGGAATTTCTATATGAGCACGAATTTTTTTTTTTAATGCACAAGCAAATGCCTGCCATTAGCAGAGGTGATATTCTTGGTGAAAAATTCATTATAAACAGTAGTTTGGTACCATAGACTTTTCCAAACTAGGGGAAGGAGGAAAAATTGAACTCAAGAAATGACAGCCATTCTGATCACTTTGAGAACGAAAAGAATAAAGTTCAAATATTTATACTTAGTTTGCATTGATCATATTGGCGTCAGTAATACATCCAAACACCATCATTGTTCAATGTACGAAGATTATATTACATGCCTTGCTTTCAGATGGACAAATATTACATACCCTCAAAGATTATAGAACGCCTCGCTCTCTGCAGATATGTTTGCGTAGCCCTTCTACTTCACTACTTGATCATTGTATGCTTACTCTGTTTCAGAGATCACTTCCAACGCTTGATAATGAGGTCTCCCTGGCATATTTGCATGCATTCTTCCAGGACCTGCAGAAGCAAAAGGGCTAGGAGGCATTGTTAACTTGTCTCCTTCTCCTTCCAACATTTGCACGACAGTAT
>Ga0307515_10012506_pt1 | contig 15964 bp, 19 predicted proteins | sample 17_EM_MG_FD_194513 | JGI IMG/M metagenome (GOLD analysis project Ga0307515, IMG submission 194513) | Populus trichocarpa ectomycorrhiza microbial communities from riparian zone in the Pacific Northwest, United States - 17_EM | ecosystem: Host-associated > Plants > Roots > Unclassified | place...
AGCATATACACTCATCGCTTCACGCGTATATATTCACCCTCCATGCTTATCAATCCTCGTATCGTCATTCAATCAAGTGATATTCTCATTGGGGTCTTCCCGTTTTCCCCAATGGAGTAGACTCCCCCGAAATAGCAATAGCACCCACATATTGGCAACCCACCCTCGCGATCTCATCTGGATTTGTCATTTCTTTTCCGTTTTCGTTTTCGTTTCGTTCTTTCTTGACTCGCTCTGATTGCTTTTGCTTTGCTTTGCCCTGCTGCAAAACTGTAGCCTATCTGTGCGCGCCCTGTCCGAATAATGATGTGTCCACCACCACCACCTCCCAAACGCGTCGCTCTCTGGTATGTCCGTCCAAGTGAATTGGGCGTTCTGGACCCAGGATGGTGATCGCGGTGTCTGTCGCCTGAAGGCGATTATTCGGGGCCAAGGGCGCAACTCAATTCTCTCGCGCGCATCATCTCATCAGATAACATCTCACATTAGATAATGTGTGATTGTTTTTCTTTGTGTGCCTACAGGGTTGACTTTGGGGGGAGGATGGGGACTGACCGGCACCGACCGAGAAGCGGGGAAGCGGGTCCGTCCGCAGCTAGGGAAGGGCTCCCCCCACGTGCCAGTGTCAGTGTCAGTGTGTCAGTGTCAGACCGTCCAAACTTGTTAGGACTTGTTGGGGAAGAGAGGGACAACGCAACGCAACGCAATGCAATGCAATGCGCAATGCAGCAATTCAACGCCAATCGAACGGTGGTCATGTTTCACCGCCGCCCCTGTCTGACAGCCGCTGTCTTGTCCGCTGTCTTACTGTCTAAAGTTATCAAATTAACCCGCAGGGATGGGTGTGGGCGCATGGGCTTACAAAGTGGTGCAGAACGGACAGAACGACGTTCCACGTTCTTGAGCGCTTAACTGCTGGTCGGGTCGGGTCGAGTCGGGTTGCGGTTGATGTGGTGCGTTTGTTTCGGGATTTCTGAACGGTGGCAAAAATGATAGGATTTAGAATTACAGTTTAAGGTTTATGGCGGAGCGGATGGGGTGGATAGGAGCGGATCTAGTAATCGACCTCGACTAATGCCACTTTTGAATTTTTTTTTTAATCTCGGACAGCACGTGCCACTTTAACTCAAGGCTGTGCTTCCTCGCTTTCCAAATCGAGGCAAAAATCCAATATGACGTCATCGGTCCATTAATGTTCACAGCGCTTACTTTTTCTCCTGAAAATGAATACATAAATATAAATGAGCTGCGTATTGCGTGATGGTACCCGTGGTTTAAGTGGTACAATGATGTCGCCGATTTCGCCATTGCACCACCAATGGCGTGATAGAAGGCTAAGCATCCAATAGGATCAAAAGCTAACTTTCGCCGGTGAGTGTGAGCGGGGGGTTGTTCGCGGGAGATTCTCGGAAGTGTACCACTCAGATTTCCTTGGCGCTCTCCGATGGTCCGGAGAAAACACCACCACCGGAGGATTCTAACTAATGGGCTTGAAGAAAACCTCCGAAGGCCCAGAGTTTCAGGTACGTCAGGTACAAGAAGCGATAAGAGGAAGAAGTTTCACCGAATTTCGGCAAACCAAGCCCATTTCGATCACTGACTGAACCCGAGCCCCTAGTCAGGTTGCTTACTCACTCTACTCTACTATCACTTCCCCACGCCCAATTGCAAATGCCCATATCCAGCCTGGTAGAGTCAATCATTTTGGCTTCCTAATGAGTGCTTGGCATTATCATGCCCGCGGTCATGAGGCCGATTAGTGCAGTTGAGTATACCAATTTAACCGAGATTGCAGTAAATACAACATTGAAAACGCTAGTTTGCGCCGAAAAAGGGTTTGAGGCGAAGTAGGTAGGTGCCTCAAGTAAGTCGTATGAGGTGATATCCGTTTCAGTGATGATATTCGCCACAGTTGCCAGAGGAGAGACTGAGTTCTCCAGTTCAGATCACCATGAGGCTTTTTTGCCAGCGCTCCATGACCCACTGAACTCATGTCGAATGTAACGACACGGTTTACTCCATGAGTATAGTTCCAGTATTGAGGGACTGACTAGGTTTCAATTTCGTGTTACGAGGACCGCCAAACTTTAACATCGGACCACACCAGAATGAGATGTACCATACGGAGAGCTCCAAAAGGGTTTTCTAGAGATAGATGGGGTGGGTATAACGACACTGCGACTGCCCGCAGCTAACGTCGCCAAGGTTGGTCGATTCGCTTTTTGTTTGAGCGTGAGCCCCCTAAGTGGGGGTGGTCTCGCCGCAATGGGCCCAATATCAGTTATATGGTAAACTGCTCAGAAAATTGGGAAGCGTACCAGATTACGGTCTGAGTCAGGAAGCTTTACAAGTCGAATCCGTGTCCATCACCTATTAAGTGATGCTCAAAAGGGAGCTTTGACTATACATCCTGAAGTATGAAGAAGTGGGATCGTATGGCTCACAGGGCTCTTCATCGTTCTCGAATCGCACATTTCCCTTGCGGCCTCTCCAATCGGTGCGTATCCTCATCCTCATCAATCACCCATCCACTACAACGACCCTCGTTAATAAGAATGTCACCTCCAGAGTTGGCTTTATCACTAGGGTCGTCTTCGTAATGACCCAAGAGGTAATCGTCGTCTCTTGAGTGGCATTCCCTGAGCGTCCCGCCATTCTTCTCGTGCTAGGGTATAGAGGGACTAGTAGGAGGCGAGATGACAAAGTCGTGGGTATGTCACTCGGTGAGTCGAAGTAAATCCAAGATGGGCTACATTCGACCCTCTCACAGCCAGGCATTTGGACGGCGGAAAATCCCAATAGCCAAATCGCATCCACTTCCATACCTCCATTATCCTTGTACGTTTTTCAGCGGACAAAGGCGAGGAGGGACTTCTCATTGTTCCATCATTCATGCACCTCGGCTCCGATCGCGTTCCCAGGTCGTCCCCGATTCCCATGGCGTTTCTTGAACGTAGAGTGGTACTGGTCGGAGACCCCGGAATCGGAAGATCCAGTCTTATTGCAGTGCGCAGAGGCGATAAGCCATTTCTAAACAAGCGCCCACCGTATTTCGGTCATACGTCGTTTGAACAATCGGTCACAGACTTGGAGTGGGAGGGAGTACCGGATTTACTTAAAACCACGCGAACAACGTTGAAACGGAGGAGGCTTAAGCGTATTCGCCAAACCCAACTACATGTTATTAATGTAGACCCCAGTGCGCAATTCAAAAGATTCCGTCCGTACTGTTGCTACCCAAGCACAACTGTTGTGGTCTTTTGCTTTTCGATTGGGAATGAGCGTTCGTTCGAAAACATAAGGAACAAGGTGAGCTTGCACCCCTCCCCCCTCCCGCGCTTGGCGACCAACAACCCGCTTGGTGTCCATATCACGAGAGCTAACGCTTTGGGTCGGTTTAGTGGTACCCCGAAATTCGGCATTTCCTCCCGGGTGTTCCCATGTTGCTCCTTGGCATGAAGAGCGACCTACGAGACCGTGTTCACCATTCCGGAGCGCCAGAGGCCAACGAGGGAATGCAGGTAGATAAGGAGAAGGGGTATGTGGTGTCGGAGGAGCGGGCCCGACGAATGGCACAGGCGCTCGGGGCACAGGGCTACCTTGAATGCTCCGCGAAGCAGGACGTAGACAGCGTCCATAAACTATTCAAAGTCATTGCCATGCTTTCTATTAGCTACATGGGTTGCACCAAATCAGATCAAACCGACTTTCCAGAGTATCCGCAGTATGGGCGGAGTACGTCTGCTTGGAAGAATTTGTTAAGTATGTCAGTTATCTATCATCAGAGCGTATTATTCACAGTATCACAGGGAGAACCGGGACCCTCTGGCCTGTCAAACAGCGCTCAAGTGCAACGTGACCGGACGGGCTGTAGGACATCCAGCCGATCCTTAGTTCTATCTAGTTCTATCCCTCCCGATTGAGACTCTTTCCTGGCTACTCCAGTGGTTGAAAGGAGCGCAAATATTTCAGACACCAACCAGATCGATAACAGGCTCTTCGCAATGACCGAGTTTATCTCGTATATCCCGTCACTTCCTTAGTCTACAATAGTAGGCACGCAAGTGCCTCAAAGCGATAATATAGGATATTGAATTGATATGAACCACCTTGACTTGTGCACCCGAGTCGACGTCAACGTGCCGGGAGAGAGGGGATATTATTTGGGGGGCGTTGACAGTAGGTCCACTGGGAGCCCAAGGTTCAATCAGGCGGCGAAGAAGACACTGGCCGCGACACGTATGACGACATATTTGTCGGGAGGTCCAGTTGGTTGGACAAGAATTACTAAACCCCTCATAACCCCTCTCCGTTCATTGCAGGGACTTTGAAAAAGACGACGGATAGAAATTGTGCAATGAACGGCGAGGGTGAATGAGGGTTTAATTAAGTTATTCTTGTCCAAACCAATCAGCCTCGAGACAAATTTAAAGGGCCACGCATTACATAAGGAACATGTATTGTACCCGAGAATCCGCTTGGTCACTGGTTTCCCCTGCTGATGACCAAATATAAGGGGTGTTACAGAAAACCAGCCATAGTGCTAGATTCCCTCATGAACCAGTGCCAGAAATACGTTATTGCATTGTAAGGTACAGAGGAATTACGGAGCAGGTAGTCCCCCTTGCCGACTAAATTTATGAGCTAACTTCAGCTTCTCTGCAGACGTCCCTCTAAGCTTGGAGCTTGGACGTAGTCCGATCTTTGCAAATTATACGCCACGTGTCCATCACGCTCCATACGTGCTCTTGCATTACAATGTAGCTTTTAGAGGTCATCGCCTATATCCGTCAATTTGACTTTGCGATATTTAAAGCGGCATGAAGGGTGAAGGGCTCGCTTTGAAGGAAGAATAGATGCTGAAGTATGAGGGTACGAGACAATGTAGCTAACGAGCCTCCTGGCTCTTTCGCTTCGCTCTTTTCTTTGAGGCCTCAGCAATCTGCGGGTCTCCTCATCAAGCCCCCGTCCAGCACACCGTCCTAGTGTGCGCAGAACGCTACCTGGTGAGTTGGACTTCTCACTGGGATCGTATTCGTAATGATACGGTTCGAAACCGAGCCATGCTTTTGATTTCGTTGCATGGCGCTGCTGGAGTATTCCCCGCCTTTTTTCTCATACTGTGGTATATAGGGTCTAATAAGGGTCTAGGTGGCATTAAGAACATCGTGGGTGGGTCATTCTGTGAGGCGAAGATTGGTCGTGGACGCAGCAAAGTCACATCAACATCGATTGGCGCTTCGACCCCCCCTCAGCTCGGGCATTCGGACGACAGAGATCCTACAATCAATTTGCTTCTACTCACACACTCTCAATTCTCCTTCAAGCTTTTAGCAAGAGTCCCCATCACTCATTCATGCCTTTCTCTTACATGAAACCTCAACCCTATGATAGAGTGGTATTTGTTGGGGATCCCGGAATCGGGAGATCGAGCTTTATTGCCGTGTGCAAAGCAGATAAGCCATATCTAGACAAATGCCCCCCGTATATCTGGCGTCCCTCGTTTGTACAGTCGGTTACAATTACGGACATAGAGTTGGAGGAGCTACCATATGTACCCGAATCCACGTCGACAACATCGAAAATGAAGGTCATTCAGAATACTCATCGAACCCAACTACATGCCATAAATGTCAACGACATATACAACGCGGCACCCGAATTCCGTCGCCGCCTCTACGCATACGCAACTGCTGTAGTTTTCTGCTTTTCGATTGCGGATGAGAGTTCTTTCGAAAACATCAAGAATAAGGTAAATTTGCCTTACTTGACAACGCATCTCCAGAATATGAGAGCTAACCATTAAATACGATTAGTGGTACCCTGAAATTCGGCACTGCCTCCCTGGTGTTCCAATATTGCTTCTTGGCATGAAAAGCGACCTACGAGATGATGCTCACCAATCTGGGGCGCACGGAACTACCGGGAGAAGGGGAATAACTTCGACCACCGGGACTATTGTGTCCGAGCAACGGGCAAGGCAGTTGGCTGAGGTTCTGGGAGCAGAGGGATACCTCGAGTGTTCCGCGAAACAGGACATAGACAGCATCCATAACTTCTTCAAGGTCCTTGTAATTGCTTCTCTTAGGTACACGGCCCGTACCGAATTAGATCAAAGTCGGGCCCTGGATTATGGGCAATATAGAGTGCCTAAGTTTGCGTGGAGGAGCAGGCGTCGTATGTCAGGTACCCGAAATTCTGGACGCACTCCCAATAGCATCAAAGGGTCAAACCGGTCCTTCTGGTCCTTCTGGCGGTCGAACAGCGCCTAGGTCGCGTGCGGCGATGTCTGGAGTGTGAGTAGGACGGGCTTGTTCCGCTCTAACCCCACCTGTTCCACCAAGCTTATAACCCTTTCCTTTCCGCGCCAGTCGCACCCCGGTTGGAAAGGATACAGGCTATCATTTACTTTGTAAAATCTCAATTCGGTATTAGTCTAGAGCCCATCTTTCCTCAAGTCGGAAATGTCAAGAGATATAAAATTTAGTTGGGAGCCACTCCAGTAGACCGACCTGGGCAGCTTATAGCATTTGGGTGATATTTCTTATTGCGCTTCATCTGTGGTTTCGGTCGTGTGACCAGGTACGACGGTCTATGTACACAGTTCTTTCTCCGCACGATGTACTGGGCGAACACAGCCGAAGGTTCGGTGAGTAAAGATGACACTCAATAAAATCCGCCCCGCCGGCATCGACGAAGATGAAGGACACGGGCGAGAGATAATGCAAACCTGGCCGGGAACACTAGCTGAACTAGAATCGCGAGTATCAAACATTGATATTTGGTGTAAGATGTATGATGTAAGGTGTTGGATGGATAGATGTGGGATGTAGGATGAACGATATTTAATGTATGGCCCAATTAATAGACACTACCACCACTAACCTTATCTTCTGTCCGACTTGCTAAATACTCCGAACTCCCCGAACTCCCTCCGACCGGCTTCGGCACACAGCCGGGACACGTGCACCGTTTCTCCGGTCCCGTGTCGTTCCGGCGGTACCATCGCCCCATCTTCCCCGTAGCTTGGGCTCGACCGGTGCCCTTGCAAAGATTCCCGCTCCACCATGGTGTATATCAAACCGTATTTTTCTGACTTTCCTGACTTCCCATCCGATACAAACGCATGGTCGTTCCTCTTGAACCACCCACTTGCTCTCCCTGCGCCACTCCAGGATTATGTTATGTTCATTGATGGACTTACGGGATTCAAGAGGACTCGCTACGAATTTCTTGATCGGGTAGAGGTCGCAGCCGCCGCGCTTACCACTTCCCAAGGTGGCCTTCGGCTTGAACCTACAGACATGGTCGCAGTGCTTAGCGAGAATTGTCTGGTAAATATCAGTTTCGTACCATATCACTCAACCAAGTTTCGGGGTTCACCATCCCCCGTTCTTAGGACTATATAACCTTGATCAACGCATTGCTCTCTCAAACCATTCCCTTTGCGCCCATTTCAGCACATGTCACTCAGCACGAACTTAGACACTGCCTGAAGACCTCACATGCCAATCATGTCTTCGTCCATGTCAACTTACTGCCTGTAGCTCTCTCCGTTTGCCATGATCTGGGGATCCCTAAAGATCACGTATATATTCTCGAGGGAAATGCGCCACATGGCTTCCGCTCTTTCGACGGGATGATCGCAAGGGCGCAGAAGCAAAGGGAAGACTTTGTGCAGATCAAGCAGGCAGAAAAAGATACGTTGGCATATTTACTGTTCTCGAGTGGGACTTCCGGCCTGCCGAAAGGTGAGCAAGTGATTACATCGAATGAATGGATGAATAATTGAATGTTACTCTTTTTGCAGCCGTAATGACCTCCCACTGGAACATAGTCTACTCCACCCTTCAGTCTCGCGTTTGGGCCAGGGCGGTTTCCCAATCCCCGGCTGTGAGTATCACAGAACCGCCTTTATTCCATTGTTTGACATGTGCCTGGAGGCATCACCGCTATACCTAACGGGAGTCATTCTTTGTTCCCTGCCATTATACCACACATTTGGCCTACATTTTTTTGGTTTCCGGTACGACAAAACGTAGCACTTAGACTTTCCCTTGCTGATTCACTCATAGGTCGGTGTGTAGTCGAGGAACCTACATCATCATGCCGCGTTGGAGCCTTTCTCATGCACTCAAACTGATACCAAAGTCGGTTGAACTTCTGAAATGATCCTCTATCGTCGATTAACCCATGTTCCACTAGACATCAGGTCACAACGTTTCCTACCGTACCACCCGTGGTACACCAACTGGCAAACTCTCCAAAAGTAACAAAGGAACACCTCAAGTCTGTCACAGGTGTCTGGTGTGGATCAGCTCATCTCCCACCTACTGTGGCAGGCAGCTTTATCGCTAAATTCGGGGGTGCACTAGAAATTGAGAACGGATACGGATTAACGGAAGCGGTACGCCCTCTCTCCTCCCGGTTCTGTTCCTCTTGAGGGATTCTTAAGGCTAATAGACTCTATCCGCAATCCGTTACCCGAGACCGGGCATGCTTCCACCTCCGTTCCCGCAAGATAAACTGCCTTTCAAGACTACTGGCATCCTTATGCCTGGAACGGAGGCCCGCATCATACGCGAGGACGGAACAGAAGCAGATTATGGTGAAACTGGAGAATTGTGGATAACCGGAGAAAACGTCGCGCTTGGCTATTGGGAGAACCCAAAGGCAACGTCAGAGGCGTTCTTCCAGGATGAACAGGGCAGAAGGTGGTTGAAGACTGGCGATATCTTCAGAGTTGATAAAGCGGGATTCTTTTTCTTTGAGGACAGGATGAAAGTACGTTCAGTTCACCTCCCACAGTCCTGTTTGATACGATCCATTTACTCGCCTTCAAGGATACTCTCAAAATCAATGGGATGCAAGTCTCACCCGCCGAGATCGAAGTCGCGTTGCTGGGTCATCCTGACAGCCTCGTTATCGACGCTGCCGTAGCTGGCGTCACAGTCAAGGGTATGGGCGAACAAAACGACAAGGTCCCAAGAGCATGGGTGGTACTCTCCCCCCCTGGTCGTAAAATTAAAACCGGGATGATAAAGGTCGCGGACGAGTTGGAGGCGTGGACGAAGCAGACGCTCAGCAAGTACAAATGGCTCAAGGGAGGGATCGAATTCGTCGATGAGGTACCATATTCTATCCAGCCGCCTGGTTCCTGTGCACGGCCATGCTGACTGTGTTGGCGCCCTAGATTCCCAAATCCGTGAATGGCAAGGTGTTGAGGAGGAACCTTGTTGACGAATTTGATAGGAAGCATAAGGGCGAGCGAGCGAAACTCTAAGGGGGGTGACCCTCAAGGGAAGAGTCTTGGCATCTCGTCTAACATTGAGAAGGGCCATACAGGAAAACAATGTTGCTTACTTAACGACGGGTACCCAAGCAAGATAAACAAATACACAACCGAAGAGATATAGATACGACGTGTGCCGGAGTGGATTGGTATGGTCATCCAGAGGGACTAACATATTAGATATAGGAGAAAGGAAACAGACCTAGCGTGATCGAGTAGAAAGCGAGTTAGCTGCGTGGGACGTGGGTTTGCATGGTCGGCGTCACTAGAGCATTCCCCCGCCTTTCGTCTTACACTAGGGTATATAGGGACTAGTAAGGTGTTAAGTGGGATTAAGAATATCGTGGGTGGGTCACTCGGTGAGGTGCGTGGATGACCCCCCTCAACTCGGGCATTTGGACGGCAGAAATTCTATCTACGGTCAAATTGTTTCCACTGCTACACCCTCAATTCTCCTTCAAGCATTCGGCAGAGGAAAGAGTTCATATCTCTAATTCCTACCTTCTCGTTGTACCGGTTCCCTTGCATGGCATTTCAAACCCATTGCGTTACATCTCCACCTTATGAACGTAGGGTGGTATTGGCTGGTGATCCCGGAATCGGGAGATCGAGTTTTGTAGCCGTTTGCCGGGCAGATGAGCCATTTCTAGACGAACCCGCCTCGTTTACCTGGCGTCGCTCGTCTGTATGGTCGGTTACGCACTTGGACTTGGAGGAGGTACCTCGTATGCTTGGATCCACGTCGACAACGTCGAAAAAGATGCTCGTTAAGCTCAGGCGTCGAACTGAACTAAAGCTCATTAATGCGCCACTCAAATTCCGTCCCCGCCCCTACGCTTGCGCAACTACTGTAGTCTTTTGCTTTTCGATTGCAGATGAGAGTTCTTTCGAAAACATCAAGCATAAGGTGAATTGGCCTCAATTCACAACGCATCTCCAGAATATGAGAGCTAACCTTTAGGTGGGATCAGTGGTACCCTGAAATGCGGCAATGCCTCCCTGGTGTTCCAATATTGCTTCTAGGCATGAAAAGCGACCTACGAGACTATGCTGCTCAATCTGAAGTGCACGGAGCTGCTGGGAGAAGGGGAATAACAGCGTCCACTGGGGCTATTGTGTCGGAGCAACGGGCAAGGCAGTTGGCAGAGGCTCTGGGAGCAGAGGGATACCTCGAGTGTTCCGCGAAGGAGGACATAGACAGCATCCGTGAAGTCTTCAAGGTCATTGCAATTACTTCTCTTAGGTACAAGGCCTTTGCCCAACCAGATCGAACTCACTCACCGTTTTGTTGGAAATATAGAGGGGGTAAGTATAGGTGGAGGAACTCGGCTGGTATCCCAGCTACCCATAATTCGGGACGCGTTCCCAATGACGTCAAAAGGTCAACCCGGTCCTTCTGGTCCTTCTGGCGGTCGAAGAGCGCCTAGGTCCCGCGCAGCACGTCTGGAATGTGACAGGAAGGGCACTAGGACAGGCTTGTAAGCACCTGTTCTTCTCTAACTCCACCTTTTCAACTTGAAATCAAAACGCTTTCCTTTCTGCCCCTGCCACACTCAAGTTGGGAAACATCAGATCCCGGATAATAACCTGATAACCTGTTGCGACTCTTAATTACTTCGTAAATTCCTAATTCGATATTAGTCGGAGGGAGGTAGACTAGGGCCCATCTTGGCTCAAGAAATATCAAGAGAAAGGAAGAGTAGTTTGGAATCACTCGAGCGGATCGACTTGGGGAGATTACAGTATATTGGTGATGTTTGTCTGTGGTTTCGTTCATGTGCTCCAGCTATATCGTAAAACGATTGCCCCTCTCGTTCCTTCTTCCCCTTATCGCTGTACCAGGTACGATGCTCTATGTACACAGTTTTTCCTCCGCACTCCGCACTAGCTCACCTCCACCTGTGCCAACACAACACAACCAAGGTTCGATGAGTAAAGATGGCACTCAATGAAGTTCGACCCGCCGGCATAGACAAGGGTGAAGCAGGAAATGGACAGAGAGAAGATACAGATAATTGAAAAGGTCACATTTGTTTGAGCCGGCGATGCGGGAAAGTCTGAAACCAGGTCTGAAACACGGAGGCATGACTATATATCTACGCTTAGTTTGTCACTCTTATCACTATCCGCTTCTATTCGCCGACTTGATAGCAGACAGGTGCTGCATCGATTCGCCATGATCATTCCTATCATCGAGAAGAAGCCAGGCTCCAGTCCCTCGCCGGTCGAGACTGCGGTGGGAGGTCAGTAATATACTATCTACTGGTTTGACTATGTGGCTGACCTCTCAAATGAACCACAGTTATTCTCGTCGTCATCCTATTTGGTGTCATCGCGATGAGCCTCTGGCAACTCCGCTGGTACTTGAGCAAGAATGAGGACGTCAAGTACAACTCTTGGAGAGAGCGTCTCAACGTCCCTGTCTGGCTTTTACCTGCCGTCGAACGCACTCCTCGTGCAGCGTTGTTGAAACGCAAGGCGGATTCGAGCCTGACGCCTATCTTCTTTCGAACTCCACGCCCAAAGTGCACGGGAATCACTACACGTACCCTTGCGGCGCTAGCTGCAGGTCCCATCACGACTATCGCGAATCCACACTGGCAGTCCACAGTAACAAAAGTCCAACGCCCCACATCACCCAAATTGGCACATATCCCAGGTGCGCAGGAGACGACGTATGATCCACCTCGGTTCCCAGCGCTTCATCACTCGCCGCATTGCCGAAAGCCTTCTTATGGCTCCTTCGATTCCACCAACCGCCCACCAGACAAATCTTCGCCGATGATGACAACTCACGGCTGTCACGGCCTTGGCATTCAGGGGCTTCGTGTTAACTCGAGTTTCGAGGCTGCTACTGGCATTGGCATGGGTTCCCACTACAAAGTCCCTTCGAAACAACCACAATCTCCTGCTCCGGCCGACCGCATCCACTTGCCTAATCGGTCGTCCCCCAAGGGCCGTGTTTTGACACCGGTACCGACCACACCAAACAAGGAACCTACGCAAATCCGGCCGGCTCAATTGGCGATGCGCAAGCATCGTAGTAGCAGCATTACAGCGTCGGAGGAGGCATTGGAAACGGTCGAGTTGGATGGCGAAGGGCGAAGAATGGAGAAGAGGGCCAGATTGGATGAGAGGATGCAAGGTGTAAAGAGGACTAATAGTGTCGATGGAGATCCCTTCAGGACACCGGAATTGCGAGTTGTAAACATTGATGTATGATGTAGGATGTAGGATGTCAGGATGAACGATATATATGATGAATGATATATGATACACTTGAGTGAGAGGTTCCCTATGTCCGACCCTGCCGAACACTCCGAACACCCCGAATCTCCCGAACAAACCTCCGACCTGACCGGCTTCGGCACACAGATAACCGAAACACGTGTCCCGCTTCCCGGACTGCTCCCGCATCGCGCGTCGATTTCACGATCGCCCATCGCCCCATCACCCCCTTTGACCCGTGTCCTTGTGAAGATTACCGCCCCAATATGGTGTATATCAAACCATATTTTCCTAACTTTCCTGACTTCCCATCCGACACAAACGCGTGGTCGTTCCTCTTGAACCACCCGCTCGCACTCCCTACGCCATCTCAGGATTATGTTATGTTTATCGATGGACTTACGGGCTTCAAGAGGACCCGCTACGAGTTTATTGAGAGGGTAGAAGTCGCAGCTGCCGTACTTACCACTTCCCAAGGTGGCCTTCGGCTTGAGCCTACAGACATGGTCGCAGTCCTTAGCGAGAATTGTCTGGTAATTATCAGTTTCGTACCATATCACTCAACCAAGTTTCAAGTTTCACCATCCCCCGTTCCTAGGACTTTATAACCCTGATCAACGCATTGCTCTCTCAAACCATTCCCTTTGCGCCCATTTCAGCACATGTCACTCAGCACGAACTTAGACACTGCCTGAAGACCTCACATGCCAACCATGTCTTCGTCCACGCCAACTTATTGCCTGTAGCGCTCGCCGCTTGCCATGATTTGGGGATCCCTAAAGATCACGTATATATTCTCGAGGGAAATGCGCCGCATGGCTTCCGCTCTTTCGACGGGATGATCTCAAGGGCAAGGGAAAGGAAGCAAAGTGAAGCTTGTGTGCAAATCAAGCAGGCAAAAAAAGATACGTTGGCGTATTTACTGTTCTCAAGTGGGACTTCCGGCCTGCCAAAAGGTAAGCATGTGATTACATTACATTGAATGAACGAACGAATTATTGAATATTGAATCCCTTTGCAGCCGTAATGACCTCCCACTGGAACATAGTTTTCTCCACCCTTCAGCTTTACGTTTGGGCCAGGGCACTCTCCCAATCTTCGACTGTAAGCATCACAATACCACCTTTACCCTGTTGTTTGACATCTGTCTGGAGGTACCGTCGCTATACCTAGACCACGTCATACTCAGTTACCTGCCATTATACCACACATTTGGCCTACACTCTTTCGGTTTCCGGTACGACACACGTATCACATGGTTCTTTTCTTGCTGATGCAATCATAGGCCGATGTGTTCTCGAGGTACCTACATCATTATGCCGCGTTGGAGCCTTTCTCATGCGCTCAAACTGATACCAAAGTCGGTTGAATTTCTGAAAGGAGCCTCTGTCATCAATTCACCTATGTTATACTAGGTATCAAGTCACGGCGTTCCCTGCCGTACCAGTCGTGATACACCAACTGGCAAACTCTCCAAAAGTGACAAGGGAACACCTCAAGTCCATCACAGGTATCTGGTGCGGAGCAGCGTATCTACCACCTACTGTCGCAAGTAGCTTGGTCGCCAAAACTGGGGGTACATTAGAAATTACGAACGGATACGGATTGACAGAAGCGGTACGCCTTCTCCCCTCCCAGTTCTGTTCGCCTTGAAAGGGACTCTGAAGTTGGGGGAGAGAATAGACTCTATCCGCAATCAGTTGCCCGAGACCCGACATGCTCCCACCCCCGTTCCCGCAAGAGAAACTGCCTTACAACTCGGTCGGCATCCTCGCGCCTGGAATGAATGCCCGCATCGTACGCGAGGACGGAACAGAGGCAGACTACGGGGAAACCGGAGAACTATGGTTGACCGGGGAAAATGTCACACTTGGCTATTGGGAAAATCCAAAGGCAACATCGGAGGCGTTCTTCCAGGATGAACAGGGCAGAAGGTGGTTGAAGACCGGCGATAGCTTCAGAGTTGATAAAGCGGGATTCTTTTTCTTTGAGGACAGAATGAAGGTACGTTCATTTCACTTCCCCCTCGGGGGTTTTTTTTTGGCGTACGACTCGTATACTCCTTGTCCAGGATACCCTCAAAGTCAATGGGATGCAAGTCTCACCCTCCGAGATCGAAGTCACGTTGTTGGGCCATCCAGACCGCCTCGTTATCGATGCTGCCGTAGCTGGTGTCACCCTCAAGGGTATAGGCGAACAAACCGACAAGGTCCCAAGAGCGTGGGTGGTACTCTCTCCTCTTGGTCGTAAAACCGGCATGATAAAGGTCGCGGACGAGTTGGAGGGGTGGACAAGGCAAACGCTCAGCAAGTACAAATGGCTCAAAGGAGGGATCGAATTCGTCGATGAGGTGCCATAATCTATCCAGCCGTCTCGTTTCTGTGCACGGCCATGCTGACTGCGTTGACACCCTAGATTCCCAAATCCATAACTGGCAAAGTGCTGAGGAGGAAGCTTGTTGACGAATATGATAGGAAGCGCAGGGGCGAGCGAGCGAAACTCTAAGGAGGTGCTAATCCTCAAGGAAAGAGTCTTGGCATCATGTCTAACATAGAGAAGGGTCGTACAAGGAAAAACTACGTTGCTTACTTAACGATGGGTACCCACACGAGATAAACAACACACAGCCGAAGAGATATAGATACAATGTGTGCCGGAGCGGGTTCGTTAACATTTCCCCATTCAGAGGACCCACATAATGGATATAAGAAAAGAAAATAGCGCGATCGAACAGGTATCAGGGAATAACAACATGAGCACCTTACGGTGGATGAGGATGAGACTGAGGGTGTCCGTTAGATAACATCGAAGGAGAACCAGGAATAGATGGATTGGATCGGGGGGGGCTTTGCGCGTATAAGTCCAGAAGGCTACCGTGGGATAAGGCAGAGTCTGTTCTCGGCGTGAGGCTACCAGCGGCGTTGCCGGGAGTGAGTTCGGATAGTCGTGGGTGCGATGCGGGTACAGAGGACGAAGGGAGTGGTTGAAGCGGGTCCATGGAATAGCTTTGAGAGCCGCTTGAAGAGGAAAGGAGAACTGCACGTGCTGAGGAGGAGCGTTCGCGTGGACCGCGAACGGCTCCTACGCCTGGTCTTGTTGACCCTGCCCGGGGACGAGACAGACGAGACATCGTTGATGCAACACTGGTTCTACTGGATAAGGATGTATCGACATTCGTTTGAAGAGGGCTAGCGGATGTAGGGGGGGAAACCGTTGCCACGAGTCCGAAGGGTGCGACGTTCGGGGACAACTGAACGGGTGCGGGTACTGGTACGTGAGACTCAGATGAAGTATCGGGTTCTGGTTGCTCAAGTACCGGTGGGGGAGGTCCGAAAACATAGTCGGCAGCAGGGCCATAACCGTCATTTTGACTCCCACTCCCACTCGCACCATGAGATCCCCCACTTGCACCGTGAGATCCAGTGTTTTGATGACTTATCGAGG
>Ga0307515_10012507_pt1 | contig 15963 bp, 17 predicted proteins | sample 17_EM_MG_FD_194513 | JGI IMG/M metagenome (GOLD analysis project Ga0307515, IMG submission 194513) | Populus trichocarpa ectomycorrhiza microbial communities from riparian zone in the Pacific Northwest, United States - 17_EM | ecosystem: Host-associated > Plants > Roots > Unclassified | place...
GGCGCACTCAACGCGGTGAGATAGTCCGGGCCGACCTTTTCGTCTGGCACCAACGCATCGCGAAACGCGCTCACGTCGCCTAAGCCTGTCAAGGCGTGTGCAACTACGGTTGCGGCGAGCGTATCGAATTCTGTTTGCCTCACAAGATGAGGCGAGTGATGGAATGCGACGGCCTCTACCACCGAATACGGTAGTCCCCAGATGCCGAGCAAATACGCACCCAGTGCGGCATGCGAGGCGCCGATCACTTCGATCTCCGCATCCACGAGCGAAATACCACGTGTTGCAGCGACCTCAACGGCCTCCGCTAACTCGTTTGGACACTCTTGCGCCAGAATCCAGTAGCCGATGTCATGTAGGAGGCCCGCGAGGACAACGTCGTCGGCAATGGCTGTCTTTGCAGTCAGCGCGTGACCGGCGGCGGCGACGGTGCGTGCGTGCAGTTGCAGGCGTTCGATGTCCAAGCCCGTGCGAATGCCGACGTTGCCCCACTGCGAGAAAACTTCCGCGGATAGCACGACATTGCAGAGGGCTGCGAAACCCAAGAATGTCACGGCGTGTTGAATGCTCGTCATGCGACGAGATAGGCCGAAGAACGACGAATTCACGAGCTGCAAGACTTTCGCAGCAATGGCGGAATCCGTCGCGATGATGGTGGCGACGTCGGAAATCTCGACGTCTTCATTCGCCACTAACGACTTTAGCATTGCATAAGTACGCGGAATCGCCGGCAGCTTTCGTACTCGACCTACAAGCGCACGCAATTCAGGGCGCTTGAGCAACTCTTGAAGCTGTAAGCAGCGTTCGATGCAATTCTCGATGCCGATGGGATCGTATGGCTTGGACAAGTACTGATGCGCAATCGGCACAAGACTCTTAATTTGCTGCAACTCGGAGTGACCGGATAGAACAATGCGAATCGTCTCTGGCCATCTCACGCTAACGATGCGTAACAGCTCCGCGCCATCCATGCCGGGCATGCGCATGTCTGTGATGACGGCATCGACGGGTTCCTGCTCCAGCTCCGCGATCGCACGTGCGCCGCTCTCCACATATCTCGGCCGCCATTGCGTATCGCGACTGCGCAGGTTCACGCGAAGCGCATCGAGCAATTGCGCTTCGTCGTCTACGAAGAGGATGCGCTTAGGGCTGGTCTCCGCACCCGCTCGGAGGAGATCGCGGACGTTGGTACCTTGCATGCAGCGCAGATTGTAGGAAGCGACGTCGTTGTGCGACGAGCCTCGTCACACCTTACGCGCCTTTAAAAGCACCGTGCAATCGGATGCGAGTACAAGACGTATAGCGACGTCATCTTTCATCGCTACACGTCTTTGAGAACCGAAGGTCGCTACGCAGATTTCGCGACGCTGCGGGGCGCCGTAAGTACATTCCGCATGCGTTCGATACCTTGCTCGAGCGTTTGCATGCTGCATGCGAAGGACAGTCGGATGTGGCCCGGTGCGCCAAAACCACCGCCAGGCACGACCGCAACGCCACCTTCATTTAAAAGGAGCTCTGCGAATTCGGCATCGTCTCGACAACCCATTGCAGCCATTGCTTTCGTGACTTCGGCGAAAGCGTAGAACGTTCCCGCGGCAGGAATGCAAGTCACGCCTGGCAGTGAGTTCAAACCTTCGACGATGAAGTCGTGTCTCGCCTTGAACGCATTGTTCATTTCTACAACGCAAGACTGGTCTGAGCTCAACGCAACGGTCGCTGCCTTCTGCGAGATGCTCGATGCGTTTGATGTGGACTGGCCCTGGATGGTCGACATGGCCGTGATGATCTCTTTGGGACCGCCACAGTAGCCGATGCGCCACCCAGTCATTGCGTAAGCCTTCGACACACCATTGATCGTGATGGTGCGCCCGTATAGCTCTGGCATTGCGGTGAGCAGACTGCAGAAAGGCTCACTGCCCCAATAGATGTGCTCGTACATATCATCGGTGCCGATGATTACGCGCGGATTCTCGAGCAGCACTTCGCCAAACGCTCGCAACTCAGCGCGTGTGTAAGCTGCACCCGTTGGATTGCATGGACTATTCAGCAGCAACAGACGAGTCTTCGGCGTAATGGACGCTGCAAGTTGTCGCGGCGTGATTTTAAAACCCTGCGCTGCGCCCGCGAACGGCATGACAGGCAACCCGTCCGCCAGCAAGACCATGTCGGGATAGGACACCCAATACGGCGCGGGAATAATCGCTTCGTCGCCCGGGTCCAGCACCGCCATGCAAAGGTTGTAGATGGTCTGCTTCGCGCCGGAGCTGATCAGTATTTGCGAACGCTCGTACTGTATGCCGTTATCGCGCGCGAACTTGCCGATAACCGCATCTTTTAATTCGTTGATGCCATCAACGTTCGTGTACCTTGTGAAACCCTGGCGAATCGCTTCTACACCAGCGTTTGCGATGTGTACTGGTGTATCGAAATCGGGCTCGCCGGCGCCAAGACCGATGACGTCTTTACCTTCCGCCTTCAATCGTGCGGCACGAGCGGTGACGGCGAGCGTGGGCGACGGCTTGACGCGCTGAACGCGCCGCGCGACGGTTAACATCACTGGAAATTCCTGCGAATGACTCGATTGAGGGGAGCGCAGCTATAGTACGCGATTGCGTGCGCACCCGTGGAGAACTGCATGGACCAGCCCTCTAATTTCACGCTAAAAGCCGACTACTCGCCTGCCGGTGATCAGCCTCAGGCGATCGAAAAGCTGGCGGATGGCCTGGAAAGCGGTCTTGCGCATCAAACGCTGCTTGGCGTGACTGGTTCAGGTAAGACGTACACCATCGCCAACGTCATTCAGAAATTGCAGCGACCCACGATGGTCTTGGCGCATAACAAAACGTTGGCCGCGCAGCTCTATGGCGAATTTCGCGAGTTCTTTCCGGATAGCGCTGTCGAATACTTCGTTTCGTACTATGACTACTATCAGCCCGAAGCGTATGTGCCGTCGAGCGACACCTATATAGAGAAGGATTCGTCCGTCAACGAGCACATCGAGCAGATGCGTCTGTCTGCCACGAAGGCACTGCTTGAACGTCCGGACTCCATCATCGTCGCGACAGTCTCATCTATCTATGGCCTCGGTGACCCGCAAGCGTATCTAGCCATGGTGCTGCATTTGGTCCGTGGAGAACGCATGGATCAAAGAAGGCTGCTGCGCCGGTTGGCGGACATGCAGTACACGCGAAACGAGATGGATCTGACTCAGGGCACTTATCGCGTTCGCGGAGATGTCATCGATGTCTTCCCTGCTGAGTCTGAACGTGAAGCCATACGTGTTGAATTGTTCGATGAAAGCATCGATTCATTGACGATTTTCGACCCGCTCACGGGCGCGATTTCACGCAAAGTGCCGCGATTTACGGTGTATCCCGGCACGCACTACGTTACGCCAAAAGATCGGCTCATCGGCGCCATCGATCACGTCCGCGAAGACCTGCGCACGCAGCTCAAAGCGTTGCGGGACACGGGCAAGCTCCTCGAAGCGCAACGTCTTGAACAACGCACGATGTTCGACATGGAGATGATGAAAGAGGTGGGGTATTGCTCGGGCATCGAAAACTACTCGCGTTATCTCTCCGGTCGCGCGCCCGGCGAGCCACCTCCGTGTTTATTCGACTATCTGCCGAAGAACTCGCTCCTCGTCATTGATGAGAGTCATCAGACGATTCCTCAGCTTGGTGCGATGTACAAAGGAGATCGCTCGCGCAAAGAAACGTTGGTCGAATACGGGTTCCGTTTGCCGTCCGCGCTGGACAACCGACCACTGAAGTTCGAGGAGTGGGAGCAACTCGCGCCTCAAATGATTTTTGTGTCTGCGACGCCGGGTAGCTATGAGAGGTCGAAGTCTTCGCAGATCGTAGAGCAAGTCGTGCGTCCGACGGGTCTGATTGATCCGGAGGTCGAAGTGCGGCCAGTTCGTACGCAAGTCGACGATGTGCTTTCCGAGATACACAAGTGCGTGGAGAAGAACGAGCGCGTTCTCATCACCACGCTCACGAAGCGTATGGCTGAAGATTTAACGGAATACCTTGCCGAGCACGACGTGCGTGTTCGCTATTTGCACTCGGATATCGACACGGTCGAACGCACAGAAATCATTCGCGACTTGCGGCTAGGTAAATTCGACGTGCTAGTCGGCATCAATCTATTGCGTGAAGGCCTGGATATGCCGGAGGTCTCGCTCGTCGCGATTCTCGACGCGGACAAAGAAGGTTTTCTACGTTCCGACAACTCGCTTATTCAGACGATCGGTCGTGCGGCCAGAAACATCAACGGCCGCGCTATTTTGTACGCGGATGTTGTAACGGGTTCTATGCAGCGTGCGATCGAAGAGACGAATCGGCGCCGTCGAAAGCAGGTGGAGTTCAACGTAGAGCACGGCATTACTCCACGCGGCATTCAGAAGGGCGTTACGGACATTATGGAAGGTGCGCGTTCGGAGCCTTCGTCACCGGCTGAGAAGCGCCGAGGCGGGAAAGGGCGCGATGCCGCGGTAACACCTACCGATATGCGTCCCGAGGCCATCGTTCGCCAAATCAAGAAGCTAGAAGCGGATATGTTCAAGAAGGCGCGCAATCTGGAATTCGAAGAGGCGGCGCGTCTGCGAGATGAGATCGAGCGACTCAAACAACTCGAGCTGGGTCTGCCCCGAACGATAGCGAGTTAGCGGCAACGCAGGGCCGGGAACGATTCCTGCGGAAATTGGGCGATGAATCGCCCGGCTCAAGTCTCTCGCATGTCGGTGGTGTTGCTCACCGTCGTTGTCGTCGTGGCAGTCCTGCGTTACGCACAGGATGTGTTCGTTCCTCTCGCACTTGCGCTGCTAATGAGTTTCTTGCTCGGTCCGCTGGTCGACCGATTGCAGCGCTGGGGCATCAACCGTGCGGTCGCGGTGGTTGTGACCGTGGTGTTGGCGTTCGCGATCATTGGCGGGCTGGTCTACATCGTTCTCAATCAGTTCACCGATCTCGCGCGAGAGCTGCCGCAGTACCGACGGCAGTTGCGGCACAACATTAAGGATCTGACCGGTTGGGTGCGGTTGGGCTACTCGGATACGACCGCTGCGGTTAGCGAGTTCACCGAAGAATTCCAGAAGGCGTCGCCGCCCGTATCGCCGCGCGTGTCGAAAGTGCAGATCGTCAACCCGACGCCCACCGCGTTTGAAAGTTTGCGCTCGCTGTTTGCACCGCTGTTCAAACCGCTTGGGACTGCGGCTTTGGTCTGTGTGCTGGTGATATTCATGCTGCTGCGACTCGCAGATGTTCGCGATCGCTTTATCCGCCTGCTGGGCCAACGCAATTTGCGCATTACGACGGAAGCGTTGGGCGACGCAGCCAAACGTGTAAGTCGCTACCTCATGATGCAAACCCTGATCAATGGCTGGCAGGGCATCTGCGTCACGATCGGTCTCACGTTAATCGGCTTGCCGAACGCGATGTTGTGGGGAGCGCTCACCGTTGTGTTGCGCTTCATTCCCTACGTCGGGCCATGGGTCGCCGCCGCGGCGCCTGTGGCTCTCTCGTTCGCGGTGTTCGACAACTGGACGCATCCGCTCCTGACAGTGGGACTTTTCGTACTGGTCGAGTTGATCAGCAATTTAGCGCTGGAGCCGTGGCTTTATGGAAATCGCACCGGCGTTTCGCCGCTGGCGTTGCTGATCGCGGCGGCCTTCTGGGCGTGGCTATGGGGTCCTGCGGGGCTGTTCCTCGCGATCCCGCTGACCGTTTGTCTAGTTGTGATGGGCAAGTACATCCCGCAGCTCGAATTTCTGCACGTCATGCTCGGCGATCAGCCGGTGCTCGAGCCGCATGAGCGCCTCTATCAACGATTGCTCGCGAGCAATCGCGAGGAAGCCGATGATTTGCTGGAAGCTTCGTTGCGGCAGCGTTCGCTGGCGGAAGTGTGCGACACCGTCGTTTTGCCCGCTATGCAGCTCGCGGAGGAAGATCACGCTCGCGGCTCATTGCGAGAAGCCAAGCGCAAGTACGTGTTGGACCACGTAGAACAGTGGGCCGACGAGCTCATCGAGTCCGGCGGTCGATTCCATGGCAAGGTCGTGAAGCCCGTTCCGGCGGATTTGCCGCACGTCTTATGCCTCCCAGGCTCGGACCGCGCGGATGAGATCGCAGCGAAATTATTGGCCGCCGTGCTGGGCGGTGAGGGTATTCGAGCGCGGGCAGCGTCTAGAGCCAACGCCCGAAGTCCGGACGAATCCATCAAGCCGGAAGTCGTGGTCATTTCGGCGTTGCCGCCGGACGCGGTAGTTTTCGCCCGGTATGTGTGCAAGCGCGCGCTGGCTTCCTATCCCGACGTGCCGATAGTTATCGGTTTATGGCATGCCCGAGGCGACTTGCAGCGTTCGAGACAGCGGCTTGATCCGGTTGGCGCGTCGCGGATCGTTACGACTTTGAGCGGCTGTTTGGCCCAAATCCAGTCCGGCGTGCTTACGCGATCGGACACCGCTCCCGCGTTATTGACGGCCCAAAACCCTTCCACGGCCGTCGAACCCCTGCCGCGAGGACGAACTTCCGCGTAAGTACATGGCGCGCCTAGTGTTGTCTTGCCTAGCCCCGCATGGTCTTGTATCTTGCGCGCCCCGGCAGGCGCGTAGCTCAGTGGTAGAGCATCACCTTGACATGGTGGTGGTCGGTGGTTCGATCCCACTCGCGCCTACCAGGAACCCTCCTTTATCCCTTTTTTCATCCCTTCGATCTCTCGCACCTAGGGATAATTCCGCGCCAAGTGAGCCGGTAAGTCATTGATTTATAGTACCTGCCATTTTGTGCGGTAGGTCGCAGCAGGGATAGACACCCTATTGACGAAATTGCCCTCCTAGGGATAGAAACGGGGATAGGAATTATCCCTGACCGGTCTATCCCTGGCGGAGAGCATAAGAATGAAGACGCCGAAGCACGAAGTAATAAAGGGTGCGCGCCAAGAGGCATTAAACGACGGAGCGATATCGGCGCTGCTGCCGAAAGTGCGGCCGGACGGCTCGAGGGTGCAATCCAAACTGTTCGATTACGGCCCGCCGAAGATTCCGGGCCTGTACATCGTTGCGGAGCCCACCGGGTCGTACTTGTGGCGATTCCGATATCGCCGCCCGGCGACCAGCAAAGAGAATCACCTCTCGCTCGGCGCGTATCCGGCCGTGACGATCGCCGCGGCGCGGAGCAGGGCGGCGAGCATGTATCAGTCCGTGACGATCGGAGTTGACCCCGGCGAGCAAGCGAAGAGGGTCAAGGAGGCGGTTATCGAGGCGGTGGGCCACACGTTCGAACGTGTGGCCGAGGCATACATCACCACTCACTACGACGGCGATAGCGCCAAGGGCGACCGCACTCGAGAGCATCAACGGTACTTCCTGTCACTCGTGCCGAGCCTGCACAAGCTGCCAATCGGCGAGATCACGACTCCCCTAATTGTCGTCGCGCTCAAACAGCAAGAAGCCCGCGGCGTCGGCGACACAGCGCACCGAGTCGGCCAGTTCTGCAATCGCGTCTTCCGCTACGCGAAGCAAGTCGGCACGTTGCTAACGGCGAACCCGGCATCGGAATTACGTGGCGCATTGAAACCGCATCGGAAGAAACACTTCGCAGCAATCACGGACCCGCTCGCATTCGGCAAGTTGCTGGGTGCAATCGACGCATACCAGGGCAAAGACAACACCGTGCAGAACGGCTTGAAGTTCCTGGCGCTGTCGATGACGCGACCGGGGGAAGCGCGGATGGCAGAGTGGAGTGAATTTGTAGGATTGGACGGCGATAGTCCGGAATGGAGGATTCCGGCACGTCGGATGAAGATGAAGCGCCAGCACCTAGTACCACTCAGCAGGCAGCTCGTGGCGATATTGGAGGCGCAGAGGGCGGCGAGCGGCAGCGGCCAATACGTGTTCCCGGCTTATCGATCGGGCCGCCCGCTGTCTGAGAATGCGTTCCGCATTGCCTTACTTGGCATGGGCTACACACCGGACGTGCACACCGCGCACGGGTTCAGATCCAGCGCCTCCACGATCATCAATGAAAGCGGCAAGTTCGAACCGGAGGTTGTCGAGCTTCAACTCGCGCATGCGAAGAAGGACCAAATCGCAGGAATCTATGATCGTGCTCAGAAGCTGCCGGTGCGCCGTCAGATGCTTCAATGGTTGGCAGATGAATACGACCACCTCAGAGAAGATGCGGCCAGCACGCCGCGTCAAGGGAGTGTCAAGTGAGTAACGTTGCGCACCGTGATCCCGCCATCGAAGCAGCCGCCCGCGCGCTAGACGATGCGATCCAGGCCGCGCAGGATCGACTTGATGATCTGACCGGAGAAGAGGACCCGGCGAGCTTCGAGAAAGCCCGCCAGAGGTTCCAGCGGGCTATCCAGGCATTGCGTGACGAGGGTGCCGATAGTCTCTAGGGGTTCCGAGTAGCCTGATCTGCTGTGTGGCGCACTGCCACGAACAACGGGCAGAAGGGTATGCACAAAATAACCGGGCCGCTGATTGCGGCTCTCGCACTCACTAGCTGCGCAACGAATCCATCGAAAATCAAGCCGACTGTCGTCGACTATCACCCTCTGATGTTTTACGACTGCGCGACCCTCGATACTCGGATCGCAGCCACCGATAAGGAGGTAAGGCGGTACGTATCAAGTCAGAGTAACGCGCGAGTCGGCGATGCGTTGCTATGGCCTGTACCCCTCTCGCGGATGACGGGCAAGAATCGGCGGAACGTCGAAACTATTGGAAGGTTAAGTGGGGAACTTGAGGCACTCAAAACCGCTCGCACTCTGAAATGCGAGAACCGGTGACTAACGTTCTAAGTCACCCTAACCGTTACGTTGTTCGCGCTCTTGACTACGAGGACTAGGGCAGTAGCTTCCGGCCGCCGATGAACGGGGCGCGTAAGTCTGCTTTGTTGCCGGTAGTGGGTGCCATTCCCATAAGGGTGCGGCCTTGCATCGGCCGACGCGGGCGCATCTGTATGCCGGTGACACGCGGCACGTTCCCACCGTCCAAAGGCTTCAATGGTAAGAGGCTACGCACGGCGTGTAACTCCCGAGGTGCTTCGGTTGCGCCAATCGCGAGATTGCCGCCTGTTGCAGTCGATACAGGTTCTATTGATCACGTAGCGCGGTCCCAAGTGTCCACGTAGGCACCGCATACCCGACCAGTACCAGACATGACCCTGCTTGCGCGCGATCTCTAGCGGCCTTAGCGGCGTGCTCATGGCGTACGCCTCGAGGCTTTTAGTTCCGACTCGGAACTATCCGGCCCGGAGAGATTGATAAATGTCATCGTCAAAGATTCCTTGTTGTTAGTGATGCCGATGCGGCATCGAGTTACTTCTTGTTCGCGCCGTAGAGCACACCGGTCGTCGGCGGCGACCGCATCAGCGATAGCGGCGCTGGTTAGTGGGTAGAACATCCGCTCATTGAGTGATCCAAAAGCGCAACCGGCCGCGGAGAGGATACGCTCAACATGCACCCCGGTAAGCGTCTCGCGTTTCATCAGTTCAAGCGCCAGCTTGCGAATCACCGGCAGTTTATCGTGCACGAGCGTTCTTGTTGCGTGGCCCAGCGCCTCAAGCCGATCTAACAACTTCTCGCGCTCCGCGTAGTGCGGCTCTAAAAGCGTTCGCATCCGCTCAACATCACCGCGCGCTCCGCAGTTCTCCAAATCTCCTAAAAATATTTCCAAGGCTAGCGGCCCGGCCAGAGACACGGTTGCTTCAGCTTCATCTCGCCGGAGTTCATCTGTAAAATTTCGATTCTCTGGTTGGTGGCTTAAACGGCCAGCACTATCCTCGTGTTCTGTGATTGTCACGAAGTTGATCGGAAAGCCAAGCAGCCACGCGACGACGGCGTGGCCTGATTCATGAATCGCTACGCCGAATCTTTCTATTTTCATTTTGATGTGTCCCAAAAGAGAACGGCCGCGTTTTTAGTGCGGCCGTGTCTCTCTACCATCGTGTTAACGTGTTTACTTCGAGCCGTTCAACGCTCTTAGGTACGCATTCACCTGAGCCTGCGTCAGTCCTGCATCTCGTGCCGCTCCGAGCTGTTGAATAGTGCTCTCGACTTCATAGTCGAATCCCGGCAAAAGCGTGTAGCCATGAAGCAGAGAGGCGTCGAATGCATCAACTGGTGCATAGCCTTCGGCATCAACTCGTTTGATCAATACCTCGACAGCGGGCCGCAGTTCGGCCGGTACTTCATCAGCGACTCTGAGCGGTGCGGGCTGTGGGCTCTCCGCTCCCGGCGAGCTACGACGTTCAAACTGCGCGGCTGTTTCGTCAAGCCTTCTTCCTTGAAGCACTAAAACGTAATCACGCTCCCACTGGGCCTTGAAAGAATCGCTCTGCTCGGCGTACGGCGTGTCCCGTCGCAACTGTTGCAACTTGTCGATTGCGCGCTGATCTACTTCGCCGGCCGGAGGCGCATCGGTGCGTTGCTTGCCGCTCGCTTGCATCGCTTGATCAAACTCGGCGATGCGCGCTTGTGGATCTTGTGCAGGCTTCGCGGCTTGCGCTGCCGTTGCCACAGGGACACGGACATCCGTGCCGACTTGTGGCGGGTTCTTCTCGTAGTAAGCGGTCAGCCTGCCGAAGTGCTCGGCCTTGGCGCGGCTGTCCGCGTGGACATTTCCGGTAGGTAGTGGATAGGCCGGTGGGCTATTGTCTGTCTGGTCTGTCATGCGAGTTCCGTGAGTAATCCTAGTTCGAATGCTCGGCGTCTGTACCGACGCAAAGCGAGTTTGATTGAAGCCCGCGATACTTCGCGGGCCGGTGTGGGCGGCGCTTTGAAGTGCCTTAGGTAGATCCACTTTGGTTCAAGCTGAGGTGCGCGCTTTGGATAGTTCAGCTTTCTGCCAGTGCCAAAAAACGAAAACCCGGCGAGTCCAGCCGGGTCATAGCGGTGATCATCTGTCATTCGGTTTATCGCTTCATAGTACGAATGCCTCCAGCACATCCGCCGCTCTTAATTCTCGGCGAGCCAGCACGTGTTGTAGGATGTCCATCTCGGCTTTCTCAACCTCCCGGCTCAGCACGCGCAGGGTCACGTTCGCTCCGTCTTGACTCTTCGAATTCGAATGCCTAGCCCACCGGAGTGCTGTTAAGCGTTTCAAGAGTTCTTTGCCTGCAGAGTCTGTAATTGTTATCTTCATCGCGATGCCCCGTGCTTTGCTTCATGGGCGGCAAGCTTTGATTCGGCTTCGACCACGCGCTGTTTGAACTTCGCAATCCTGGCCGGAGAGCCAAGCACCCAATCGCCTCTCGCACCCATGCGCTCAGAATCTGCAACGTCTTTCTGCGCGGTGCGAAGTTCGTTCACGAGAGAGTTGCGGAAATCTTCGATAGCGGTGCTGCGTATGCTCATGCTGTCACCGATTGCGCGGCCTTCAATGCTTCTATCTTGGCGGCAAGCGCATCCGCCTGGGCCTTGAATGCGGGGTCTCGTTCCGTCTCAAGCTGGCCGGTGCGGTAATCTCTCGCTGCAAGGAACGTGTACCACTGTGTTTCCAGTCGCTCTAGCTCTGTCGGCTCTTTGTCGAATGCCGTCTCGAGCCACTTTTCATCACCGTCCGCTGCCTTCGCTTCGACCGCTTCGCGTTCAACGCCCGGCAAGCGTGGCACTTCCGCTTTTGCGATACCAACGAGCCGGATATCACGGTGCCTCGTCCTGTTCTTCACAAGCTCCGATAGCTTCAAAGTTTGAAGTCCAAGCCGCACCACGGTCTCAAGGTCCTTGAACACTCTCTTAGGTTCTAACGGGCCGCCTAGGGCCGCATACTTCGAACCGCGCCCCGTCTCTGCAACCAAAGCCAAGTAGGCTTTGCATGCTGCGTCTAACTCGTCTCTAGCGCGAAGGACTCTTCGCGACATCCGCGTGCATTCTTTCATCTGTTCTTTTGAGATCTCACTCACTTCGAATTGCTCCGGAGTGTTGTTACAGAATGCCATCGGGCAGCACAAAGCCTTCATCGACCAAGCTGCCGCCCGCCGCCTCGAACGCTCGCGCGTTCTGCTGCAACGACTTCAAAGCAATTTTGTACGCCAAAGCGCCATTGCCGTAGCCGTTCGCTGTTTCGCCTTGCCGTGCGGCCCTCGTGGCCAGATTGGATAGGTCGGCCCGCATTCCGAGTCGCGCATTGTATCTGGTTTGGATAAGCGCGAGTTCCTTCGGAGTCTTTGGTATCGGCCGGTTCGGATCGAATGCACTGTGATTTCCGTGCAAATCGTTTAAGTCCCGCTGTTCCTGTCTATTGATCTTCATTCGTCTCTTCCTCGTGTCATGTTAGAAATCGTGCGCTCAGTTTCCTGAGCGGTGTTCCGTTGCTTAGTTGCTTCTGTCATTGTGATCTCTGGTTAAAAGTTATAGGGGTCCCACCGGCGATGACTCCCTCGCCGGTTTCCCGCTTGTATCTCTGCTGTGGTTAGCGAACTTCCTGCGTCGGCCGCGCGCATGTATTTGAGCGCAGGATCGTATCCGAGCCGTTGCTGGTCCAAAGGCATCAGCTCCTTCGGCATGGCATCGATTCGAATGCCGTGATACGTCGCCATTCCTTCGACTTGTCGATATTTCAAGAGCTGCTCATCACGTCCTCTGCCCAAGCTGATTCTTACGCCGAACGATCGACTGCTTCCATCTGTGTCAAAGACCGTGGCGTGCACTAACTTTCTGGCGATTCGTTCCGCTTGGTCTTTGGGCAGTCGTTCCGTGGCATAGATGTAGCGGATGGGGTTCGCCGCGTTCCATGCGTCCCGCTTCGCTTGCTCTTCGCTTTTTAACTCCCTCCGTACTTCCCGTGCTTTCTCGTGATCACGTTCGATTGCCTCACGACGCTCATCACGTTCGATTGTTCGCGCGACTTGTTCGATGACGGCGACCTTCTTCTCGAGTGTCGGCGCGGTATCGATCTTACGTTCGATACCGCGAGCCTTTGCTTGCGCATCGGCCCGTGTACCCTCAAGCAGCCCGGCGAGTTCCGCCGATTGCTCGGCGTCGCTCTGGATCTTGCGTACGATGTACTTCGCACACCGCTGAGTCTTGCGAGGCCCAACAAAATGCGTCTCTTTTGTTAACTCCAAATTGCCGTAACGCGCACCGGCAAGCCTACTGATGTAGCTCGCGACCCTGAGCGTATTGCGTGGCCGCGTACCTAATACGCCATCCAAAGCTAGCCGCAACGCTGGTGATGCTGCGGAAATCTTTAAGATCTGTGCGGCCGAGTACCATTGCTCTCCAAGGGTTTCGTGCATTGCCTGAAACAACTTTCGGTGTCGCTCCGACTCGATTGGATGCTCCAACCTCGGTGTACCTTTCGGCCTATTCTTCGGTTGCTTAATCACTGAACAGATCCTCTGATGCTTTAACAGCAGCTGTTCGATACAGCCGTTCATCGTCGTAGTGGAACCATCCGGCTTTAGCTAATCGCATGACGTACTTCCGTGCGTTGTCTTTCCGGGTGTCGTTCTTGCCGACCTTCGGAGGCTTCATCTGCGGCACGACTACATCTAGAACGTCAGTCAGGTCCACTTCGCCGTCGTTCTCTTCGAACAAGGTCATTGCAGCGTCATAGACAGTGCGACTATCAGAGCCGGCAGCGGGCAACGGCTTGGATCGGTCTTTGTCCGGCAATGCGCAATGCTCCAACACCATCGAACCAAAGTCCTTGCCGCGCTTGTCTTGCCCTAGGACGACAGGCTTTAAGCAGAAGGCAAAGACGCCACCATCAGCGCCGCCCTTAGACTTCGTTATCTTCGCGACTCGGCTCTCGCCATCGCGCGTAACATTCACTTCGAGATCCAAAGCGGCCCGTAGTCCGGACCATCCTCGAGCCCCTTTGCTCGCATCTTTGCCGCTGTGGTGGATCAAGATCACTAAACAGTTCGCTTGCCGTGCAATGTCCTGGCAGTTGCGAACGTAAGCACCCATGTCGACGCCGCTGTTTTCGTCTCCAATCAGCGTGGCTGAAAGCGTGTCAATGACGAGGATCTGCACGGCGAGCTTCCGTGCATTGGTTAGCACCGCCGCCGCAACTTTCGAATCGGCCAGATTCGGCGCAACCGCCATCACCGGAGGTAAGTCAGCAAGGTCTACACCGTGCTTCTTTGCATACGCTCGAGCCCGGAACGTTGCGTCATGCTGTCCTTCGGCACACACATAAGCGCACCGAGCTTGTTCAACATGCCGCCCGCCCCACTGAGCTACTCCGCGATGGATCGCAAACAACATATCTGTCACTAAGAACGATTTGCCGCAACCCGACTCGCCGTAGATGGCCCCGAAGCTGGCATCTTTCGGAATCAGGTCCTCTATATAGAACTCGCGTTCCTTCAACTCGCCGACAAACTCGGTCATCGGAATGAACTGATACAGCAATAGCTCTTCAGGTTTTCTCGGTGCTTCCTTGTTACGGTTGATAGGTACAACGTTGTTAAGTTCGCTTCGTGTCTCCTTGTTAGATTCGCCGGTGCGTTTGCGCTTGATCGTGTCGGCTTCCGGTGCGGCGTCCCATTCGGCCAGGATTCTCTTTTTATTTGCGGCGTCTCTTGCGTCCGCATCCCGCTTTATCTTTTTAAGCTCATCTGCGGTGTATACAGGCCTGACCCAATCGAGATAATCGTGTAAATACTCGTATCGCTCGCCGGTCCTAAAACTTTGCTTCACGCTTTGCGTCACGCACAGCGGCCGACCGCCCAGCATGTTGTTTAGTCGGTTCGCGCAATCGACACCGGTTATGCGTAATTCAGCATCGCCCCCATCCTTCGGAACAATTTCAAACTTAAGACCGGCATCCACGTTAAAGAACTCTGCAATCTTTTCTTCGGCGTCTCCGGTCCGGTCGTCGTCGGACCAACCAGCCGATTCGGCCGCATCAAACAAGTCATCAACCCATTTCGGGTTACGCTCGGTCAGCTCGTTAGAATCCTTTTCAACGGTAGTCATCACGATGCGCGTACAACCCGTGATGCTTTGAAAGTCACGACAGGTTCAACAGCCGCGCTATGCGGAGACTTCGCACGTGGCAAGAGAAAGCCGAATAACTGCACCCAATAATAAAGACCGAAGTAGTCGTTAGGACTGAGTTCGTGCGAGCATTGCAAGCTGACGGCATCGCCAGCAATTAAAATCGCTTCGAACTGGGCCGCGCTCCGAACCGGAACGTATGAATCCTCATCGACTTGAAACAGAAAGTCATTGCCGCGCGTCCGATAAAACCGGCCGCTGTCGACCAAAGCTTTAATAAACTGCTTCGGCAGCTCGCCGCGGTCGGATGCCCGACTGCGGTCATAGTCAAAAGTAACCATATAGAAACTCGTATGTGTAAGTGTGAATGTGAATGAAACGGAAGGGACAAATAGAGCGGCAACAGACAATCAATGAATCAGTTACTTCTTCCGGCCGTTCTTCCGCAGTTGCGGCACGCCCGGAATGCTTTGAATATCGATCTGCCCGCTTTGTCGCGGGACCGCCGCGCCGCCCGGAGGCACACGACCGAGAGTTTTCTTCTTCAACATCCGCCACAATTTGCTGGGGTTTGAAACCCGGCCGATTACATTTGGAAATTTGAGCACTTTTTTAACTGAGATAAACAGAGGCATTTTCTAGATACTCCAGCGGCTACTTGCCGCATTTGACAATTACGAATTGAAAGTTAGGAACTAAGGGTTATGTGCGCTTGCCGTTTGTTGATAGCCAGCCGTCAACCTGATCGGATCGCCAGACAATGGCTTTCGCACTGAGCTTCAAAGGCGGCGGGAACGTGCCTTCACGTACCCACCGGTCAATCGCTTGGCGGCTACGCCCAACAAGGGCCGCCACTCTGTTAACGTCGAGAAATTCAATAGTCGGCATACAAGTAGTCTCCAGAGACAAAAGGGAATCCGTCGCGCCGTGTTCGAAACGGCACGAGAATTCCAGGGTTTAAGGTGTGTGTGTGCTTGGCGTAGATAATTACGCCCCGCATCT
>Ga0307515_10012508_pt1 | contig 15962 bp, 12 predicted proteins | sample 17_EM_MG_FD_194513 | JGI IMG/M metagenome (GOLD analysis project Ga0307515, IMG submission 194513) | Populus trichocarpa ectomycorrhiza microbial communities from riparian zone in the Pacific Northwest, United States - 17_EM | ecosystem: Host-associated > Plants > Roots > Unclassified | place...
TCTTGTTGAAACTACCCTCGCCCTGAATTCGCATTGTAGCTCCATCATTGACACCAGCTGGGAAGACCACTTTCATGCTTCGCTTTGACCTTATTTTACCATTTCCACCACATTTTCGGCAGTGGTCGGTAATCACCTTGCCTTCACCAGAGCATTTTGCGCAAGTAGAAACCTGAAAATCGCACAAGTCATCCAACCTTTACACATGAAAAGAAAAAAGACTCACATTCCCATACTTAAAATGTATAGTATCATCTATACAGCATTATCAAAGAAAGGGAGAGAATTGAAAAGGAATAAATGAGTCAAGGTATTTTAAGTAACAAATTTTTTAATAAATCCAACCTGTCTGTGTAGTTCCTTGTATTATTCAGATAAGGAAAGAGGCAAATACATTCAACTTATTCATTAGTTTAGAAACATGTCAGCTTGAGAACATCTAGACAATTGATTGTAGATTTAAATGTGAGAAAACTAGAAAGTCAAATGATGAACATGACTTATTCCCAGCAGTAAAACTAGACAGGTAATCTGAATCTCCTGCTCCAAATTCTTTAAATGAAGCAAAGCCTCAGAGATAAAAGAAAAGAAAAGGAACACATATCAGTAGAGCTTACTACTGCAGAGTACTAGTGTCTACTAGATGAAACTTGGTTTGGAGACAAATAGGTTAACAAATAACACTTTGATACTTGTTTTGCAACAAGACAGCACTTAGCTGAAGGCAATAGCTGTCATAAATTTCATGCTGGCCCAAGGAGCAAAAGATAAAGAGATAAAAATAAAAATCTGAAAAGATACAAAATCACTGAGCATCGCCCCCCCCCCCTTTTTTTCTCTTAAAAAAAGAAGTGTTGTCAAATAACATGTCAAATTACCTGAGACATCATACCAAATGGTGTTCTTTGAGTTTTCACCACCCCTCCTCTACCTCCACAATCAGCACATGATTTTATGCAGCTACTAGATTTAGCACCAGTACCACTGCAGCTATCACATGTCTCAAAAAAAGAAACTTCAATTTCTCTCTGTCCTCCAAAAACTGATTCTTCCAGGCTCAAATACAGATCATACCTTCAATATAAGACATTACAAATCATAAAAAAAGATGATTTCTGGCCAGAAACAAGGGTGGGAATGAGGGAAAGAGAGAACACTTGCAAACCAAGTCAAAGTAATGGGTAAGTTCATGAATATGCAAAAGGGTTTCTCAAAATTTATCATCATAAAGCACCTAGGGTATGATCCTTAAACATGGTCTCTTAAGTTGTTTACTCTATATAGTTTTCCTCTGCTCATTGGCATATGGTAGATAGACTTGAACTAAATTTCCTTTTTTCCTTTAAGTAATATGTTATAGGTTCAAGGGGCACCATAAAAGTACATGAGGGGGTGTGCAAAAGAAGTTCCAGGATAGCAAAGCCTCAATTGAAAGAAAATTTAAGAATTAGAGTGGGGAAAAGGAAATCAGCACATGTGCACAAAGTTTAGCACCTAGCAAAAGTCAGGGAGATGGGCATGCTGATAAATGCATCCAGCCAATTAATGATAATAAAACCATCTTTAAGCCTGTAGAATGGGGTTCTACACTGATAGAATCTCCAATTGTTCACCCCATACATAGGTTACATAAGATAAATCTACATTGCTCTGCTTTTACACCTTCCAGACTTTCTTTCCAGTTTGCAAAGCATCTTTGCTACAGTTCTAGTCTTGGCATTTCTAACCATAATTTGATACATCAGCATCTAAATCAAAGGTCACAATCACGCACCAAAAAACAACTTGATAATCTTTCACCCTGTCCTATCCAGCTATCCTGAAGCTCAATAAGCTCAAAGACATATTAGTTAAAATCTTCTTCACACCCAGGGGAATCTTTTCATGGATTACAGATATTTTGAGAACTCAAAGTTCATTAACAAGATGGTGAATCATAAACTTCACTCATGTCTAATGTCCATTTTCTATACACAAATGCATCCAAGTAACAAGGATAAAAGTTACAGTTTTGGTGCATTAAATAGCAAATGGTGAAGAATGAAGGATCAATACCGAATGTCAAGATCCTGGTTCCCCATATTTCTGAAATTGAAGTTAAGCACGCCATCTTCACCCCTTCCACCAAAAAACCCATCTGAACCACCAAAGAAGGTGTTGTATATTTCAAAAGGATCCACCTGAAAATGATGAAACCGACAAGATTACAAACAAGTAACTAGCTAGTCAAAAAGGTCCAGCACACTTGCATGCAATCCCCGAGTGTTAAGTCAATAAAAACATCGATTTTCAAGTCACGTTAGCATGACAAGCAAGAATTTGCAGAAATGCATAAAGTTGATCCCATGATCTTACCCCTTGCGAACCACTGCCAGAGCCATCAAATTCTCCTTGCAAACCTGCCTCACCAAAGCGATCATATAAAGATCTTTTCTCATCATCTGATAGGACCTACATAAATTCTTCATTAACACCATGGAGGTGAGAGGCAAATCAATGCTACACTCGAAAATGGCATGTTAGTTAGGCTACTACAGGGTGGGGCCCACAAAGCATACATGGCCCAATAGTGAAGTTTAGTCAGCTACCTCATAGGCACCACTTATTTCTTTAAACTTGTCTTCAGCTCCAGCTCCCTTGTTCATGTCTGGATGATACTGTACATACATACCAAACCAAAGACAGATAGAGTAAATTTCAAGAAAATAACTAAGCATATCAAAATCAAATATAAATGAAATCCACACACACACACATAAATATAAAGAAACCTTGCGCGCCAGCTTTCTGTAGGAGCTTTTGATTTCTTGTAAAGTGGCATTTCTACTGACATTCAAAGTGGAATAATAATCAGCTCTTGCAGAAGCTGCTGCCCTTACAGAAGCAGTGTTGAAAAAACGATGGCCCTTTGCTGAGGTGACATTGGGACTATGAAAATTGTTGGTTTTCAAGAAATGAAGAGGAGGGGTTATGGAAAAGGAATTAGCAGGAATGGGTCTAATCGCGGGGTTCGAAATGGGGTTTAGATTAGGCCAAAAGCAGCATGAGGGAGCTTGGACTATGACGGGCATGGTAGTTGTAGACAAGACAGGATTTTAGGGCATAATCATGATTACTACCTGGAGGTAAGGAAAACGATGATGATGGGACGAAGAAGGGTTTTTGGTTGCTCTAATTTAGATATATTTGGAATTAAATTCTAAGTGGCTGGGCTTTTGAGCTGCCCAAAAGCCATGTGGGTGGGCTGTTACTGTTACTATATTGCTGTTACCTGGGTTTCTTTCTTTTCACTTTACTGTTCATGCACTTTTCTTTTTCTGCACGGTTTTTTTCTTTTTTTCCCCTATTCATGCTTCTTTTTTTTTAGTTTACCAGTGAATTGTGTTATTTTTAGATGGTGTATTATTTGACACCTAACATCTTAATAATTTATATTTTAATCCTGATATTTATTTTTATATATTTCAGTAAAGTTGATGGAAAATTGAAGAATAGAAGATGGGGCAAGTCATGCACTTCCTGAACAAAAAAAAAATTGATATTAGTATTAATGAGCTTGTATTACATAGGAGTTCTATAAAAGTGATTTGAATTGTTTATTTTGTTGGAAAAAATAGATAAAAGCTTAAAAAGGTTTTTTTTTAATTTGGTTTAACTTTTTGGTTTTAGACTGATTGAAGAGCTTTTAGTGTTAAAAACGATTTCGTAAGATTTTTATGATGTTTTTTAGGTGTTTATAGATGAAAACAAGTTGAGACTCTAATCCTTTGGCTACTAGAGGTGGCTATAATTCAAACCAATGGAAGACATATTATTTGTTTAAAAAAAAATAGAGCAAAGGACATGTTATTCACCTTTAAAAAAAACAAACACATGGACCTGGCCCTTTATACGCTCCTAGGCTTATTAGATTAGGTTAAACGCATGTGCCAAGGCCCAGGTGAACCTACCATGTTTGTTATGCTATCATTGTCTTTTTTTTATAATAAAATTATATTTAAACAATGATTCGATTATATCATAGCTTTCAAAATATCCAAACCTTTTATTGTAATATTTATAATTACTTTTTAAATAATTATATATGGACATGATATGCAATTTGTTTTTAAAATAGTTGCTTATAAATATTCAATAAGAATACAATATCTATTTTATTATTATATATTTTTTATATAATTTTTTTCAGGTGTGTTATTTTTAGATTTATTTATATAAGTATATTTATTTGTTATTAAAATTTATTTTCATGATCATAATAATTTTTTATTTAAAAACAATATTATTGATAAAAAAAACTTATTTTAAAAAAACCATAAAAAACACATTAACAAGGAAAATGTGGCCAAAAGAATTCTCGATTCAAAAGTTCCAAAGGACTTATGGAGTGCATTTCATATCTAGATGGATGAGGACATATCTTACTGCTGAATTTTATCACGATCCAAGAGCCTATATATACCTAGAAAACTAATTGGTGGAACAGTTTTCAACTCCTTCCATGTAGTAAAGGTTTCATATGTAGCAAACATCCTTGCAGTTTTCTTCTTAATCACCTTTATATTATTGTGCATCATTTTATGGGTATCTAATACTTGTGACAAAAACTAACACATAAGAAGACGTCTTCCTTACATCAATTACCCCAAGAAAGAAGAGAAGCATCAAGCAAAAACTATAACAAGATGTGGACAAATGGATTGCTTATTGTAGCATTGGTGGTGCTTTACTACACTCATTTGATTAGAAAATAGAGAAACCCTAAAATTAATGTTCTTCCTTCAGGTTTTATAGGTTGGCCTCTCATTAGAGAAACTCTTCAGTTCATTATTCCTGAAGATCTCTAGACCTTCATCCATTCGTCTAGAAAAAGATACAAAAGTAATATGTTGGGTAGCATACTTTACGAGAAAAAAAAAATAGAATGTTTTATATACTTGCCTGTTTATTCACTACTAATAAATTCATATTAATTTCCTTGTTTCAGGTACGAATTGATCTTTAAAACCAATTACTTGTGTTGCAACATGAAGGAACTTCAGTTGAGCTATGGTATTTGGATTCATTTGTCTAAGTTTTCGCACTTGAGGGTGAAAACAGAGTGAGTGTTATTGGTGAAGTTCATAGATATACATAACAAGCATAACCTTGAGCCCATTTGGTGCTGAGAGAATTAGAGAATCATACTTGCATTAACAAAAATTAAAAGAGGTAGGGGAAATCAATGTTACCATCCTTACTATTCATTAATAAAAACTAAAAGAAAATTGAGGGGTGAAATTGAATTAATTCTTAAAATAAAAATCTTAATCAATGACATGATTAAATAAATTAAAAATTGAAGACTGATTTTGAGAGAGGAGTTTCTAAACCTAGTTTGTTTTTTAAGCGCGAAAATGACATGTTTTGTAGGAAACGACGTTGTTTTGGTAATTAAATGAAAATAAGACAGGGAAAAAAAAGGAAATGATGTTATTTTTATGTTATTGTGCACCACCATCTTCTTCCTCTGCACCGGTTTTACAGATGGAAAAGATGGATTTTTTCCTCTTTTTTCACCATTTGTTTTTGGTCCCCCTCTCTCTCCTCCACATCCCCTCACACCACGACACAAAACACACCCCTCTTGTAGCCTGCCATTATACCTCAAATGAGCAGAAAAACAGGTCATTTGACAACCCTAAACCTATTGTAAAGTGACCCTAAATAATACTGTCAAACCACCCATTTTTTTATGTGTATTTGGATAGGAGTAGGGTGGTCCAACATCCTCCTCACCCCTACAAATACCACCCTCATGACAAATAAAAAAAAGAAAGAAATAAATGAAAAGAAAAGGAGACCATTTTTTGCACTTGTTTGCCAAGAGGATTATTAGCTCTACCCAAAGGAAAAAAAAACACCTTCCCAGCAGCCATAAAACCAACATATCTCCCTCATCTTAGCCAACAACCCCTTTTATTTTGGTTATATCAGAGACCCCTCAACAACTGTCGATACCAGTTTCTTCAATCCCTCACCAATAGCAACAACAATATCATCTCTCTCCCTCATTTTAGCCAACAATACCAACTAATATGAATCTCATGTGGTCACGCAACCCACAACAATGATGATAACTTTCCCAAGAGAGCTGAATAATCAGGTTTGGTTAAGCCTTGACTCAAAGTTAACTTGAAACTAAGAACCAGATGTATTGAATGATTGTGAATAACGCTACAAGGTCAGGTATACCTTGACAAGTTGGATTTACTCTTTGTCCCAGCAAAGAAGAAGTTTGCTTAAGCAAAACTGAATTTAGTTAATGTCTAAAGGCTGTCTTAAATTTGCAGCAAAATAAAACATAATATAGTTCTAAGATAATAACCTTAACGGTCTAACATTGGGTTTTAAACCAGTGGGCCTTAACTAAAACTCATCAAAGCACAAGCTTAATGCCTAAAACAAGACTAAACATTAATTTTAGGCCAAAACAAACCCGACAGAAATAAAAGCCTAAAAACTAAAATATAATTATCTTAAATATTAATTAAAACAATAAATAAATCTTAAGAAATATTCAGATTAATATAAGTTATCAAAATAGCCCCAAAACCATATCTTCTTGCATTGAATCCCTTGTAATCTAATCTAAAACTTGTAAATAAGAGAGTGTTCTTTTGTGCCATCGATTAATCATCTTTCTTTGCTTGCAAGATGCTATCCTGAATGCTAAAGTTTCTTCCATTGTTTGGTCGAATGTATGCTCTCAAAAATAAGAATGAAAGTTGCAGAAATATTTCCTGTAAATAGCCTTTCATAATCTCTCTTTTTAATAAGCGAATCCTGTAAAATAAGAAAAAGAACAAAAAAAAAATCCAAAGCCTCCTTGTCACCATATATATTCTATAATGGATATATAATTCTTGCAAACTATGGATAATAATTGCTACCATAAATATCTTCTTATTTGACATGGAATCCTTGTAGAATAGGTAAGTAAGCATTATAAAACAATGTTTCTCCATTTTTCGCATATTTTTGGTAGATTTCAATTCTAACTTCAAACACATCGTTCTTCCTTATACGGATGAATTAATAGGCCTACCATATATTGCTGAAAAGGTTTGAATGTCTAGTTTCCAACTCATTTAGAATCACATCTAAAATCCTCAGATAGCTTTAGACATGACCTGAAAAATAGACAAACATTTAGATTGACATATTTGAACATTTTTAATCCATGCCTCTTGACTTAACCCATTAAAATCTTCTTTGATCCACTTCATTTTAGACCTTAAAATACATTCAATAAACACTCCTAATAAATTCTTTGATGTCATAGCTAAGATAGCATTAATTTGATATCTAGGGATCCTTTTAAAGCTTTAAGCTCATGGAATAACTCATTGCATTTTTGTAGTTGGCAAGGAGTTACTTGTGGTTTGAGGCATCTAAAGGTGATTTCCCTATATTAGTCTTCGCTCCAACTAGCAGGTTCCCTAACCCCCCATGTTGGGAATCTTACCTTTCTTAGGAAAATCAATCTCAGTACAAACAACTTTCATGATACCATTCAACAAAAAATTGGTTGATTGTTTCGCCTATAATCTCTTTCTCTAGACAATAACTCCTTTGGGGTGAACTTCCCAAAAATGTGAGCCATTGTTCAAACCTTGGATTGGTAAACATGGAGAAGAATAGTTTTACAGAGGAAATTCCCAACCAGGTTACCTTTTTATCAAATCTCTATGAACTTCACCTCAATAAAAATGATTTCATTGGTTTTGTACCACGATCATTTGGGAACCTCTCTAGTCTTAGATTTCTCTCTCTTGCGAACAACATTCTTGAAGGAAGTATACCGGTCGAACTTGAGCATCTCTCCAAGTTGGAATATCTAGGCTTGTCCAACAACAATTTATCTGGTATGGTTCCTAAACAACTGTCTTTACACACCATTGGCTTAGTTTATAACCAATTTAGTGGTTACCTCCTATTTTATTTTGGCTTGACACTTCCCATTTTAAAAATGATTTACCTTGAAAAAAACCAATCCTCTAGCCCTATTCCAACAATAATAATCAATACTTCAAAACTTGAAATTATCGATTTACCTTTTAATGCCTTAACAGGGCCAATGCCAAATAATTTGGGATTCTTGAAAAATCTTAGACATATAAATTTTACCGACAACCCACTCGGTGATGAGAATGACACTGACATAACTTTGCTCACCTCCTTTACCCAACTGCACCAATCTCTATTGGATAGCATTGTGGGGTAACTATATTAGTGGAGTCATTCCTGCAGAGATTGAATATTTTAAGAACTTGCAGTATGTTGCTTTGATTGAGAACATGCTCGAAGGTAGATTACCTGAATCTATTGTGATGATATCTAAGTTACAACAATTCTATCTTTACACAAATAAAATCTCAGGAAAAACCTCATACGTCTTTGGAAACATTTTTGGATTACATATTCTCAATCTAAGAGAGAATCATTTTGAGGGTACCATGCCTGATACTTTAACTAATTGCACTCACTTAGAAGAATTGTAAGCTTGTACAGGTTTTAGAATGGAGGTAGTGAGAATTGAATTTGTGACCATTTGATTGGTAAAGCTTTAATATCATATTAAAGAACTAATTTAATCCAATAACTTAAATTTTTAGATGAGATTTTAAAAATAGTTTTATATTAATCTCTCACAATTATCCTTTTTTTAGGTTCACATGAATTAACAGGACCACTACCATATTAAGTGGACATGAGAAATCTCGTTGAATTAACAGTTTCAAATAACAAATTATCTAGAGAAATCCCAACCACTATTGGGAACTAGCTTATGTTAGAGTCCCTTAACATGAAGGGTAACTTCTTTGAAGGTATTATTTCATCCTCATTCAAGAATCTAAGAAGTCTTTGAATTATAAAAGTCTAGACCTTTCTAGCAATAATTTGTCAGGGTCGATTCCAGAATTTCTTGGTGAGTTACCTCTCCTCGAAAATCTTAACTTATCCTTCAATGAGTTAGAGGGTGAAATGCCAATCAAAGGAGTTTTCAAGAATGCTACTGCATTTTCATTTGCAAGAAATCACAAGCTATGTGGAGGATTCAAGGTGATTTAATTGCCTGCATGCCCAAAAATAAGACAACAGAAACGTTGTCCAAAAAGAGTAGTAATCCTTATAAGCAATGTTGCTCTTTTCATTTTGTTCTTATTGGTAGGAACTTTAATTGTTATATGTAGGAAAATATCACCCACAAGGAAATCATTTAGGGCTTCATCTTTGGAGAAGAAATTTCAAAAAGTTTCCTATACCTTGTTCATGCTACTGATGGATTCTCTTCTGCCAACATGATTGGTGATGGAGTAATTGTTTACAAAGGTATTCTCAAATCTTATGACCAAGTTATTGTTGTGAAGGTACTTAAAACTGCAACATCGAGAAGCCAACAAGATTTTTCTAGATGAATGTGAAACTTTAATACATATCAGGCATCAAAATCTTGTTAGGATTGCCACTGCTTGCTCTACCATTAATTTCAAAGGCAATGACTTTAAAGCTTTGGTATTTGATTTTATGCCCAAAGAAAGTTTGGAGAGTTAGTTGCATCTGAATCCAATAGAGTTACAAGACTAAAAAAGATTAAGTTTGTTGGAAAGGATAAACATATTGATTGATATGGCACTAACATTGGATTATCTTCATAATCGTTGTGAAAAATAAATAGTTCATTGTGATCTAAAACCAAACAACATCCTTCTTGACAATGACCTTGCTGCTCATGTGTATGATTTTGGCCTTGCAAGGATTCTTTCAGCTACCACAGGTGAATCCTTTTTTACAACAACTAGCTCACTTTTCATTATAGGGGTTATTGGATATGTCGTGCCAGATAAGATATTATGCAACTATTCTTTTCAATTTATTTTAGGGAGTTATGTAATCATCCTAGTCACAAGACATCAAGAGTTTCTTGAGTTTTCTCTAACTTTACTCAGTTTGGTTAAACATAATTATCTGTTTTTGTAAATTAAAAAAGATGTAGATGTAATGTTATCAACATCAAAAAAGAAAAATACTAGAATTGACAATTCTTGGCCGCTTCTTAAAATGCAGAATATGGTTTGGTAGGAGAGGTCTCAATACTTGGTGATGTATACAACTTTGGGATCCTGCTGCTGGAGATATTTACTGGAAAAAAACCTAATGACAACATGTTCTCGAGTAGCCATAACCCTGCAAATTTTTTTTAAAACAAACCTTCCTAATCAGGTACTGTAGATTGCTAACAACCGTCATCCAAGAGGTAGTTGAGTAAAGTAGAACTGGTCCAACTAGCAGTAGAGCCCATATAGGAGTGATGGGAGGATGTTTGATTACAATCTTTCAACTTAGAGTTCTATGTTTTGCTGATATGCCTAGTCAAAGGATGATTATAGAGGATGTTCTCTCAGAACTAAATAAAATATGTGACATTTTCTATAGCCATTAGCGGGGATGAATCCAGGGTCTGGCTAGAGCGACCCTACTTCCACCTAACATTTTCAAAACTTTATTTGTGTCCAGAACTCAACTAATGCCTTTTTGTACACACAAATACATCTGAGTGATAAAAGCTATTGTTTGAGTATATTGAGTAGCAAATATTGAAGAATGAAGGATCCTGGTTTCCCGTATTTCTGAAATTAAAGTTAAGGCCACCATTTTCTCTCCCTTCAGAAAACCATCTGAACCGTCAGAGAATGCATTGCATATATCAAAAGGATCCACTGGAAAATGATGAAATTGACAAGATCATAAACAAGTAACTAGCTAGTCAAAAGGATCTAGTTCACTTGCATACATCCCTCTAGTGTTGAGTTAATAGAAACATCAAATTTTGGTTCTTATTAATATAATAAAAGAGAATTAGGAGAAATGCATGAAGTTGATCACAATCTTACCCCCACTTGAGCCAACAAATTATCCTTGCAAATTAACCTGCCTCACCAAAGCGATTGTATGAAGATCTTTTCTCATCATTTGATAAGACCTATATAAATTCTTTATTATTAAGAGGACTCGTTTAGATTTTTGTACTTCAAATTTATGTGGGCCTTTGAGCGACCTAAAAGCATAGGGTTTTACTCTTTCCTGATTCTAGTGCCACTTCGGTTACGTTAGAGGTGCCTTGGAAAGGTTAATTAGATTGTTAAAAAAGAGGAGGAGGAGGTTAATTAAAGGATATGGTTGTAAGTGGGTATTTTTCCTATACAGTTTATTCTATCATATGTATTTCTTTTATGCTACATTAATGGCCTAAACTGTACTTCTCACTATATTAATAGCACTTCCCAAGCCTTTTTCTTTGCTCATGCAATGTTTTAGAAGGTTGCGTAAGGCATTGAGATGTATCATTCTTGATTTGATTGTAAAGCTTCAAAGGCTGTTGTCTTGTCCATTTACTCACACCAACTGGAACAATCATCTTACTAGCCATTTCGCTCCTTTTAATCATGACTAAACTTGACTTTTATTGCCACTTAGCATGTTTGAATGTCTGCATTAAGGTGATTGGTTTCAAAATCTTCAATATTGGTTTTACATCACCCTTGAGCCCATCAACAAAACTGGATATGTAATATGATTCATGCAGGTCAAGTTTCATTGCAATCATAAGAGGTTTAAGTTCTTTGAACTTTCTTGTATTCCTCCATTCCTTTTTCTTGAATCAACTTATTAAATTCTTCCACCACATCCTCCCTACTTCCAAACCTCATATGTACTCTTTTTATAAACTTATCCCAATTGGCCACCTTCTTATTACTCAAAATGAGTCCTTTAAACCAAACTTTTACCCTTCTTTTCAAGTAAAGAAAGCCACCTCAACCCATTATTGTACAAGAACCAACTTAAGTGTAAAATATTTCTTGAATTTTCTTAATCATCTCTTAAGGTTATCACCACAGAAAACTAGCAGATCAATCCTTGGTAGAGGTGGATTATATCTAATCCTGTGGTGATCTTGGTTGCCTACGTGATCTCCACGAGTATGGCTTCTAAACCTAGGTAACATGTCTTCTTGATTGTTGTGAGTGCCCATTTTCTTTTCTACTGGTGGAGTATTCAAGATTCCTTTAGAGTTAGCTCTAATTTCCTTCCCTACCATCTGATTAGCTAGAAAAAATTGGAATTGTTTGTTAGTGCTTCGATTTATAGACCGACCTAACTAGTTCTTTTATCTTGCTCTATCTATTATTCTTGCCATTTTTATTGTTGATAAGCTATTGATTCTCAAAGTTCTTGATGAATATCCTATAATTGCTTAACAAGCTTCCTTCAATGTCCTTCCATAATCTTCATCTTATTGCTCTCCACTATTTTGAACTAAAAAGAATTGATTAAGGTCTTAGATTGACTCTGATACCAATTGTTAAGATATCTTTTTAACAACAAAAAAACTTTAAGAATGACATAATGTATAATAGAAAGAAGAATAAAAAGAAGAAGAAGAAGAAGAATTGAAAGAAAACAAATATACCAACTGAAACTATTTTTGTTATTACTTAAAGAAGCACTTTTTCCCTTTCACTAGTTATATACATTACTCACTTTATTGAATTTACTTCTAACTACTCTTCCCATCCTTGTAACTAACTCTACTAATTACCTTATAATTGGAAAAAAAAAGTTAAAGTTTAATAGACAAAGGTAATCCATATTTTACTTATATTGTATAGAAAGTTATTGATAATTATAATTATAATCTTAGATTTTTATTAAGTTTAAAGTTTAATAAATTAAGATAATTTTTGATTAATTAGTGATTAGTTGTCACTTACTGATAACGATAAGGATGGATGATGATAGTTAGAGGCAAAATCATCATTGTTATTTGCATTAATGATATAATAGCAATAGTAAATCTATTCTTTTGAAAATAATCTCCTAAAATATTAATAAAAAAACAAAACATAATTCAAAAGCAAAAAACTTTAATTAAAAAAATGAAACTAATATCACACAACAATCAACAAATTAAAACATAATCTTTAATTTCAGCAAGTCATCAATATGAAATATACAAAATTTATGCAAAAAAACTAATTAAAAAATAATTTATAAAATATAAACTACATAAAAAAATTATCTCTAAATTTTCAAATCATAATACAGACACACAGATTATAATACAAAATTACCTACACTTGCCTTTTCTTTCTCTTTAAAAATAGAAGCTATGCAAGAAAATATATGATTATATTGTATCAAAATTAATTACATTAATTTACAAGTAAAGTAGGAGTGTATGAAAAATATTAAAATATAAATGAATTGTTAAAATAGCATTAATCATTGGAGTACATAAGAAAAACTATATTTACACTATTTAAAATACCATACTATCTATTTAGCTCTTTCATTTAGCATTTGCCGTTGTAGATGCTCGAATGCATTGGAGATGCTTGCAGGCAAAAGACCAGCTGATCGACAACATGTTCATGGGCAACAATAGCCTCCATAATACTGTTAAAACAGCCCTCCTGAATCCTGATCACGTTTCAGAGATTGTTGATCCTCTGCTGGCAATCGATATCCAAGTGGGAGGTGAGTCAAACAGAAATGGACTCCTGTTGTTTCTCTCCCATTCAACTTTCTCCATTTTGAGCTGTCTTCAAAGTTCTTACACGCTCAGAGAACTCAGTAATTGAGTTTGTAAGCATGCAGCAATGGTTTGAAATAAACTTCACCAATCAAGCTTTTCAGTGTCATGGCTGTGAATCCTGAATATGAGTACAGCAACGATGAAATTCATTTCGGAGTTCTTGGTACATGCAGCAAAGCATGCTCTGCATGTATTCTAGGAACTGATCTCATTGCTCTTCGACATTAAGTGTTGAGGAGCAACATGTAAATTTTCCACACAGAGGATGCATCAAAATACAAGAGTTATGATCATGATCAAGTCGATTGTCTTGGTAGTTCATTTAGAACCAGCAAAACAATTAGATCCTGTGAATTCTTACAGCAACTTAAAATTCATCCTCGTCTTCCGAGCGGGTTTATTCGATAAAGCTCATCAATCCATCAGCAGATGTGCAACTGATTTGTAACCCATCTCTCGAGCTTCGATGCCATTCAGATCAACCATGTTAGCACAGCAATAGGAAAGTCACTGATAGTAATTATAATCATGAAACAATAACAGTCAGAACAGATAAACCTTTGAAAATTGTTATCCCCGTTGTAACCATCTTTCGCTTCCGTAAGCACAATGATATATCCACTTATAAACGTATATAAAAAAAGAAAAATTCCAGTCATAGTAATAAGATCCGTCCTCGATCGGTCAATGTCCTCGGTCAATTTTAAAAATATAGCTTAACTGATTAGGTTTTGGATTTGCTCACAAGATATCACCAGTTCGAGTATCACAAACTTTATGACCACTAGAGGCTTATATAGTCATTAACTTCGGGGCCTCGGAGGATTAGTAAAGATGCGTATAAGCTGGCCCAAACATCCACGATTAAAAAAAAAATAGATTTGTCCTGGGCCGACCTGGACTAAGACCTAGATCACTAATTAATGGGTTGACTAGAATTAACCCAAGTTTTTTTTTAAAATAAAAAACTTGAAATGATATTATTTAAAAAATATTTTTTTTACTTCTCCAAACCAAACCAAACCAAACCTCAATCAATTTAATAAACTGAATCGGGTTTTATAATTGTATTTCTTGTTATTACATTTCAAATTTCAAAAGAAAACGGTAAAGTACATTTAATTAGTGTGCTAAAATTAGAAATGAAATCAGAACAAATAACATAATTAATAGAAATATGTAAAATTATTTTGGTGTAAAAAAGCATCAAATTAATGTAAAAAAAGCATTTAACTTAGCTCTAGGTTTTAATCAAAGTTTCCAAATAGTATAATGGGTCATATAAGTTTAATAATTTGTATTAAATTCGTTATGCATGTAATTCAAAGAAACTAGGTTATGCTAGTAGCTGATTAATCACTATACTATTTATTTCTTAATGTTTTGATAATTGCATTAAACATGTTTTTAATATATGGTTGATATGGGTGAGATTCACATTGAATGATTTTTAAAGAAAGTTTTGAAAAATTATTCATTATTGTGATAACATATTGAATATTTTGGATGATGATAGGATGATTAGTGTAGATGCATGGTTGATATTAATAAAAAAAAATAATTTTTGATTAACAATGTTAATTATCACTAAGAGGTTGTGAAGAATATAAAAATAATAAATGTACTATTATTGGTTATTACAGTAGGTGTGATTAATAGGTAATAAAATTATTTAATGCGTTGTTTTATTTAAAATATCAATAAAAATCATTTATTTATATCAATTGATTTTACTTCTTGTAAATGTACTGATATTGAGCATTGTTATAGGGTGTGATTAATAAATATTTAATATTGATATAACTATTTATTAATTATAACTAACTCACTAATACAATCACAACCAAGGTTGTTAAAATCGCGTTTTGACTCATAAAATCATATGATTTTACGAGTCAAAACATGCATTACGGGTTGAATCGCTTGAAAAAATCGAAAATGGGTAAAATCGAGTGAAATCGCAAAAATCGGATGAAATCGCGCAAAATCGCGATTTCAGGACTGTCTTCACTCTGCTCTTTCCAATTGAGGCGAAAAACTCTTTCACAAATCACAATTCACAAATACTCTTTCCAATTCCAACAGAACAAATCCCTAATCGGGCGGCGACAACGATCTATTCTCCATCCTCCACAAAAGCGGCCATTACGCAAACTATTACCCCTCATTTTACACCCAAAAAAGAAAGAAAGAAAAAGACAGAGAGAGACTGGCAGAAAGAGAGGGGCTTGATGAATTTACCGAGATCGGAGGATTCGAGAACTGAAGGTTTAAGATGAGAGTGGAACCAGCAGAAAGAGAATTTGGAGCAGCGGGCTCCCAT
>Ga0307515_10012509_pt1 | contig 15962 bp, 19 predicted proteins | sample 17_EM_MG_FD_194513 | JGI IMG/M metagenome (GOLD analysis project Ga0307515, IMG submission 194513) | Populus trichocarpa ectomycorrhiza microbial communities from riparian zone in the Pacific Northwest, United States - 17_EM | ecosystem: Host-associated > Plants > Roots > Unclassified | place...
CTCCGTCGACGACTTCATCATTATATCGATTGTCGATTGCCATCGTAATTGTAATCTCTCTGTGATTCGACATGTAATTCGGTTCTGCCTTTGCTTCGTAAAGTTGAGTCTAGGCATAGACCATCATCGGAATTGGCCAGGGTAATATCGGTGAAATAGTCGATCATCACGTGGATCCCGCCTTGACACTCGCGGTGACCACTCGGGGGTGGCAGAATTGACGTCAATTGCATTGGGCGTGGGCGGTATATCATTAATCCATATCTAACACGTAAGCTTCACAGTAGGTGGTCATACTCACTGTGATAGGAGCGCGCTTTGTTCTCGGAAAGCCGCTTTGTGCATTGCATTTGCATAGCTCGGCATCTCTTAATTCGGCATTCGGCAGGGTCTCGGTGGACCGTTTCTCGGTGAAAGTCATTCGGATGATAGCTTCGGTGCGTTCTTAGTCGACTTCTCTGTGGCCATCTCGGTAGGCAGCTTTGATAGAATATTCGTTGGCTTCTCTGTAGTCATTTGGTAGGCCTCGGGTATGGTCGTTTGGTATTCAGTTCGGTATGCCGTTCGGCAATAGTTTGTTGATCCTTCAGTACGCCATTCGGTAAGCATCTTGGTCAGTGGCTTCGTACGGTAGGGCTCCCGGTAATCCTCTCGATCTCCATGTGACGTCCTTCGGCAGTGATATCCGTCGCTGTGAGGTCTCGGTGATCATCTCTTGGTTGTTGTCTCGGCTGTCTCTCATGATGCCATTCGGTAGGCTATTCGGTATCTCGTTCGGGACTGTTTCGGTAGCCGTATTTGCACTCGTTCGGCATGGATCAGGCTCGTTTGACTTATCATCTCTTTCCGGTGCATTTGCAGGTATACTGGACGTCTGTCGTATGCTAGGTGCACTTATTGTCTCTAATCGCGAGGTGCGCTCTCTGGCTCTCCACCGGGTGTGCTTGTTGATTCACCTGCAGGTGTGCTTGCCATCACTTGACTCCGTGCACTTATCGTCGTTCTCTGAGTCCAAGTCGATTCATCCCCAGGTGCACTTGTCGCTGCTAGCCGTCTCAATTGGTGAATGTATCTCACGGTGCTTCGTTCCTGCACTTCCGGTACGGTAATTGTTTGCGGTGGGGGTTGTTTGCGATTCCGGTACGGTCATCCCCCTCTTTTGAAAGTCGTTGCTCCGCCGGCGAGTAATCTCATACGGCTTCGTAGGGAATATTGATTGGAAGGGCTTGATTCGGAAGTCGATTTGTAGTCGTCAATTGTCATCGTAGTTGTGTAGCTCGGGATCGCCGAGCCTGAGTCGGGATCTCCTTCGGGGTAGTATTTTCGGTAATATAAGGTCGCAACAAATTCGGCATTGTATTCGGTATTGTATTTGGCATTGTGATCGGCATTGTAATCGGCGTTGTATTTGGCGTTGTACTCGGCCATACGGCACTTGATTTGGTCTCTTGAATAGTAGTCGGGATTGTACTCGGTACGGCAAGGCCACCGGTACGTATATCTGCATCTCTGCACACAATTGCTAGTCTCGTAGATTGTCATTGTCATCGAAAGTAAGTATATTAGATACGGTAGATTTTCCCATAACTTCTTGTATATCGCCATAGTCAAAAGATTGATTGTCATCCATCTCCGTGCATCTCCGGGATGGGCATATCGGCGCTCGTAAGTCCAATCCTCATAGTCTCAACGATAGCTCTTTTCTCGATAAGTAGCTTTCCAACGTCATTCTCTCGTATCTGTCGGGGGTTATCCCATTCCGTGTTCGTTCCAGTAATTGAAACGTTCACTCTGTGAGTTCATCGTCGCTCGGCCAGTATGGCGTACTCGTGCCTGGGCTTCCAATTGTAGTTCGTAAGTTCCCGGCCATAAACTGCGCTTTACCGCTGTGAACTGTCATTCGTCCATGGAGATTATCTCCGAACTGCAGACCCGTGCAGAGTTGTACGGCTCTGAATCTGCTCCATCCGTGTTAGCCAAAAGAATCAAGAGAAAGGATGGAAGCGGTGGAAGGGAAATCCAGGAGGCCTTGTCATTAACGGTTCGCTCACAAGGAGCCAAGCCCCGCCGTCCAGTCACTCCCTTCGTGTCTCAGCGAGCCGGTAGCAGTCATTCAGGATTCCCATGTGGACACCCTTCTGCCGCAACTACCGGCGCTGCTCCTTGCTCGCTCATTCAGCCTGCGAGGGTTACCACTTCTGCCGGCTCACGATGCCGCTTCCATAGGTCCCTATACCGCAGCTCCCAGCAAACTGGTGCAAACCCCAGACCGTTGGGTGAATGCCATGATGACCGCCTTCTACCTAGCAGTCATCATGCGGTCCCTGAGTTGGTATCCCCGGGAGAGGTATGTCCTACGACGGTCCAGAAGCTTCATTGATGCTTGTGGAGAAGGACTCCTCACCGCGTCTATCTCGGTAGCATTTCTCGCGCTACAGACATGTTTCCGCTGCTCGATAGCATCCACATATCAACTTGCTCTTGGGCAGTCCATAAAGGAGGCTGTGAGAGAAGTATATTGTTTGGAGGTAAGACCGGCACAGTGACCGATCGACCATTACTGGGTTTGGGCCCAAAACCGCGGCAGTTTGGTACCACATACATCGCGATGGGCACATCCAGCAGATCCATTTGTAATTCTGAGTCCGTTCCATATCCATAAGGACTGGTAAGTATGCCGCTTAATAATAGTAATTTCGCTGGTATAGATGGATATTGACTGAGTGCCGTGGAATGTGTCCCGGCCTTAATGAAAACTCGTACTATCCATATCTCATCGATTGATTGCATCCTCCAATTAGTCTCCTGAAAGTGGTGCCTAAGAAGGTGGTAGTCTCGAATCATAATGTCGTCTCTCCCGTAGCAAATATAGACAATCTTGGTTGCCTTTCTTGACTCGCTCGTATAGCCGTGGTGATGCCGAAAGTCAAGAGTGTATTCGGTCCGTAGGTAATAATGGTCACGTGTGGCCTCCGTTGCCGTTAATGTCATTGCAGTCGACAATCTTTGATATAGTAGGTGGACTTCGATTGTCCATAATAATTGTGCTCTGAGCGGTCATCGTAGTCGGGCTGCGCAATTGTGTAGGTCTCCACCGTAAATGCACTTCACGCTGCGCAATGAATCGCCGCTATAAGTTCGCTTCAATCGAGGGAAAGCTTCTTGTCGTAAATGTGCTTCAATCGTGCGGTAGGTTTCTCCTCCGTAAGTGCACTTCGCTCGTGAAGAGGTTCGTGGCGGTACGAGTGCTTCATTCATAGGCTAATCCTCCTCCATCGGTGGGTTTCGTTTATAGTACAGTCTATCTCCGTAGGCGTGCTTCGCTGGAGTAGCGTATCCGTAGGTATAATTGTCCGTGCGGTGCAATTCAGGTATGTGCATATCGCTCGATTGGAAGGTATGTAGTCGTAACTGTGCTGACTCGTGATTCGTCTCTCGACTTCGCCTTTGGTTCTCGATATGGCCGCATTCAGGGGTAAGATCACTCCGTCCATTGTGGTATCTCGGGCTGATGATCGTGGTCAATTGACTCGTAGGTATTGTATTCGAACTCAATTAGGTCGATCGCGTGCGATTTCTCTCTTTGGCAGGGTCGAATAGTCGTGTTCTGTACTCGTGATCGTCGTCGTCATTGCCGGTGACGCGCTTTGCGCGCCAATTCGTCTCTGAACTCTACTCCGCTGCCGTCAGGTGGCTCAATTGAATGATGGAATGATCAACGCTCTGTGCTGCGCAGGAATGAAGCTTCGATATCTTGTTTGGAGGGCTGTATTCTCAATTGTTGTCTTCGTGATGTCACGCGTCGGAAAAAGGGGTAAACTCGCGAAATCCTGTGAGCGAAACGTATCCGTTTACTGAAAAAGCGATAATAGTGTAAGGGCACGTACGCCAGCATTCGACCTCGTAGGCATACGGATGGTAATTATAGGAATACGGTTGCAAACGTGGAAGCGAGTGATAGTAGGTGTAGATGTATAGTAAGATTATCGCTAGAGATCTAAGGCTCGTGGCGAGCCGACTATAAAGAATGGCCGTTACCCAGCCCCGGGTCACGTGCCGCCGTTACAGATATTGGGTGATATTTTTGATACTGAGCTTTGAGTCGGTTCTTGTCGAATGATTGCCTTTTGCAGATGCAGCTCTTAACATGTTTCCGGCGAGTGTTGACCATATTCGAGGAATGGTCAGTGAACAAGCATTTGAATGAATCTCAAAGATGCTTCTGTTAGGGGTTCAACCTAACAGTGGTAATGATACAACAGTAGATTGGGTAGCAGGTAATTAATTGCAAAACACCTACCTGTGAGAGCATCACGTTATTTGTCAGTCAGGTGATCTTTAGTGGGAGTACACGCCAGCCACATGTCGATCAATTAGTGACGAGTCAGCTCACCTGTGCAGATTCAAATGTGATGAGGCAATTATGTTGCCATTACTGGGAAGTGAAAAACCTTCAGCAGTGCGCATAATCATTGGCCACATTTACTTTATCTTAACTAGGGGGGGCAACACACAGTTAAGTTGCAATAACGCAGAATTAAGTGTGCAGCAGATGAAAAGCAATATGGGAGTATGTTGGGATCTACGGGCCTTGTCACTGAGTGATAAGGGTTCAACCTGTAACCCTCCTCGGTCTACGGAAGTGCCGAGACCTAAGCATGCTGTATCTGAGGGATCGATGACATTGGCTGAAGATCAGAGGCCAGAAGCAAACCTCCTCATTGGGTTGAGTCAGTATGCATTGCAATGTCATAGTAGTCAGTGGTACTAGGTTGACGTGTCATAATCTACGTTGGCAGAGCATACGGTTGGTCGCCAATTAAGTCTCTGAACGCGTTGCCGAATAGCCATATTAGAAGGCGAGGCACATAATAACCTGGAGTCATTATGAATTGTGATAAGCACTGGCCAGACCACGAGTCGGCAGAAGTTCCAACTACTGAACTATTACGGGAAGCAAGATGTCCAAGTTGAAGGAAGATCTGATACGATGTCTGACATGATTTAATATAATGGATGGCCTGATACCTATCAGGAGCTTAAAGCTTTGAAACCACATTATATGAACATGATAGCCTAAGGGAAGCGTGGCGATCAATTCCTGGGCGCATTCATAAGAATGTAAGTCGCGATCGCAATAGAGCAATCATGAGCAACAGAATCATATCATGGAAGTATGGGTCTCAGCATCCTCGAACAGGACTAGAAAGAGATCACATTGTCCCGGCAGTGAAAGAATAAGCTCTAGCAGCAAACAGTCAGAAAAACCTACCAGCGAAGATGACCTTAAAATATTATTGTGTTTTTATGATACCTATATCTATTATTATTATATCAAATTATTAGCTTTGTAGCGGCAGCCCCGCACCGCATTGTTGGATGAGTAATACCTTTGAGAACGAAGTCGATATTATCCTGTGGACGTTAGCCAAATTGTTGGTTACTTTTTAGCAACGCCAATAGCTGTTCGCGGTGCAGTGCAATTGGTTCATTGCTGCATCAGCTGAACTCGATCCAGCATTATGATACTTTATCGATAATCAAAAATTCCCTTCAGAAATACGAAGTGATAGTGGAATTCAAGGACTGGATATTATAGGAGGAAGTATCTCTCCAACTCCTAGAGATATTCAACGACAGTCCGAGCCTGAAGAATACGAGGTATCAGTACCAAGTCAGCATAAGGCTGATCCTTCATGACGTACTCAGAAAGGAAGGGTAAATCTGTTATCCAAAACCAAAAGGCAACTTAAAGCGGAAAGAAAGCGGTTGTTGGAAATAGAGAAACGGAAATACGGTATCGAATGATTTCATGTATTGCGAGTATTGTTTGACATCACGGTTGGACCTAGTCGACATTTATCTGGAAGGATCTGAGACAACAATTACCATTTGTCCTCTTTGCATATACGACCTTTATCTATTCCCAACTCAGTTGAATTGGAGATACCCTTAGGCAGGATATAGTATCTACGGCCTTGTACCCAGTACATAGTTAAGTATCCCGAGATACTTGGGTATAAGAATAGTTACTTAGGATTGAGCAACCCCATAACAGCTTCAGGGGGTGATTTAGAGCCTCGGGGATATCGGTTGGAAAGTGAGCTAACCCAAGCTAGCGTATCACAGCCTCATTGCACCCTGCCAAATGTGGGGGGGAGGGGTACAATGAAGTTACCTTACGATCAGCTTTCTTCATGAACAAGGATATATATATCATATCCTGCACAATAATCAATCACATCATCTGCTGAATGTTGTTAACAGAGAGGAGAAGGTTTCTCTTGTTATCACTGTAATCGCCACGATGGGCTATATATTATACCAAGCCACCGCAGCATTGTCAGTTAAACCTACACTCGAGCCACTGAGCAGCTGATAATGAAGGTAGATTGTCTTCATTAGTGTTAGCAACGGTTCCGGGTTACCTGGCTTTGGTCCGGGTTGGAACTGACCCGAAGGCCCTGGTCCAGGTCAGGAACTGCCAAGCAACCCGACCCGGCTGACTAGCACTGGGTTGGTACCCGGACCAGACATATACCCACGGTTGTTTGGCCAGGTTGTATCCACTCCACGGTTCCATATTACGGTTCCTGCAACTTTGGCTCCAATTAAGTATATGAGATGTGACCATATCATGACATGATCAATACGTAGATTGTACAGAATTAAGCGCTCTTTCACCTCCCGGTTTCAGATTGGCGATCAGAACAATAGTCGTTGAGTGGCTTTGAAAAAACGAACAATGTTAGGCGAAATTTGCGGGTTTTTGATGGCGACCAAACAAATATTGGTCAAATTGCAAGTCTGAACGCGCGAGGTGAAAGAGCGGCTAATTCTGCACGATCTACGTATTGATCATGTGACAATACGATCAGGACTCAGATATATAATCGGAGCCAACGTTGTGAGGTTGAACTGCCAGGTTGTTGGAGGTAAACCTGGCCCAATTGCAATGGTCTGGGTTTTCGTGTGGTAAGAACCGTTGCAACGGTTCAGTTCCGGTTCCAACCTCAACCCAGCACCGTACTGGTGGGTTGGCACTGTTGCTGACACTAGTCTTCATACAATGAATTGGTGAGCTTCCTAGCAAGCTGTATGCCTGCGTATTGGGCATGGAGAATTGATAGGATGGTCGCTTCAGTATTGATCGTTTACTGGAGTGTGGATCCTGAGGAGAACCATTATGTGCAGACAAGGAGCTCAATAGGAAGCAAGTACTGTTGCTGCTCAACTCACAGGCCTTCTACGTCGGGAAAAGCCTTAGCGTTACCGTAACCGAGACTTGTTATGGCCGTTAGCCCGGGACTACGATATGTTATTCATATTACCGCCGTGCCATGGCACATTATGGGTTTATTACCGTGAGTTACAGGATTTTATGGTACGTTCGGTTAAATTTTTACTGTTTGCAAGATATTATGGCATCGAGTGTGTGAGAGTCTCAACTTACTCACACGATTTTTAATACCGATTCGGATACCGACAAGTTAGTGTTCACATACAACCACGATATGTCACAATTACGTGTTATATCAGAGCAATCATGTCATTAATCAAGATATATGCTACTTTTTTGGTGTAGAATTCATTCAGCTAAATATATACACAAAGCTCGACTCTTGTACCACTCCCGCAATAGCTCGCGCCACTCCTCGGAAGTCAACTCTATAACACGGTCGAAGTTCACTGTTTGAATCGGAAAACCTGTTGGGTGCGAGAGTAGCGGACACTCGACACATGTTCATCAACTAATGGCAATGTGCACATACTGAAGGTAACTTGGTTTGACTTGTGTATCAGCAGTATGCAACCTTCCTGAGACGATCGATATCTTTATCATGAGATTGGTACTGCAACAACTACCTGGTATTCATCACTGCTCTACTGTGACAAGTGCTGCTCTGATATGGTCTCTGACAATCGTGGTCTGATTAATGTGGCTCTGACATAGTCCCTGATAATCCCGGCTATGAAAGTGCGCTCTGACATAGTCTCTGACAATTCCGGCTCTGATAAATGCGGCCCTGACAAGTGTGGCCCTGACAAGTGCAGCTTTGACATGGTCTCTGACATGGTCTCTGACAATCCCGGCTCTGATAAACATGGCTCTGACAAGTGCGCTCTGACAAGATCGGACAATCCCGGCTGCGATAAATGAATTCCGGCTCTGTAGGGCTCTGAAGGAGATTTAGTTGAACCTACCTCTCCGTCAGAGCCTCCACAATTGAATCTTAGATCTAACGAATCTTTCATTTTGTGGATTAAAGAGTATATTATATTGCTAAGTAAATTGGCCCTGACAAGTGTGGCTCTGACATGTGCAGCTCTGACATGGTCTCTGACAAGGTCTCTGACAAGGTCTCTGACAACCCCGGCTCTGATAGACATGGCTCTGATAAGTGCGCTCTGACATGATCTGACTGTCCCGGCTGCGATAAATGTGACTGACAAGTGCGACTCTGACATGGACTCTGGCTCTGATTGGCTCTGACAAGGTGCAAAAGGCGGCACTGGATACTTGGCATCCCTGTTGAGATCAACATATCCGATCGATCTAGTATATCATGTTATATGATTCCAAAGATGGGTACTGGTTGAGTAGGTATTGGTTATCTTCGCCGCTCGGAACAAGTTGCACGGCTGTAAGAACTGAAGAATCATCTACAATGCGTCGTACTCTTTGCGGCGCATCTCGACACATTATCATTCCATGGGTTCTGTTTGGCATCGCAGACAATAGATACTCCAAATCCTCTACGAACAATAGGTCGTGATGTACCGTCCGCCATATTACACTCCCATTTACGTTGGCTTCCCCTGAATTGATTCTATCGCAAAAACAAATAGCGTATAACAGTTTGGCAGGGCAATATCCTTGTTGACGTACCCAACAATTGTTTTGTGGTGCTCGATCTCTTTGAATTGAAATATTGTCGAATCGATTGCCTTGTCCACGCCACTTCTCCACCCACCTTGCCTTGTGAACTACAACTGTATCTGGATTATTGTGCTGCTGTATAGTGACTGTGACGCCGTTCGCTCGGTATATCTTTTGACGGAGAATCCACAATGCAAGTGATCCAGAGGTCCGTAGGTCTAGACTGGCGCTCGTATCCGCTTGAAATGTCGAAAAATAGGATGTCAGAGCATCACTAAACTCTGATATGCTGATACCCTCTGGAAATGTCAGAGTTGCAATCGTGTTGCGTTTGCTCATCACTCCGTTGATGTGAGGTATCAAACCAGGTGATAATTTGTTGGATGCCAGAGAATCCCCCACAAGAAGCTTTCTGCATATATCTGCCTTCGGCGAGAGGGGATCTAATTTAACGATATGTAGTAAAATACTAACTCTCGACTTGATATGAAATAGGCGCGTTTCCCATCGTAACATCTGCGGAATATAGTGAACATTGTTGGAAAAACGGTAGCCATCCTTGATGAGGTTTTTGTGAGTGGCTTCAGATATTTTGGTGTCACTGTTATCGGCAGAGCCCATTTCTCTAATACATTCGATATAGTGGAGAAGGGACTGAATTTTGGGTATCATCCTCATACTGTGGCTCTTGCGGTATGGTAGGAAGAGGTGGATGTTGCTGCTGATGCCACTAAGCGCATCCTGTAGGTATTTGAGCGTGGTATCGGTGTGGGAGTGGTAGCTGGTAAACAATATGAAGTCGGTGACAGATTTGATGAACTTAAAGTGGTCGGGATGCCCTTCAAGAAGAGAAGCAAGCGCTGCAAGCCAGACCTTCACCATGTCCTTGTACTCGGCACCGGTCCATTGTTTCACGCGGGTAAGTTTGTCTCCAAACTGGCGTATGTTAGAGAAGCGAGGAATTATGGAAAATCATTCATCTATCAGGTCCAAACCCTTTTCCTGGCCATAAATATCTTTCAGAAAACTAACAATCCATTCCCAGGTGTGATCTTTAAATAAGCCTTTCAGTAGCTGGTGCAACCGGTCAACATTCATACAACTATATATATTACAACCTGCATGGGCATCGGCGAAATTTGGACAGTCGGCAAACTTCCACAGCCCCACCTCCTCAGCAGCTGTTGTAGACAAATGAAGGTACCGTTGGGGGTGGCGGTGCCTGGGCCTGCGGGCGAAGCTGGGCATGTCATCCGGGCATATCTCGCATCGAGGGCACGATCCATTTTTCATCATAGTTATGGTGCACTGCTCTGGGTAGTCTGCAAGGAATGACGCAATTCAGGGAAATGCGTGACGAGTGCGACTGTCTGCACACAGAACTGCTAATCCGCTCTTCGCCAGCTCCTCTAGAGCGCGCAATATTGTTGCAATAGATTCATGATAGGCGAACCTATTGGTGTGGGTTTTTGGTCCATTTGGATATTTCGGTAAAAGACCGATTAGTATTAACCCGTTCGTCTTAACCAATCGTCTCTTCGCCATAGAGAGGTTGCCGATACTGAGATAGACCGGCCAAGCCGTTGTGTCACCGGTTATCGTAGAGAGCATAGTTTTGTCACTGCCGAGTATAACGGGGACAACTGTTGATCCATCTGGCAAAGATTCCTAGGATGTGTTAGGAATGAGTAATGAGGTTTTAATATCTAGACAAATCCGGTCAACACTGGAGCTGACACTCTTGACACGCTACCCGCTCTGACACGATGAAACTGACACGCTCTCTCTGTCACGCTCTGTGACACGCTCTCTCCGACAATATGACTCTGACGCTCTCTGACACGCTCTGTGACACGCTCTCTGACACGCTCTCTGACACGCTCTCTGACACGCTCTCTGACACGCTCTCTGACATGCTCTCTGACACGCTCTCTGACATGCTCTCTGACACGCTCTCTGACACGCTCTCTGACATGCTCTCTGACACGCTCTCTGACATGCTCTCTGACATGCTCTCTGACATGCTCTCTCTGACACTCTAACTCACCCAAACACAACGAAAATCTGACAAGAAACAATCTCTCTGACAATACAAGGAAACTTGCCTGCGTGTTCCACCACCAATCTGCAGTCCACATCTCAGCGTATATACGTGCGCCACTGGAATCCATTCGTTTGAGCGGCGCGTATGAGAGATGGTCCTTAAATGGGGGATGTCTTAGAATATATCGTACCGCTGCAACAGGGTTCCGATACCAGAACGGAGTAGCTTCTCGTTCAATATTAACAGAACTCTCCTCCCATCCGCATACGAGTCCGTCCATTTCTTCCATGTCCGCAATGAGTGGATAGAGCTGGTCATGGTTTTTGGCATTGGCGTCGGGTACAATAAGTCTTCGTTTGAGGATGTTGTTGAGTTTTGTTTTACCTAGGTTGGTACCCACAATAGAACGACAACGTTGCCATTGTTGGGGTGTAGCAAACGGAGCAAGGGGGTCCCTGTCATCATCCTCAAAAGAATGAACTTGTACTGTGTCATCGATTGGGGCTCCTGCGTTGGGGAATAACTCCATCTCAGGTGGCTGGCTGAGTGTATCGTCCTCAAATTGGAGAATGTCGTCTGCTAGTTCGTAGTCTAGCCCATCCGACGAGGAAAGATTGCGAGAATTTGGGTGAAGACGCGCATGTGTTGAACAGTGGTGACGAGTGAGACCACTTTGTCTGGAAAAGACCCTGCCACATAAAGTTCAAATAAAGCACTGCATTGTTCAAGGTGGAAAGTTTGCGATTGAGTGCCCCCTGGAAATTGATCGTAGGGAGGCTCTTATCACGTGTCCCAATTCTGTGTATTCAGCCTGCCCTACACGGACTTGGACGCTAGCCTAGCCTCGTGATATTGTTGTATCGCACACTAGTATCTTTAGGCTTCGAGTATACCATCTTTAGCCCCCTTGGGTGGAATGCTGGGAAGTTCCGCTTCTAAGCACAATTTTCGGCTTCCCTAAACGGAACAGTGTGAGTTGATGTTTCGGCCGCACACCGATCAGCATTTCTACACCACAACCCCTCACTTCCTTCCGAACCTCGTTGTGTTCGGCCTTCCAAAAAACCACTGACATTTTTGCATCTACCTGTTCCGACCTCTCTCAACTAACTAGCATTTTGCTTCTTCAGACTCTCCTCACTTCAATCTGCGGCGCTTTCTCAACTGGATCGACTTGCATATTCGCATCACAGTAACAATGTGTGTTGGAGTGGTCACCCCACCGAGCATGGGTCAGAGCGCATCTAGTACTAGTTGGTATATAACACATACAATCCTCACTCAGATCACTCAACATTAACTTGACGACCATCATATGCACTCAGCAACCCTCATATCCACTCAGCGACACTCATATCCACCGAACAACCATCATTATGGCACCACACCGAGTTCCACGGACATGGCCTACCGGCGTTTCGAACTGGACGAAAGAAATCTGGGCCTCTGTGCTAAAGAAGATGGCCCAGGACATGGATTCTGTGAGTAGCCGGTCTGCATTCACTGAAGGCCTTGCAGCAGTCCAGGGATGGAAAACTAAACACGACAAATCCACTATCCCTTCATACACCAATATCAAATTGTACACCGAGGTGCGAGGTGTAGCAAAGACGCGTGACCAGGTTAGTTAATCCGACTCTGACATTGAGTCTCTGACATTGAGTCTCTGACATTGGGTCTCTGACATTGAGTCTTTGACATTGAGTCTCTGACATCGACTGACATCGACCTGACAAATAGGAGTTTACCGACATTTGCGAGACGCTGGTGGATAACTCTCGAGATCTCCTGGGACTTACACCGGACGCGAAGCTCAAGGATGATGATGTCCGTACAATGCAAAGACTCATCTCATGCTTACAAAGAAGAGTCACCCGAAGGGCCACCACCACACCCAAGAAAGCCCCACCAAGCCCCGCCAGAAAGCCTAAAACTGCATCAAGCCCCGCACCAAAGATCACATCAGCTCCTTCATTAGAGCATATCCTGGTCCCTCCTACTACACCAATCAATAAAAGCACTTCAGATGTTCGTGTTGGGTCTACTACACCCGCAATTTCAAGCTCAACCTCATTGCGACCAAGGGGAGATTCGGTAGCGCGGGGTAGGAGTACCACTCATAGAGGCACTAAACGATCGGCGGTATCATCCACAGTACCGTCTCCTACGGTTTTGGCGGTTTCGGGGGATGCTCAGTCACCTAGGTTCGACCTGTTTCAGATCAACAGCTCTGGCAGTGCCCTCCAGTGAGCCTTTTTCGGACGGAATAATGCATGTGACCCTTCGCCACTTTCACTCATAGATCTCAGCAGCAGGAGGCCTAAACGTGGTGCAACCAGCTCACCAGCTCAATCTGTTGTGGGAGGCACCTCACCTGGAAATCAATACCAAAAAGCCAGAGAAGACCATATAGATCTTTTTATCAGGTGGATGGAAGATGATCACCCGGTAGATATTGCGGAAAAGTTGAAAAGGCCTCGAGTTCTGAGAGACTTCACAAAGAATCCTAATGCACCCCAGTGTTATGACCAACTTGTTGCCTGGATTACTCGGCAATATGATCTAGCAACCTACTTGCGGGCTGTTAACTCCTGATTGGCGAGCACAACATCCACCCAGGGTGATAGTCCATTGTCCAGATTTGCACTGATTGACAGTCCATTGGACGAATCAAGCTGGGACGACTGTCTGACCTTCGCTGAAATTGAAGGCCGTCTGATGGTGACATTTGTTACCATCAACAAGACGGTCATGGTGGATGACACCGACAATGGAATCAAATATATCAAGACCAACCCCCTCAACCTGGAACGAACATTGACCATTCGGGTGAAACAAGAGGACGAAGCTAACGAGACCTCAGTTATTGACTTACTGGACAGTTCAGAAGACGAAACCAGTGGTGATGAATTGGATGATATGGAGGAGGAAGAGGAAGGAGAGGGGAAGGAAGAACTACGGGGGATGCCGGAGGACCAGGACGATTCCGATCCGGGGATCATGCCGATTACTAACAATGCACTACCGAGTCATTCCTCCGGCCAGACTGCCGAACAAGAGGACCAAGATTTTGACATTCAAAACGCGGAAGAATTAGATCAGGTGGACGCTGACTGCAACAACATTGCCCTAACGGAACTAGAGGGACCCAACGACCCTGATGCGCAAGCACAGAAAGAGGACCAGACGGATAATGTCAATGTCGACTGGTGAGTCACTGTCCTTGTCAGAGTGGTCGCTGTCAGAGCTGTAGAGCTACTGTCAGAGCTCAGCCGCTGTCAGAGCTGCTGTCAGAGCTGCTGTCAGAGTTGCTGTCGGAGCTCAGCCGCTGTCAGCTGCTGTCAGAGCTGTTGTCAGAGCTCAGCCGCTGTCAGAGCCGTTGTCAAAGCTGTTGTCAGAGCTCAGCCTGCTGTCAGAGTAGCTGTCAGAATGTTGAATGAAGCTAATTTTTACTCGCAGGTTAGCGGAGCTGATGGATAACCCGGAATTTCAGAGAGAAAACTTGGAGGAGTCAATGGCAGCGTTAGGCATCACCATGGAGATCAGAACTTTCAAGCCGCTCCACAAACCCACGTAGTTACAACCACATCAAATTATTGCAGTGAATTGGATGACAGAGAAGGAGAATAGCTTGGCGAAGGGTGGTGTATTGGCTGATGACTGCGGTACAGGCAAGGTTAGACCCTGCTCTGCCCTTGAGATATACTGTTCGCCACACTAACAATTATCAGACTCTGACAGCACTGGCTTTAATATGTCACCAAGTGAATGTCTATGAACAAAAAATGAAGAATCCACCTCCTGGATTCAACAAATGGGAGATCGACATGAATGTCTACAATGCTAAGGTTGAACGGGGCGAGGAGGTCGGAAGGGAGCCACGAAAGCTGCAGTGGGAGGTCCACCTCCCAACATTAATTCTATGGTATGACTGGAATACATACCACTATAGTGACTTCAAGCTAAGGTTGAAATAGCCCTAAACCGATGGTGGCAGAATGGGAAGCTGCGGTGACTAAGTTCACTGACTTAACTCCACATCTCCATTACGGTACTTCTTCCTGGAGGAGGGCAGCCCATCGAGCCACTCTTCATGGTAAACCATGGAGAACAGTCGTGATCTCGACCATTGAGACTTTCTACCAGCGTTTCAACTATGAGGAAGCCGACGGTTCGAAATTTTGGGGCCCTGGCAGATTTCATTGGGTTATGTTGGATGAGGGCCACAGGTTGAGAACGAGCGGGACCCCAATCGGCAAGTTTAAGAAGGTTAGTGGCACATTGGTTAAAATGGACTCCCGCGATTACAATATGCATATGGCGTCCTGTACGCTCAGTCTGGAGCCGCAATACAAATGGATGTTAACGGCAACCCCATTGGTAAATGGCATCGAAGACTTGCGTTGGATCCTGCGTTTTCTGGAGAGTTTATCCTGGTTGACCCTACAGCTGCCGCCAGATACATTCGACTATGCCCTCAACATTGATGACGATCGGATCGCGGACGGGAGTAATGTGCCAGGAACTGAACGTGGTGCAGGGTTCACGCCAGTTGCAGATCCGTACAAGAGAGGCCCAGAATTCAGATCACTTGTTCACTGCACAACAATGGCTTGGGATGCTTATATGTTGCCCATAATTGGTGAAGTGGGGAAATTAAGAAAGGCCAAGCAAACATCGGATATATTAATCAGACAGCACCGCTACGAGGAAACTATTGGGAAGCGAGATTTTGCGGTTTTATGCACACTAATGCTATGGCGCACAATGGTGAGCCATATCCCGTTCAAGAACCCAAAGCCCATCATCAACATCCCTTCTATGTAGTGTTAGCAACGGGTCCGGGTAACCCGCCAGCGGTCCGGGTTTGGACCGGAAAAACGGTTCGGTTCGGTTCCAGACCCGTCCAAAAACCCGACCCGGAGCTTCTTGGCGGGCCAAACCCGTACCCGTACCCGTCAACCCGCGGGTTTTGCCGGGTTTGGCTAGACCCGTCGGTTCCAGTCTCCGGTTCTCCTTTTCGGGTTTTTCTATTTA
>Ga0307515_10012510_pt1 | contig 15962 bp, 6 predicted proteins | sample 17_EM_MG_FD_194513 | JGI IMG/M metagenome (GOLD analysis project Ga0307515, IMG submission 194513) | Populus trichocarpa ectomycorrhiza microbial communities from riparian zone in the Pacific Northwest, United States - 17_EM | ecosystem: Host-associated > Plants > Roots > Unclassified | place...
GGGATTTTGCCAAGACTATCCGGAGACTATCCGGATAGTCTCCGGATACCATCAGCTGATAGGCCTATTATCCGAGAGGCCTATCCGGCCTATCCTCCGCAGGTCTGACCCCATGCGTACCATGGCATGATGTGAGCCCGGACTAAGCAATGATTTGCCTCTCGCAAACCCTGATCTTGCGGCTTTGCGGTAAGTGGAGCAGTTTCAACCGTCTATGACTCGAAAAGCACATAATCACGAGCCACACGAACGGTTGCAGGGCTGGTTGGTCAGGCACCGCCTCCCTCCTCCCAGGCGGGCCTGTGCAGCACCCCCTGCATACATTATATAGCTAGAGCTCCAGCCCACATTTCGTCACTTGTTTTCAACTCTTAACGGGGCGGGCCTAAGTTAATCAGCAACGTTTCTCGCCGCTGCGCCAAATTGACCGCGAGAGCCTCGACCGAACTCCTCCCAGCCCATCTTCACCACAATCATACCGCATGCCACAATGCAGCCCGCCGGGCCAGCAAACACGGCGCTTGATAGCGCCCTTCGCCGGCTCGTCAAAGATTATATTCAGTACATCACCACAAAGCGATCTTCCCCCTTCCGATGCGTTTTATACGCCTCCGCCTTGGACGCTCTCAGTCTAGCCGGGACAGCAGCCGAAGTACAACTAGGTGAGGTGATTGGGACGCTTGGGTAAGAATACACCTCAACCAGCCCAAGCTTCAGATGAGGACATTGTCTGACCCCGAGCAGATTAGAAGCAAGCGGACGAGCCACCACCTCCCCACGACACGATTCGACACCTCGCTCGAGTTCGGACTCGCAACAAGCCAGCAGTCCTGGCCCTATGCCGCCTGATAGGATGTTCTCCTTCTTGCTGGACGACCATAGTAAAGACTACAAAGACTATGCAGCTACTAGGCCTTCATCGTCCTCGAGCAGAGTGTCTAAATATCATCCGCGAACATCATTAGCCTCAAGCTCATTGTTGTCGATTAGCTCACGTTAGTTCTACTCCTAGTCAGCTTGGCAGCTATAGAGGCTGACGTGAGCACATAGACTCTAGCAACGGCTCCTCTTTCCTTCCTCGCCGGTCCTGGTTCTACAAGCTATTCGGCTAGATCGCCTCACCTACTATTACTCTTCTCCCCTCCCACCACCTCCCCCGGCCTCGTCGCTATCTTCGACCCCCTTGCCTCCCTCGACCTTCTCGATGTTTTAACGACTCCAACGTCTACAACCTCCTCGACATCCTCGACATCCTCGACATCTACAACATATACGACCTCCCCTTCACCATGTCCTACGCATTCGAACATATCATATTCACACCATGCATCGGAGTTTCGGAGTTCCAACCGTCTTCCTCCATCAACAATCTATTTCAGCATTACTAGTACATATGCATTCCCGGCGTTCTAGGTAGCAAAGAGTAAGATAGTCAGATCGGATGTACCCATACGTATCAGAAGGCGTTCAGGAAAACACCACTTAAGCAAAAGCTGAGTGCCAAAGTTTCTCCTAATACTCTTTAAACTATTTCGGCTTAATGTCTCTTTGGAGTCTGCACATTACAATTTGGTACTCGGCCCTGGGCTTTTGTTAGCGGGTATTACATCCTCTTTTATTCATGTACATTTAAATAATGGAATTGGGGATGGTCACCAATGGGTGTATTTAGCGATCACCAATCAATACGTGCATACTTTGTCTCTCACTGGTTGATTTGCCAATTGACACGCGAAAGCTGTGGCGTTGACTAGACCTCTATTGGTCGAACTGAAAAGGAGATCACTGTGACTCGACATCACATGCGTTGCTCAGATGTACACGAAAGGATATATCAGCGTAAGTTTCTCATGACCGAATATAGGTCCCCATAGGTTGCGCCGCATCCTCAGGAGGCTCGACATTTTCAGAGATCAATAATTTATTCGTCAGAGAGAGTGAAATCCATAGTCCATTCGCTTTAGACAACTCATTATGCAACAGTCAAGAAAATTATTGTCGCAATAAAAGTACTGTGGGGGTCATAGAGCCTCGCCATGCAGAGTAGCCATAAACCCAGAACACCAGTGCAAAGGTAATCACGAAGACCCCAAGAAAGCCGACCATGATCTTACATTTGGAATGGCTGGGATTTTGTTGAACTGATCGATCATGCTTCTTCGCGGCTTTCAAACCAACTCGCCTCTCCAGATCATGCACCGCATCAGCTTGGCCATCCGCCTTCAGTGCATCTCGTAGCCAAGAGGCGCATTTCTGCGTATGGCCGTCCTTCTTCCCATACCACTTCTCATAATATTGAAGCGTTTCCTCCAGGATCGAGATGGCTTCTTTCTGAAGATGTTCTTTGCCTCCTTCCATGGCCCTTTTCAGGTGAATACGAGCGATCTTGCAGCGAAGGTCACACCACCCTTTCTGACTCCACGAACGATTGGCAGCGTCGCAGTGAGACTTGAGCCAGTTGAGTCTTTTTTTGAGGAGGGTTTCTGCCTTTTCTAAGGCCTCAGGTGTGCCGATTTCACTGAACACGCCGGCAATGTTCTCATCTACTTCCATGAGCCATTCATCTGCTTCAGGGAACCATTTGGCGATTCCCAGTTTTGCGTCGTTGAAACAGTCTTGAGCTCTCTGAAGCTCCATGCTAGCTGCTGAAATCTGCCCTTCGGAATTAGACATTTTGGCGCAGGAAAGGTGCGCTTTAGCTTCTTCGATACGTAGGAGAATGACGAGTTCTTTCTTCGTTTTGCTATCCAGACCAATATCTGGGCAGCTGTAAAGTCGCGGGCGGCCATCTTTGACGAATAATTCCATCTTTCGCGTACACTTCTTCAGCCGTTCGAACGCCTTCTCCGGTCTCTTTAACCTACAGTCTAATTCGGCAAATTCCAGGTGAAGACGCCATGTCTGCTCCATCTTCTTATCTTCCTCGGATACTTTTATCAGCTCATTGAGCAGGTCTTCGATCTCGGTAATGTTCCGCTTAGATTCGTGGCTCCCTGGCCGTAGGAGATGCGCTTGTAGAAGGAGATGTCCAAGTTGATATCTATTCTCCGCTCCTTTGTACAGCTTTTTTGTAAAGTCCAGAACGCATACCGCATCATCGTAGCGTCCTTCATCCAGAAATACCTGAGCAAAAGTAGTGACGGATTTGACCATGCGGTCTTCAAAGGCGAACTTGGAGAACTCATGATGCTTGTTCCCATGATCCTTGGCGAATTCCAGAAAGCGCTCGAAGTGTGGCATGAATCGTAGTTTCCAGAGATAGGAAGATCTCCTGATCTTTTTCGCTTCTGCTGCATCAGTGTCCTCCCTTTCCTGCCTTTGATCTGTGTATAGCAGGAAGAGCATGCATAGAGCGTTCCCATGTAGCTGTAGAATGGAAGCGAGACCCATTCTTTTCTCAATCACTTCGCGGACCGCTCTCTGCACAAAGCTATGCATGAAAAAGCCGCTCCCTTCATCCTGTCCAATGAATGAGCAGTTCTGTAATTTGCCAAGCATCTCCCAAAGATGACCTTCATCCGGATAGCCCTTTGCTATTAAGTCGAATTCGAACCCTTCTTTACATAAGCAGGATAGCTCTCCAAGCACTCTGAACGCCCCGGTTGGTTGTTTGGATGAAGCTGGAAGAAGGGGACTGAAGATCTGATCGAAGAAGCGATAGATGACGGTCCGAACATGCTCACTTTTCCCCGGTTGAAGATTTTTGTACATAGCTTTCAATGGTTGTCTGGTTTGAGTCACATACTTCGCCACCATTTTTACGAAGATTGGCAATGCAAGTAACTTGAGTAGGTCGTTCAACTCGGGGCTATTCTCGTCCACAGACGCGTCCCATGCATGAGAAAGAAAAATTTTCCGGCAATCCTGGAGTCCCAGGTCTCCAACATGGAGGCATCGGTCGTCTCGATTGAGTTCGACGAAATACTTAAGTACGTCTCGGACTTTAGTCGTAATCAGCAATTGTCCGCAATCTTCGGGTAAGGCCATTTTGACATCCTTAGCGAGCGCAATGCTGTCAAGTCCATCAATAACCATGATCCAGGGTCCGTTATGTCCGTCAGCCAGCCATGCTTTTACAGAGGCAACGATGTCTACAGTATCCGAGGTGTCGATATTGATATCGGTTGCAATTCTTCGCAGAGATTTTTGAAAGTTAGATCGGTGAGAAGCTTCAACCCAAAATGTATGCTTTCTCTCTTCAAATTTGTCAGTCTCCATGAAGCGAGCAGCGAAATGGTACGCTAAGTGCGATTTCCTGCAAGATAAATTAGAATCCTTCACGCTAGAACGGTCGCCATACTACCCTATGCCACCCATACCATATAGCCCAACACAGTTTGAGCCTTCGAACGCCTTCTCAATTTTCTTGTGAATACCGTGACGACCGATAAGCTTGTTCGGTTCTTTGAACTCCTTAAGATATCTAAACGCGGTGAGGGTTGAATAGTGTTCATTGACCCGGAGTGTTCTCAGACGCAATTGATCGGTCGATGCCGGGGCACTATATGACCAGCTGTGTCCTTCCAGGATCTCTTTCCACCAGGTGGGTCTATTCTTCGCGATTGCTCTTCGCAGAGGATTGTGTTGATTGTCTAGCCGATTCAGGGGGGTTCTCGAACGTTGCACAACCGACCTGAGCCTTTCTTGGCGGTCTGCCTGACTCGCGTGTGGGTTCAACATGTCATATAAGTCCATGTCGACTTCCCAGACGAATATTCGTTGGTCTGCACGACTCCGCAGCATCAATTCTATCAGATTGAGAAGTTCGCAGAGCGTCCGACTTCCATTTTTCCTGAGATATTTGATCCATGACTCGACAACTTTTGGGCTGTTGTGAAACGATATATCACGTTCCGGCTTTTCAGTTCCGGTATACGCGTGTTCTGTGTTCGCAGCCCTCTGGCTTTCGAATTCCGGCAAGCCAGCTGGCGCCCAACCGTACCGGAGGACAGTAGCGAGGTTGAGGAGCACGCAGCCAAGGGAGAAGACGTCGAACGGGCGTCCATGCTTCTGTTCTTGAAATGCGTTTGGTTCTCTGAAGTATTCTGGAGGACGGTAGGTATATGTGCCGAATTTGTTCTCATCTGTGTGAGCGGTTCCTGTACCTTCGTCACTCTCAATATATTTAAGCCTGGCATTGCCGAAATCGCATATTTTCCAGGTCGGCAAGCCATCATCATAGAACAAAAGGATGTTGCCTGGTTTGAGATCGTGATGAAACATAACCTTATCCTTGATCTCACGATGGATATAGGTGACTCCGGATACGATATCTTGTATGGTCTTGTAGACGTAAGCTTGCCGCTCATCGTCCTCAAGTAATGCAGCCGGTGGTCTTAATTGTTCCAGCCAGGCCTTCATGTCTCCACCCTTAGCTTGCGGAAAAAGCATGTGTAGGCATTCTTGAGGATCGTTTGCCGTTACAGGCTCTTCACGCCCAGCAGTGAAGCTGGCAAGCAAAGGAATGATATGTTTATGCTTGCGGGAGCGGAGGGTCTCCACTTCTTTTAACAGAACATCCCAGGTAATTGTGTCTTTTTTCTTGACGAATTTGTAAGCGACAGCGTTCCCCTAGAACATCGTGTTAGCTTCTCGCCCAAAACCAGATCATGCGAGGCAAGGATTGTTTAAAGCTTACTGGTACGTGGTAAGCTGTTTTCAAGTGTCCAGTTGCAACCGTAACTCTAGAAACAACACCCCAGCTCCCCTGTTCTGGGTAAGGCTTGGGTTCACATATAAAGGGAAATCGGAGATGTGTGACTGGAAACCGTTGATGACTTTTATCATTAAAGATTGGTGGGATACACCATTGCTTCTCGAAAAAATCATCCGCAACGTCCTCGAAATGCTGAGAATTCTGGAGATAACTTTGGTGGCAAAATGGTCCAAAGTCGTTCTCAATTGCGTCGAATATCTCGTCAGTAATAGGCGGATTGGATTGAAGGAGCTGTATTATGCGTTCCGATTTGTCCACCAGCAGAAGGACCGCATAGAGCTTCGTGGCAAATTTCCTTACATATGACACTAGTTTCTGTAGATCAGTATTGCTTGCATTCCTCGAGTAGACTTTCCGAAAGTCTTTCCTCAGGCTCTGCTGCAATTTGTTGGAATCGATGGGTCCCTTGAGAACTTCGTGGGATATGAACTCGGTTTTCCTGTGGGATCTTTCGTAGCCATTCTTCATAGCTTTTTCAAGTTCGTCCTTCAAACTCGGCATAGGCGTGTGCTATCAAACTGTCAGCGCGTAGTTCGATAGCAAGACGCGATTGGTGCCTTCACATTGAAGTCGTCGCGAAATTCTTATAGGAACTGTGCTGTACAGAATTGAACCTAGGCTTCTCGTGGAAACGTCATCCACGCCGTCTTTGAGCTCGCGGAAGGTTGAATACCAATGCAATACACGATACGAGCAATAGGCGCATCTGGCCCAGGATTCCCGATAAAAATGGATGAGAAGTGAATGAAAGACACAACGCTGAGTGTCGTAGAAAGTGGCGGGGAAGGCTCTGACTATAGGAATTTTCGGAGCCTCAAGAGCCTCGCCCATATCGCGGCGGAACGCCTGCAGGGCCAAAGACGTGAAGGTCGAGTGCCTTCTTTGGGCCTGGCGGTTGTTGAGTTGAGACGATTGGTCGGCGTAACAACGAACTGCCACCCTTCTGTGCCGTAATGGTCTTGCGAGTCTGCAGGCGGATTTTGCACCCTCTAGATTCTTATTGATACATAATTTAGAGCAGAAACAAAAGATATTTAATCCTTTATATATAAGAGTACCCTCCTATGATTTAAAGAGAATATTTCTAGGTCACTGTTAATCATACACCCCTAAATGATATGCCTACGGAGGCATGGTTCAAAAGTTCCTGGCCCTCCCGCGCCACAAAACCGCCACCAATAAGCCACAAAACCGCTTTCTTGGCGCCCGAATTAGGAATAAGGCTGGTATAGAAGATGGATTTTGGCTCTCTACGAGACTGTAGATATATAACATCATAATAGCCACCTGGTGTAGTGGTGATATATAGGATTACTACTTCTGCCCACTACCTCGTCCAGCACCCCGCCTATTACCTCGCCGTGGCTTCTTTCCTTTTAATAACTCAGCCTACCGCTGCTGTGGCTCCTACTACTATTATAGCTCTTATTTAGGCTTAATAAACGTCTCATTAAGTAGCTTAATTGGCAGGCGGCGTTGTAGGTTTCGTTGTGGCTCTAGAGGTGGAGCTTATGGTGGTTTAGGAGGTGATTCGGGAGGTAGCTCTTGGGGCGGTTCTTGAGCTTCTTATATCGCGAAGATAGCAGCGAGGGCAGCGCCAGCAGCGCTCCCAGCTGCTACTGCTGGTGCCTTCCTTAGAGCACGCTGCCGTAGCTTTGGCTTTAGCTATAGCTCTTCCTCCTTAATATTAGATATATCCTCCCAATAGTGCTGCGGAACTTAGTGTTCTGGTGGCCCTAGTCGACGTAGCTTATCTAATAAGCCTTCGCGATACTCGTTACCCTCCTTAAGTCTTATTATCTCCTATATATAGTAAGGTATTCTCTTAATCTAATACTGGATTCGCTACTACTCTAGCTCCCTCTATACTTTATTCTAGGCTTTTTTAGTAGGCTTTTAAGCTATAAGGGCGCCCTTCTTAGTAGTAGCTCTCTTAAGGTATGGCCACGCTAGCTCTATTATATTTATATTAGGCAAATTACCACACTAAGTAAGGCGTTAAACTTCTGCGGCGCTTATTAAAATGTTATAATATTTAGTAACATAAGAGGGAGCCTTATCTCCTTAAATTAGCGTATTTAGAAATTTCTTTTAGCAAGCTTAAGCAAACGGAATTAGCTTTAGCGTAAAAATAAATATTACATAGTAATACTAATTAACTTCTTTACTACTACCTCTTACAAGCTTATTATACCTTTTATTCTATTTCTATATGGGTTCCTTACCTATAAGATTTTAAATTCCTGTTCTCCTTATAGCGGTAATAAACTCCTATTTTACTCTTATAATAGGCTTAAGTTTAGCGTTAATTCTAATAAGATTAGCTATTAGAGTAGCTTATTATTATATTATCTTAGGGGTCCAAATATAATAGGGGCCCTTTTTATAATATAAGAAGCTGCCCTAGAATATAAACTCTAAATAGCCCTTCTACTAAGGTCTTATTATAGATTTAAGAAAGCATTTTTCTAGCTGCCTCTATACGCGATAGCCTCTAAGGTAATAGCTAAGAATAACTAAAGTCTAGTCCTTATAGTAAAGGCAGAACTTTAACCTATCCTTTTTTATTTGCGCTAAAAGCCTAAGCTTATAAGTAGGCTTAGTTTTATAAAAGTTCTGCGACTTAAGGATTTGCTATACAGTTATAGCGCTAATATTGGTGTTAAGAGTAAGTTACTTAGTACTCTTTTCTCTACTATAGCGGTTATAACGGACCTTCTTATAAAAATCTAGACGCTATAGATATTAACACTAGAATACTAGAGTATGCTCTACTAGGGTCCTCTAAATAAGAACGATGTATTAAGCTAGGCCTCTGCTTTAAGTATAGAAGTAAAGACTATATCTTAAAAAACTATTCTATCCCTCTACCTACGCCCCAAAACAATTTATAAACGGCTAATTTTAGCAACTATCTACCGCGCCCGACTTTAGGTTATTACTTATAGCCTTTCTTATCTAGTTCCAGCCTTATACCTAGGAAGCACCACTTATAAGGATAAAGCTATAATTAATACGCTATAAGAACTCCGCCCTAATTACTTCTAAAAAAAAGGTCTTAAAGCTAAGTTGCTCTTTAGAACGGCTCTGCCTTAGGATCTCGTTAAATGCTTTAGATATTATAAACTCTAACTTTTAGGACTATAGCATAACTCTTAACTACTACCTTTAGTAGAATAATTAATAGGCTAATACTCGAGTCCTAATTAATATAGAAGCTAGTAGCATAGGATTTATTAATAAGATCTTCGCGTAAGATAATAGTTTCACCCTAACCCCCCTTAACCGGTATATTAATGTATTTAGATTTAATGGCAAACGCACTGTTTTAGGCCGCATTACCTATATAGTAGCCCTAAGACTCTAATACCTAAACCATAAAGAACTGATTAAGCTTTTTGTTACTACCCTAGGTTACCTAGTAATCCTTAAATAGCCCTGGATAAAGCTATATAAAGTAGTTATTAATTAAAATAACCTTAAGATTTTATTTACTACCCCGCGTTATAAGTAAGAATGCTCTATAATATATCGCTTTAACTCTAAACTAAAATTTAGAAAATTTACTAATATCTACTCTACGCCTAAGGAATCTACTAGTATAGGAATTCTACTAAATTCTACCGACACCCACCATGGATCTAAAAACTCCACTAAATTCCATAAGTTATTACTAAGTACTATACCGCCCTAAACTAAGCAGAAGCTTAAGCTTAGTATATTAAACTACTAAAAGAACTAGTATCCTATAATAAAAAGAATACTTAAAAACCCTAAACCCAAATCTAATACTAACTCTATACCTAATACTAAAGCTAAAGCCGAATAAAACCCTATATAAGAAACTATGGATGACCTAAGTAAGCTTAACACCCTAGATATCCGTATAATTAGAGCTACTCTACTAGCGCAATTTGCTAGGAAACCCAAATATACGATCTTCGCTATTATAATAGCCGATATTAGGAAGTCCTTAGTACTAAAGAAGTATACTAACCCTACCACAAAGGTATTAGTAGAGTATTATTACCGCCTAGATGTATTCTTATAAAAGGAAGCTAATAAGCTACTAGAACACCAACTATACGACTATAATATTATACTTAAAGAAGGAAAGTAGCCTAGATTTAGACCCCTATATAAAATGTTTTAAAATAAACTTTAAGTGCTATAGAAATACCTAGATAAGAACCTAAGTAAAGGATTTATTAGAGTAAGCTCTTTACCTATAGCTATACTAGTAATCTTTATTAAGAAACTAGGCAGCGGACTACGCTTTTATATAGACTACTAAGCTTTTAATGCTATTGCCGGTAAGAACTAATATCCGATCCTGCTAAACTAATTAAGTAAGGCTCACTTCTATACAAAGCTTAATATTATCTCTATATTTAACCGCCTCTATATTATAAAAGGAAATAAATAGCTTACTGCATTTCGTACCCAATATAGATTATTTAAGTACTTAGTAATACCCTTTAGCCTTACAAACACTCTAAGCTCGTTTTAGCATTATATAAATAATACCCTATGTCCTTACCTGGATATCTTCTATACTGCTTATATTAACAACATCCTAATATATAGTAATAACCTAACTAAATACCGGAAATACGTTAATTTTATCCTATAAGCCCTATAAGGAGCTAGTCTATAATTAGATATAAATAAATATAAATTCTATAAAATAGAAGTCCTATACCTTAGGCTTCTTATTTTTATAAATGGTATATAAATAGACCTAAAGAAAGTTAAAGTAATTATAAACTAGTAAGAACCTAAGAACGTTAAGAATATAAGAGCCTTTATAAAATTTGCTAATTTCTACTAATAGTTTATTAATAAATTCTCCGCCCTAGTTTTACCCCTTACAGCTTTAACCTAAAAGGATAAAGCCTTTATCTTTAATAAGGAATATAAAAGGCCTTTACTTATCTAAAGGTTATATTTATTACTATGCCTATACTTTAACACTTTAACCTAAACTAAATAAGTATTATAGAAGCTGATTTACCTAACTACATTACTAGAAGTATTCTATCTTAATATAATAAGGATAGAGTATTATACCCTATAGTATACTTCTTAAAACAACTAAGCCTAGCTAAATATAACTATAAGATCTACAATAAAGAATTGCTAGCTATTATTAGATATTTTAAATAATAGTAACCTAAACTAAAAGGCGCCGGATTTCTAATTAAGGTCCTTAGCAACTATAAGAATTTATAGTACTTTATAACTACAAAACAGCTAAGCCACCATTAGGCCCGCTAGTTAAAACACTTATTCTATTTCCAATTCTTAATTATATACTACCTAGGCGTTTAAGGTTAAAAGCCTAATACCCTAACCTAATGCTTGTAAGACGCGCTAGTACTAAAAAAAGCACGCTCTTACTAAAATTAGACCCTACTCTGCCCTAAACTATTTAATTCTTCTACTAAAGGCCTTATAGTGTACGTCCTTAAAATAACTAATTAATTAATTAATTAGATTATAATTAATAAATACCTAAATAACGAGTTTATCTAAGAGACGCTTAAGCTAATTTAAGATAGCGTTAGATACTTTAAAAGGATTTCTCTAAGTAAATATAGAGCTTATAGAAACCGCTTATATTGTTAAAACCGCCTAGTTATCCCTAACTACGATAAACTTTAGCTTAAGCTCCTTAAATATATATACGACTTACCTATTACCAGCTACCTAGGCAAAAAAAACCCTAGAGCTACTCTAACGGGAGTATTACTAGCTAAATATATATATTATAATATAAAGGTATATCTCTAGCTGCTATATCTGCTAATGAGCTAAAGCTTTATATAAGATATATAACGGCCTCCTAAAGCTACTACCTATTCTAGACCGAAAATAGAAGGACATCTTAATTAACCCTATTATTAACCTCCCTATAAGGAAAGGCTATATAAATATTATAGTAGTTATAGACTAACTATCTAAAATAAGGCACTTAATCGCCTACCTTAATATATTAACGCCTACTATCGCCTAACTATTCCTAGATTACGTATAGAAACTCCATAGACTCCCTAAAATAATTATCTTTAATAGAGGCAGTTAGTTTATCTTTATATTTTAAAAAGAACTAACTACTTAACTTCGTATTAAAGTACTACTATTTACTATATATTACCTAGAAACAGATAGTTAAACGGAATATATAAACACTATAATAAAATAGTATATCTAGATATATACGTTATATTTATAAAATAACTAGATTAACTGGCTTATATTTACTAAGTTTACTATAAATAATTCTGTCTTAGAAACTATAAAGGTCTCCCTATTTCTAGCTAATTACGGCTAGCATCTATAAATAGGTTTTAAATCTTTTAATAATATCCCTTGTCTTACTTACTATGCCGTATAAGTTATAGAAGTAAATAAATTTATAAAAAAGATAGAAGAACTATAATAGTTTCTTACTAATAAAATGATATAGGCCTAATCTATTTATAAAGCCGTAGTAAATAAGAAATAAACCCTAGTACTAGCCTATTAAATCAGCAACTTAATTTAGCTAGATATAAGAAATCTAATTATAAAACGCCCTACTAAAAAGCTTAATTAGAAGAACGCTAGCCCTTATAAGGTTAAGAAGGTTATTTTCTCTTACGCCTACTAACTAAAGCTCCCTAATACGGTTAAGATCTACCCTATATTCTATACGTTAGTCCTTTACCCTACTACCCCTATATTAGATGCCCTACCTAAATAAATATAAGACCCTCCCCTACTAATTAGAGTGGGTAGTAAGAATAAGTACTTTGTTAAAAGAATTAATAATATTAAGTATAATAAACGGAAACGCTAATATATATATCTTATGAAATAGAGAGGCTTTATTAAGCCCTTATAGGAACCCGTTAACTCTATAGGACTTATATAAGCTATAAAAGAACTTTTATAAACTTTACCTAAAACTACCATAGCCCCACCTTATAGAAGCTCGAGTTTAAAGGGGGGGTACTGTTATAGGATACCCTCGTAATGTTACGGCTCCGTAACGGATCTAGTCAGGGGGCTCGCTTAAGCCTTGGCATATGTATATAAACGTGTCCTTTTCCACCTTCTGCTCCTTATCTTAATATCTAAGTCTATAGACTACCAATTATATAGGCTTGCATACGTTATACGGCGCTCGTGCCTCAATTGACTGAGTCGCTATAACACGTAACACCTTATATACGTCTACCTATTTCTACCAACTTAGCAACTAAAGATTAACTATAAGACAGCAATCTAATAGCAATCTATGGTAATCTAACGGTAATCTACCGTATTTTACTATATTTTACTAAGTTCTACTAAGTTTTACTAAATCCTACTAACTTCTGCTAGGGCTATTACCTAAATTCTATTCTGCTCCGTGTATATATTAATTAAGCAACTAAGTTTACAATATATACCCTTTCTTCCCGTTTTTCTACCTTCTTTCCTTACGTAACGTTTTAACCTTATTATACAGTTTATATATATAGCTTAATAATATCTACTCTACTATATATTATTGTCGCTTATACTTACTCTATAATAGGAATATATAATACCTTAACTATATTATTGCTAAAGATCTTCTAAGTTATTATAGTACTAATAAAGGTCTTTATAGGGCGTTATTATAGCCGTTAAATTAATTAAAATCCTGTAATAGATAACGTTAGATACTATTTTTAGTAGTAGAGCCTTATCTTAAGTTTAGATAAACTTACTATTAAAGACTATACTTATAAACAGTACTATATTTAAATCTTTTAGGCAAATTAAATAACTATAAAGTCTTTAGAAAGCTCTCTATATAAGGAATCCTATAATATCTAGTTATTAAGTACTAATTTAAGCTCTATAAGGGAGGGGCTAATTTACTTAATTAGGGCCCTATATTAGGCCTTAACTTCGCCTAAAGCCTCCTTCTACCCCTTCTGCTTTATTTTAGTAGTATTACGGCTTATATAAATGCCTCTAAACCAAAGCTTGTAGAATACTATATTACAAAGATACTAAGCTAAAGAGAAGGAAAAAGGGGTCGCTAGGACCGATGTAAACAAATATATAGGGTGAGCCGCTAAGGCGCTAGCTTTGGGCGGGCTAATCGTAAGTCGGCAGAATATGGTAGAATTTAGCAGGTAACGTGCAATAGCGCCGTTATATCACCCCCCTCTTTAAAAGAAAGCCTACCTTTAGGCTTAGTTAGAAATAGGGTAGCACTAGGCTTATAAAATATGGGATTATAAAATATAAGATAAGGAGAAAAGGGGGGTATAAATACGTCCGGACTAAGTATAAAAAGGCAATTATAGGTTAAATAGAAGCACTAGGCTAGGGAAAATAGCTACTAAAAGTCTTGGCATAGATCTAACTAATTAAATAACTTTAACCGGTGGTTAAAATTCCTAGATATCTAAAATTTTACAGTACTAGCAGAAAACGGCAGAATATAGTAGAATTTAGCAAATAGCTATCTTAGGGCTTTAGGGCGTTTTTGTCCCTATACTTCTCCGGTAACTTATTATCTTTATTATACTAGCATTTTATCTACTTATCTAGGTACTTTAGGGGTTTAGGTATATTAAGGTATTAATTATAAAACTCTTTAAGCTTCTAGGGGCAGCCTATAAAGTTCTATGTAGGGTACTAGGTTAGGTCTAGGTTATAGCCCTTTTATTAGATATAGTATTTTAATATTCCCCGTACTATTTTATAGGCCAGTATTTTATTAACTTCCTATTTATCGTCGCCGTTTACTTAAATTAGTAGGGGAGGCTCGTTCTTTTATCTTGGCAATAAGTTATTTATAGCTTTCCGTAGCTTATCTAGCAAGAAAATAGGATGCACCCTAATTAAGTTTGGGAGCCTTACCTTATATAAGTTGCCTATCTTCTTAAGAACCTTATACGGCCCTGCCATCTAGTAATCTAGCTTATAGCTAGATTATTCGGTTTTCTAATTCCTTATTATAACCTAAACTATATTACCAGGGGCAAAGTTAGGCTCTTAATAGTATTTATTCGCCTACTGTTCTACTAATCTTTAGGCTTTTTCTAGGTTCTTATAAGCTACTATCTAGGCTTCCTCTAAGCGTTTAGTATACTATTAGGCCTCATTATATAATAACATTTTTTATACAGTTTAGGGTCCCTCTAGCCTTTTTCAGTTAAAGCTTATATAGGGTAAGTATTCCATTTCTAGCTAAATTAGGGCAAACCCTATAGAGTTATAAGGTAGGGTTACTTGGGCGTAGTCTATTAAGGGTAGTAGTTTAGATTAGTTATCCTAGAAGTAGTTAATAAAGGGCCTAAGCCTCTAGTCTAGGTACTAATTTATAATCTCTATCTAACCGTCTATTTAGGGGTAGTAAGCTATAAAAAGCTTTAGCTTAATGCCTAGGATCTAGGTAAACTTATTCTAAAAAGCTAATATAAACTATAGCCTATAATTAGACACGATAGTATCTAATAGTCTATAAATTTAGTAGACGTAATGGACGTATAGCTAGGCTGCCTCTTTAGCATTAATATTCTTATAATAAGGAATTTAAAATGGGCGTTTGCTAAAGCGGTTAACTATAACTATAACTATATCGTATCTATTACAGTCTATAGGTAGTTTATAAAAGTCTATAAAGATATACTACTAAGGGCGCTCTAGTATTGGGAGTGGCTTAAGTAGTCCTAGGGTTTTATCTCGTGGGGTTATAATTCTTTAGTAGTCCTTACAGTTCCATATATATTAATTAATATCTATAACTATTCTTGGCTAGTAATAGTAGTAGTTAATAATTTTATAGGTCTTATTCTTACTAGGGTATGCTATAGAGATTTAGTAATAGGCTTTGCAGATTAGTTCCGTCTATAGATTGTTAATATTAGGGACTATAAGCTACTCCTAGTATAGGAGCAATGTTACGGACGCTTTAAGTACAATGTTGCGACTACTTAGAGAGGAGTCGGAAGAAGCTAGTTGGTTAATACAAGCACGGTCTAGGATGGAGCCAGTAGAACTATGTGACGAGGAATAATAAGCGAGTTACATAATATTGTACGCAGTGTACGCAGTATATGAGGGGAACGTACGTACAATATGTATAACACTTATATTACGTATAAGAAGGATTTTATAGGAGTACGGTTGTGTATTTAAGGACCCTTAATCCCTACCTAGATAGTTCCTTCCTTATAGTAATTCTTAGAATATAATTAGAGTTAATCTATTAGGCAAC
>Ga0307515_10012511_pt1 | contig 15961 bp, 5 predicted proteins | sample 17_EM_MG_FD_194513 | JGI IMG/M metagenome (GOLD analysis project Ga0307515, IMG submission 194513) | Populus trichocarpa ectomycorrhiza microbial communities from riparian zone in the Pacific Northwest, United States - 17_EM | ecosystem: Host-associated > Plants > Roots > Unclassified | place...
TAATTAAATAATAGCTAGTACTTCTTTATTATATACTTTATAGTTATACTTAACTAGGTTTATTATTTTTAAGAAAAAAGTAATAGGGTACTATTTGCTATCTAGATATAGCTATAATGGAATTCCCGCCACAACCCCATTAAAAGCGTTTATTTTTAGCATTAATTTAAGGTCTAGGCGATAGTAATAAAGAATTAAGAAAGAAATAAGCTGGTTTTTTTTATCCCTTTAAAGGTGTTGGGAATAAAGGCAAGTGGTCACTATATGAGGCATATTGCCGTCACGTGTGGCAAGTTGCCGTTATGTGCGGCAAGTTGCCGTCACGTGTCGCCGCGGCACTAGCGTGGCGAGGAGCCTTAAGCTCCTCGCTCTCCCTCAAGAATAGAAGAACAATAATCAAACAATAATCATTATACTATCTACGAACCGTAGCTACGTGATATTACCTTGTGTAACTAACACTGATTAGTGGTTAACTTTACTATTATACCACAGAATAGCTAGGTATTCCACTAAGAAGAAACGAGCCACTGTACCAGTGCTACTCGTGCTAGAGAAAGCTATCTTTTAAGGTCAGAACTGGTCCTAAACCTTAAATAGAACTCTTCTATAAATCTAAGGATTTAAAGGCCAGAATTAGTCCTAAGCCTTTTTAAGATTATAGATTCTTGCGTCCACCACGCAGAATAATACGCTTTATGAGTCTTTGCGATTTAAGGCTAGAACTAGTCCTAAGCCCTATAATTATAAATATACGTCATAAACGCGTACCAAACAACAATCCCTAAACCAATAACACTCCCCTCCCTCTAAAAATATGGCTATGCCTATTTTAAATGACTGGGAAGACTCCTTACTACTAGGGGTAGCTGCGTATATAAAATTCATTAATAGGAATTAGGACGAATTTACCATTAATATAATAACTTATACCGTAAAATAAGTTAATAGCTTTCTTCTACACTATATCCTATTCTACCGAAGTAGATACTACGCCGATTTATAACTATAGGAATATTTTAGGGAGGATTTCGTAGGATAGACTGCCGACACTTAAGCACTTAGTAATATTAATATTGTTTAGGATTTCTGAGACTTTTTTTTATAGAAATAGGGTATATATTACTAAGAATAGTAACCTAATCGCTAGCAATATTTAGGCCGTTATTATTAGTATAGAAGAACTAGTATAGACGGAAGCTAAGATTATATATTAACTACGGAAACCTAAAACTAACTTATATTCTTTAGAAGGCAACTTTAATTTATATTAAAACCCCTAGAACGCTAATCCCTTACCTAGAGGTACTCTCCTACTAGGAGGTGCTCTCCTACCTAGAGGTACTCTTCCTCTACCTCCGCCGCCTTTAGCTCCTCTACTTTAGCTAACTAGTAACCCTCTACTATAAGAAGTTACGAATCTAATAAAGGTATATTTAGATAAAGAGAAGAAGTTTAAAGGAAAATTATATAATATACTTAGAGCAAAACTATAGGTCTTCTATAACTGTTATAATAAGGTTAAAATTTAATACCACCAATACCACCACGCTTTCTCCATTATATTAAAAGGACGGGCAGTAATATTCTATTATAACTATATTACGGGTAAAAACTATAGCTTTAATATAATGCTTTAGCTTACTAGAGCTTACTTTAAGACTAATAAGAATCGCTAACTTTATATATCCAAATGGCGGGAAACTATATTCTAAAGAGTTATTGCTTTTAACCCAATAAAGACTTATTTAGAGTGCCTTTAACTACTCTTTAATAAACTCCAGAAAATCTAATATAGCCTTACCAAAACTTACTAAAACGAAAATAGCCTAAGAGACTAGGTTATCTTAGCATACTATAGCGTTCCTAAGTGTAACTTGGCGCTATATAAACCTATAGATACGTTTAAAGGAGTATATACTAAGCTACGCTTCGCTATAGGTACTATAATATAAATATAAGAATCTTAACAGTTCTATACCAAAAACCCTACCTAATTAAGTATTCCCGACTAATACGATTATAACTAAACTAATTAAATATATAGTAGCCGTAGTAGGGAATATAGAAGAGGGTATAATTAATGTTAATTATAAGGTAATTATAGAGGTCCTTATAGAGGTTCATTTCAAAGTAATTACTAAAAGAAGTGCTATGTTTATAAGAAGCCAAATTGCTAGTTAACTAGACACTCCCTTAATAAGCGAAAAGAGGCATATAATAAGTTCCGTTAAAGTATAAGAAATATTAGAAATTATAAGGTTACTATAGCCTACTTTTAAAGCTTCCTAGTTTAATATAAAGGTGTAGAAGATTTTAAGGGTGAGGTTAATAAGATTAAATAGCTCCTTATGGATATAGAAATTAAGGACTACTCCCCTAACCAATACTTTACTAAGTATAGTAAGGTAGATAGCATATAAACCGTTACTATTCTTAATAATTAATCTATACTCCATTCTATTACGAAATTAAATATCTTTAATAAGCTAAAGAAGAGTTCCGCGTTTTTCTTTAATAATAGATACTTGGCGTATATTTTTTATAGTATTATACCGGATATAGGAGCCATAGGAGTATCTATAGTAGGAGAACCTTAAGTTTAAACTCTTTAGTAGCTTAATAGCTCTATTTAGATTAACTAATTAACGGTAGGCTAATATACAATTCGCTTTGGTAAAGGTACTATAATCTCTCTCGGCATAATTAGGGTCTAAACCCCCTTAGGATATATTACTTTCTATATTATTCCTATAAACACTTTATTTCTATTTTGCGTTAAAGATATAAATAAGTTAGGCGTTAGGCTTAACAACCTTAAGAATATACTTATTTAGGGAGACAATTAGGTACCCGTTATGCGTAAGTAGGGTTACCCCTAGTTACTCCTTTATTAACTAGAAAAGAGTATTACTTAAAGCCACTTAACTAAGTCGGAATTACGCCAACTGCACTATCGTTTTGGCCACCTATCCGTTTATTAATTACTTAGGGTTCTTTAGTAAGTAGGCTATAAAGTTAAGGTTAAGGCAATTAAGCATCTTATAAAGTACTACTATTACTGCTAAATAAACTAGAAGTCCCCTAGCCGATTTAAGTTTACCCTTAAGGATAACTACGACTTTAACTTCTATATTATTATTAACGTTATATATCTTAGCGGCAAGCTAGTACTCTAAATTATTAACTTCTTAACCTTCTTTTAAGCCGCGCGTTTCTTAAAAGATATATTAGCCAGAAACGTATAGGATACCCTTTAGTTATGCTAGATTAATATCTATCTAAAACCCCCTAATTAAATTGTCTATAATATAGGAAAGAACTTCTTATCTATAGAGTTCTAATAATAGATAAAGGTAATGGCAATTAAGGTTAAGGAAGTCCCTATTAAGGTATATAATAGCATCGGAAAAGTAGAGCGATATTACACGCTATTACGCCGCGTATATAAGATTATCTCTTTAGAACTAAAGGATACTAGCGAAAAACTTACCTTATAAATAGCTATTAAAACTATTAATAATTCCGCTAGCCTAAATGGACTCGTACCTATGTTACTAGTCTTTAGCGCCTACCCTTAAATAACTAATAATTCTTTACTATCTCCCTCCGTTGTGTAATAAGCTAAGGCTATTCGTAAGGCAATAAAGGAGGTATAATGTCTCTACGCTATACGCCAGGTTAATAACGTATTAGGAATAAGAAATGGCCTAAATACATTAACTACGCTTAATCTGCTACTCTAGTCTAAAGTATACGTATAGCGTAAAAAGGGAGAATAGTTAGGCCTACACTAACTTATTATAATTAATAGTTAAACTTATACTATTTAGATGCCTTACGGACCCACTTAATTCCGTTTAACTATTATTAAGCCTTATTATAAAGATAATAATTCTAAGCCTTTACAGGATACCCTAGAAGATACCCTAGAGGAGAACTATAATTAACGTGCTCTAGAAGGCGACTACGATCCTAATATAATTATAGTAGATACGCTATAACTATAACGCGGTAGAGGTTGCCTAAAGGGATTATAAAATCGCTAATATCTTATTAATTTTAAAGAACAATTTATTACCGCCATTAAGAATGGAGTTAAGTTATTAATAGCCTTTATAACAACTAAAGAGAAGGCTAACTTTAAGCTCGTAAAACAGCTCTAAAAGGAAGGTTATATTATAACCCTAGGAGCTCTATTCTAAGCATCTAATAAGTAGAAGATTAACGGTCTTATCGCAAGAGGAGTCTTTAAATTTAAGAAGTATAACCCTACTAAGTTTAATAGAGTTCGTATCTTTAAGTTAAGAATGGTTAATAAGATTAAGGGCAAAGCTACCAACGCCCTATTTAAGAAATTAAGGCTTATTATTTAAGGCTATAACGACAATAGCAAGGAGGTAATTCTTATGCAGTCTCCTATAATTTAACGAGCTAGTTAGCGAGTTATTGTTGCGCTAGCTCCCTCCTTAATAAAGAATAGAATAGCGGTTTATTTATAAGATATTACTTAAGCCTACACCTAATTAGAGACGCACCTTTAGCGCTTAATATTAGCATACCTTCTAGAGTAAATTCGCCACTAGTATCCTAAAGATACAATTATAGTTGTGCTTAAGCCATTATATAGAATTGCAGAGGTAGAAACTTACTAGTAGGCTACCTATAGCAAGCACTATAAAGAGAAGCTTTTAATAACTACTTCTATATTTAATCTATGCTTCCTTATTATAACTATAGGAACTCTATTTAGAATTATTGGCATATAAACTAATGATATAATTATCTTAGGAGATAACTAATTCTTAGCTCTTAAAGAAGATAAGCTAGTAAAGCCAAATCTTATAGTAAAGCCAAAGGAAAAGCTTAATTTAATAACACTATTACTCTTTAATAGATGCACCCTCTCCCTAAATAAGGATTCTATTACTTTGCGCTAAAAGGGTTAAGGTAAAAAGATTAATATTATTAACGCTAATTCTCTAAAGTAAGGATATGTGAAGTAACGCGCTTATAGAGCTTATATTGCTTCTATCTGTTAACCTAAGGCTTTATTTAATCTCTTTATTACCGCCTAATACCAGGAACTAACTAAGGATGACGTTTTTGCCCTAAATAAACGTCTTTTTTGGTAAATAAACTATTTTAATTAGGGACTACTCTATATGCCTATTAATCTTCCTACCGCTAAGCTCTTTGTATTTATTAATGGATTATTTATAAATAATAAAGATTTTAGCTCCTAGTTAGGATATAAGATTATTATCGTAAACAAATTTACTAAAGAGAATAACTTTATAATCTATGGCAATCTTATTTATTAGAGCTTAACTAAGAGTAAGCGCGTTACTTAAAGCGTTTTAGCGTTAGAGATATACGGAATAGTCAGCGGAGTTAATATAGCAATTATAATTAGAACTACCCTAAAGATAATTATAGATTAACTTAAACTTCCTATTATCCCTATAATTATATACACCGACTTATATTCCCTTTATAAGTATTTAGTTAAGCTCGGTACTACAAAGGAAAAGCGCCTTATAATTAATATTATGGCACTTTAGCAATCCTACGAGCGTTAAGAACTCTTTAAGATTTAATAGATTAATGGCTAAAATAACCCGGCAGATATAATAATAAAGGCGAACCTAAATAAGGCACTAGAGACGTTTGTTAATACAAATACTCTATATATATAAGTTAAAGGTTAGGTTAAAAGGGAGTCTCTAGAAATTTCTTAGTTATATAAGGTCTTGAGATGTCTAGGAACTTTAACCGGCGGTTAAAGTTATTTAATTGGTTAGATTCTCTTGCTAAGACTTTTTTAGAGGGGGGAGTATAATATTCTATAGACCCTAACTTAACCTAACTAATTAGGATTTTCTATCCCCGGGATGGAAAATCACTATTGGCTCGCTTACCGCTAGCGCCTTAGCGGCCCTACTAATAAGATACCTACCTATAAGATACTTACCCACAACTTATAAGTAAGAAAGCACCATATGCTAAGAGGCAAATTTTGGGATAGCGAGACTTATATTATAATGGCAATAGTAAGTAAAAAGGATTAATTTTTGTTCCGCTAGTTAAGTGGTATATATATATAGATGGCAACTATAAAAGAAGAATTGCTAGTGCTGGGAATAAAGGCAAGTGGTCACTATATGAGGCATATTGCCGTCACGTATGGCAAGTTGCCGTTACGTACGGCAAGTTGCCGTCACGTGTCACCGCGGCACTAGCGTGGCGAGGAGCCTTAAGCTCCTCGCTCTCCCTCAAGAATAGAAGAACAACAATTGAATAATAATTATCATACTATCTACGAACCGTAGCTACGTGATATTACCTTGTGTAACCAACAAAAGGCTTTTATATAGTTATTATTAAAGATAAAAGGCGTATCCTTCCTAGTTAGTTATATAAGAGGTTTTACTATAATTCCGTAATTATGGATAAACTAATAGTAGAAGTTATAAAAGCTAAGAAAGAATTAGATCCCTTTTACTATATAAGGGGGCTTCCAGTTACAGATTACCTCTACCTTCTTAGGGTTAACCTTAATTCCTTTTATAGTTATAATAAACCTAAGGTATTTTATACATTTTACTTTAAACTTGTATTTTTTAATATTAATTTATAAGCTTATATTCCGTAGTCTCTCTAGAACTTTTTTAATATAAACTTAATACTTAAGTTCGTTATCTAAGTATATAAAAATGTTATCTAGGTATACTATACAGAATTTATTAAGGTAATTAAAAAGAACGTTATTTATATACCGTTAGTATATAGCCAGTCCGTTTATTAGTCTAATTTTTATTTATTTATAGAAACTATAACGGGTATAGAATATTGTTAAAATTTTAAATATAGGGTTTATCCTAATTTGGTAGAAAGCTTAGCGGATATTAAGTTTAGTAAAAATCTTTACCTAACTTAAATGTATAAAGGTCTCGTTAATTAAAGAAATAGAATACTAATCCTTTTAAGTAATAGCGTTTAGCTTTTAATAGTTGATGTAAAAATAAAGACCTTTATTAGGATTTTTTATAAACAGAATAGGGGAAGTAAAAGGGGCATAACTTAGCTCGATAAACCCTTTATCCAGGTTATTAATTAAATACTACTTTATTATTTTAGCTTATCTATTAATTATTAGTAATGGGGGCTATAGCCTAGCAAATTATTGGCTTTTAATTAAATATTATAATTATATATCTAATAAGAGGGTAACTTATCTAAAGCTACTTTTAAGAATGTATTCTTGTAATTTATATAGATAGTAAAAAAGAGGTATTTAACTAGTTCCTTATCGGTTTCCTCGGCTAGCTTTTCCTCCCTATTATTAATAATTTGGTTAATTTTATATAGGCTTATTATAAAGACCATATTATCCTTCCGGTATATATTAAAGTAGAATACTATAGCGCTAATTACGGTAATATTTACTATAGGGAGGTTATATAATAATAGGGGCGTATATAACTTTAGGGGCTTCTAGGGTACTAGTATTATTATTACTTTTTTTAAGCTCCTATCGCATCTTCTAAAGGTTATCCCTTATATCCTATTAATACGTTCTTTTCTATAGCAGTTAAATCTACGCAATTTAGATATTATCTATATTACTATCTATCCCACTTCTATATGTAGAGTCCTGTTTAAATATAGCGCTTTAGGAGAGTTTTTTTATTAGTATAGAGTTTTTTTAGTTTTATAGCGGGTGTTTTTCTAGGCAAAGGCTAGGTCATAGGCCTAGATATCCTACTAGTAGATAGGGTTAGCCTTTACGGCTAGTGTCTTATGGTTAGTTCGGATTTCCCTAATAAAGGAGGGTAATTTTAGTCTATCCTCCAGCTAGATAAATTATCTTTATTATATATTTAGCCAAATATTAAAATAGGACATCTATATTCGACTAAGGATTATATTATAGGATCTTAGGTCTAGGATATAAAAAGAAATACTATATTAGTGTCGTTAAGAGTAATATATAACTTTAAGACGTAGGTAACCAGCTAACTAGCTTAGCCGTTATAGCCTTTTTGTTACGGAGTAAGTATAAGCGATAATAATATATAGCAAGGTAGATATTATTAAGCTATATATATAAACTGTGTAAAGAAGTTAAGACATTACGTAAGGAAAGAAGGTAGGAAAACGGGAATAAAGGGCATATATTGTTAACCTGGTTACTTAGTTAATACGTATATAGAGCAGAATAGGGTTTAGGTTATAGTCTTAGTAGAACTTAGCAGAATTTAGTAGGACTTAGTAGAATATAGCAGAATGCCGTAGATTGCCGTTAAATTGCCATTAAATTGCTATTAGATTACTATTTCGCGGTTAGTCTCTAGTTGCTAAATTAGTAGAAATAGGTAAATGTATATAAGGTGTTACGGGGGTATCCCGTAATAGTACCCCCCCTTTAAACTTAAGCTTCTGCGAGATAGGGCTGTAGTAGTTTTAGGTAGAGTTTATAAAAGTTTTCTGTGGCTTATATAAGTCCTATAGAGTTAATAGGTTCCTATAAGGACTTAGTAAAGCCTTTCCATTTTATAAGATATATATATTAGCGTTTCCATTTATTATACTTAATATTATTAATTCTTTTAATAAAGTACTTATTCTTGCTATCTACTTTAACTAGTGGGGGAGGGTCCTATATCTATTTAGGCAGGGCGTTTAATATAGGGGTAGTAGGACGGAGGACTGACGTATAGAATATAGGGTAGATTTTAACCGTATTAGGGAGGTTTAATTAGTAGGAGTAAGAGAAGACGACCTTCTTAACCTTATAAGGGCTAGCGTTCTTCTAATTAAGTTTCTTAGTAGGTTGTTTCGTGTTTAGATTTCTTATATTTAGCCAGACGAAGTTACTAATTTATTAGGCCGGTGCTAGAGTTTGTTTCTTATTTGCTGCAGCTTTATAGACAGATTAGGCCTATATAATTTTATTAGTAAGGAGCCATTGTAGTTCCTCTATCTTCTCTATAAATTTATTTACTTTTATAACTTATAAGGCGTAATAAGTGGGGTAAGGAATATTACTAAAGGGTTTAAACCCCATTTATAGATGCTAGCCGTAGTTAGCTAGAAATAGGGAGACTTTTATAGTTTCTAAGATAGAATTATTTGTAGTAAACTTGGTAAATATAAGCCAGTTAATTTAGTTATCTTATAAGTATAATGTGTATATCTAAATATACTATTCTATTATAGCATTTACACGTTTTATTTAACTATCTATTTTTAGGTGGTATACTATAAATAACAGTGCTTTAATGCGGAGTTAGGTAGTTAGTTTTTTCTAAAATATAGAGATAAACTAGCTACCTTTATTGGAGATAATCGTTTTAGGGAGTTTATAGAGTTTCTATATGTAATCTAGGAATAGTTAGGCGACGGTAGGCGTTAATATATTAGGGTAGGCGATTAAGTGCCCTATCTTAGATAGTCGGTCTACTACTACTATAATATTTGTGCAGCCTTTACTTACGGGGAGGTTAATAATAAAGTTAATTAAGATGTCCTTCTATCTTTGGTCCGGAATAGGTAGTAGCTTTAGGAGGCCGTTATATGTCTTATACGAAGCTTTAGCTTGTTAATAGATATAGCAGCTAGAGATATACCTTCGTGTTATATTATATATATTTAGCTAGTAATACTCCCGTTAAAGTAGCTCTAGGGTTTTTCCTTAGCCTAGGTAGTCGGCGATAGGTAGGTTATATACGTCTTTAAGGAGCTTAAGCTTAAGTTTGTCGTAGTTAGGTATAACTAGGCAGTTCTAGTAGTATAAGCGGTTCCCACGGGCTTTATATTTACTTAAAGAAATCCTTTTAGAGCGTTTAATACTATCTTGTATTAGTTTAAGCATCTCTTAGATAAACTTATTATTTAGGTATTTATTAGTTATAATCTATTTAATTAATTAATTAGTTATTTTAAGGACGTATACCGTAATATCTTTAGTAGGAGGGTTAAATATTTTGGGACGAAGTAGGGTCTAATTTTAGTAAGAGTACGCTTCTTTTAGTGCTAGCGCGTCTTATAAGCGTTAGGTTAGAGTATTAGGCTTCTAGCCTTAAACGCCTAAACAGTATATAATTAAGAATTAGAAATAAGATAGGCATTTTAACTAATAGGCCTAATAGTAGCTTAGCTGTTTTATAGTTATAAAGTACTGTAGGTTCTTATAGTCGCTAAGTACCTTAATTGGAAATCTAGCGCCTTCTAGTTTGGGTTGCTATTATTTAAAATATCTAATAATAGCTAATAATTCCTTATCGTAGATCTCGTAGTTATATTTAGCTAGGCTTAGTTATTTTAAGAAGTATACTACGGGGTGCAATATTCTATCCTTATTATATTAAGATAGAATGCCTTTAGTAACGTAGTTAGATAAGTCGGCTTCTATAATACTTATTTAGTTTAGGTTAAAGTATTGGAGTATAGGCGTAGTAGTAAATATAACCTTTAGATAGGTAAAGGCCTTCTTATATTCCTTATTAAAGACAAAAACTTTATATTTTTAGGTTAGAGCTATAAGGGGTAAAGCTAAGGTAGAAAAGTTATTAATAAACCATGGGTAGAAATTAATAAATTCTATAAAGGCTCTTACGTCCTTAACATTCTTAGGTTCTTGGTAGTTTACAATTACTTTGACTTTCTTTAGGTCCATTTATATACCGTTTATAGAAATAAGGAGTCTAAGGTATAGGACTTCTATTTTATAGAACTCGCATTTATCTATATCTAATTATAGACTAGCTCCGTATAGGGCTTATAGGATAAGGTTAACGTATTTCTAATATTTGGTTAGGTTATTACTATATATTAGGATGTCGTTAATATAAGCAGTATAGAAGATATCTAGGTAGGGACGTAAGGTATTATTTATATAATGTTAAAACGAGCTTAGAGCGTTTATAAGGCCAAAGGGTATTACTAAGTACTTAAATAGTCCATATTGGGTACAAAATGCAGTAAGCTATTTGTCTCCTTTTATAATATAAAGACGGTTAAATATAGAGATAATATTAAGCTTCGTGTAGTAATAAGCCTTACTTAGTTAGTTTAGCGTTTCTTATATTAATAGGATCGGATATTAGTTCTTAACGATAACGGCGTTAAGAGCTTAGTAGTCTATATAGAAGCGCAGACCGCTACTAAGTTTCTTAATGAAGATTACTGGTGCGGCTATAGGCGACGAGCTTGCTCTAATAAATCCTTTACTTAGGTTCTCGTCTAAATACTTTTATAGAACTTAGAGTTTGTTTTAGAATATTCCGTATAGGGGTCTAAATCTAGGCTGATTTCCTTCTTTAAGTATAATCTTATGGTTATATAATTGGTGTTCCAGTAGCTTATCGGCTTCCTTCTATAAGAATACCTCTAGGCGATTATAGTACTCTACTAGTACCTTTATAGCAGGGTTAGTATACTTCTTTAGTGCTAAGGCCTTCTCGATATTAGCTATAGTGATAGTAAAGATTATATATTCGGGTTTCTTAGCGAGTTGCGCTAGTAGGGTAGCTCCAATTATGCGGATATCTAGGGTGCTAAGCTTACTTAGATTGTCTATAGTTTATTATTTAGGTTTAGGTTTAGTATTAGGTACGGAGTTAGTATTAGATTTAAGTTTAGATTCTTTAAGAATTCTTTTTATAGTAGAATACCAGTCCTTCTAGTATTTCTATATATTAAGCTTAAGCTTCTACTTAGCTCCGGGCAGTATAGTACTTAATAATAGCTTATAGAATTTAGTAGAGTTTTTAGATCCTTAGTAGATATTAATAGAATTCTTATATTAGTAGAATCTGGTGGATTCCTTAGGCATAAAGTGGATATTAGTAGAAATCTTACGTTAGTAGAATCTAGTGGAATTCCTAGGTTAGTGGAATCCGGTGGATTCCTTGGGTATAGGGTAGATAGTTATAGAAATTTTAGACTAGTAGATTTTAGTAAATTCTTTAGGTTTTAGTTTAGAGTTTAAATGGCGAGTTATAAGGTACTTCTACTTATAACGGGAGGTGGTAAATAGAAGCTTAAGGTTGTCCTAATTAATAGTTACCTTATATAGCTTTATCTAAAGTTATCTAAGAATTACTAGGTAACCTAGGGTAGTTATAAAGAGCTTAATTAATTCTTTATGGTTTAGGTATTAGAGTTTTAGGGCCGCTACGTAAGTAATATAGCCCGAGATAGTGCGTTTGCTATTAAATCTAAATATATTAATATGCCGGTTAAGGGGTATTGGGGTAAACCTATTATTTTACGTAAAGATTTTATTAATAAATCCTATGCCGCTAGCTCCTGTATTAATTAGGATTTAAGCGTTAGTTTATTAACCTTTCTACTAGAGATAGTAGTTAACGGTTATACTATAATCCTAAGAGTTAGGGTTTATAATATCTAATGCGTTTAATAAGATCCTGTAATAGAGCTATCCTAGGGAGTAACTTAACCCTAGGATATACCTTTTAGTAGCAAGCGGGAAGGGGTTCCTACGGAACGTTAGTTGTAGCTTCGCCCTTATAAGTAGTGCTTACTAGATACGGGGCTAAAACTAGGTAAAGATTAAGGACAGTAACCGGAAGATTAATACGGTAAACAGTTACTAGTATTAGTTATTTATAAATTGTGTTTAGGTATAGGGATAGAGCAGCGGTTAAAGAGGTAGGAGCTACTTCTATATCTAAAGCAGAGGCCTCGCTTAGTGCGTTATTCTTATTTAAAGGACCCTAGTAGGGCGTACCCTAGGGTCCTAGTATTAATATCTATAGCGTTAGGGTGCTTAGGCTAAGATAATAACTTAGTAGACGTTTATAGAGTTGTTATATTATATTGAGCGGGCTTTAGTATTAGACGTAGTATATTATTATACCGTTTATTAATAACGTTTACGTAGGCATTAAGGGCTCCTAGTAGGTCTACGCCTATTAGGGAGGTTTTTAGTTTAGGGCTTAGGGATTTAATAAGGCTGTTAATTAGTACGGAGTCGTTCCAGCTTATTTCCCTTACGTAATGGTTAAATTTAGAGAAGTATACTAGGAAACCTTTTGTTTCTTAAGCTATATAGTTTATCTTTCTCTAAGTAGTAGCTTAGCGGTTTAGGTTACTATATAAGGCTTTAAGAAGTATAACTAGGCTTTATATTAAGTTTGGCTAAAGAGGTTTAATAAGGTTAGCTACCTCTCCTCCTAGTTAACTTAGGGCGTAATAGAGTCGGTTAGCTTCGGTTAGGTAATAGTTAATATTACTAGTTAGCTTAAAAATAAGCTAGCTTAAAAATAATTAGAGTTTTTATTATTTACTAGTAAATACTAGGGGATCTAGTAGTCATTTAGATTGTTTTAGTGTAGTAGTTAGTTTGGGGTAGATAACTACTATAAGTTTAGGACTTCCGTTCCGCGTATTTATCTCTAGAGATAGCGTTCGGTCTTAGGGCCCTAGTGTAGGTATTTTAAGGGTGCAGACTTCTTCTTAGAGGTCCTTAATTAATTACTAGTATCGTGCTTCCTATTTGGCTATTATTAATTAAAAGTAGCTTAGTTCTGTATAAGGGCGTTTATAAAAAACTTCTATATCTCTACTAATTATTCTTAGAGTGTGGATATAATACTAGCGGCTATTATAGGAGCTTTGGGTTCGTTCTATATATTAATAGTAGTATAGGTAGTTAACGCAACGTAGTGTTACGGAGTAAATATAAGCGATAATAATATATAGCAATGTATATATTATTAAGCTATATATATAAACTATATAAAGATGTTAAGACGTTGTATAAAGAAAGAAGGTAGGAAAATGGAAAGAAAGGGTATATATTATTAACTTAGTTACTTAGTTAATACGTATATAGGGTAGAATAGGGTTTAGGTTATAGTCCTAGTAGAACTTAGTAGAATTTGGTAGGACTTAGTAAAATATAGCAGAATGCCGTAGATTGCCGTTAGATTGCTATTAGATTGCCATTAGATTGCTATTTCGCGGTTAGTCTCTAGTTACTAAGTTGGTAGAAATAGGTAGACGTGTATAAGGTATTACGGGGGTGTCCCGTAACACTTTTACCTAGATAGGCTTCTCTAGTTAGTAGCTTTTGCATTTAAAAACTTGGCAACATTATTTGTATAGATAGTATTTATAAAGGCGAAGCTATTTGCTCTAGTGTTAATAAGGGCAGCTATATTAACTCTATATCTATTTTAAGATACTATATATAGAACTATAAAGTGTTTTCCACCCCAAAAGAGACTTAGTCTATAATAACGCGTTAATATGCTATACGTAGACACTAAAACAACTCTATACTAGGGTAGGATATTATTAAGGCCTTCTTAGGCAGTGTAGGGTAAGCTTAGTATAATATTACGGCTTATATAAATGCCTCTAAACTAAAGCTTATAGAATGCTATATTACGAAGATACTAAGCTAAAAAGAAGGAAAAAAGGGGTCGTTAGGACTAAAGTAAATAAATATATAAGGGTATTCGCTAAGGCGCTAATAATAGGCGAGCTAATTGTAAGTCGGCAGAATTTGGTAGAATTTGGCAAGTAACGTACTATAGCGCCGTTATAATATATTAGTAACTCTTAAGGAGAGGGTTGCCCCTACTAATACTATACGTTAGCTCTACTTATCCACTTAATATACTAAGGTTAAAAAACCTTCACCGCATATACAACCTTACTAAAAGGTAGCGCCGCACTTTAAAACTTACGCATACCCATACTCCTACCAAAAACAATTAATTTTCTAACTTTTAAGACCTAATTCCTACTGCCTAGCAAGCTAGAGGTGGATTTATTTGCGGCTTTCCCCCCTTTTTACCTAAGAGAAAATTCTTTTAAGGGGTGGTCCTAGCTTATAAGCGAGGCAGGGGTAGGAATACCAAAATATTAAAACATAGACTTTTCCTAGGTTTTTCTTCTATAGAAAATAAAAGCCTAATAAAATAGGGGGTGTAGGTATTTTTCTATATCTCCTTTAGTCAGATTTTCTTTAGTAAGAGAAGGATTGCCTTTTCGGGCTTTTTTGCTAGTAAAAGCCTAACAAGTCCTTTTTTCTAATGTTTTTTTCTACTTCTAATAGAGAAGAAAATAACTACTATAGTCTTTTTACCTAGTTTTTCTACTACCTTTTACTCTAATTTCCCTAGAAGCTCTCTAGTAGGGCTAGTAAGAAAAAAGGATATATAGAAGGATAGTAAAAACTAAAAAGGCTTTTTACCTAGTTTTTTACCTCTGTGCTAGGAGATAAGAGACCTAAAGAGGTTATTATCTACTAAAAAAACTAGGAACCCCCCCTATAAGCTATAAGCTATAAGACATAAAATGCTAAAGGTAAAGGCTACTAAGCCTAAAACAAAGCCTCCTATAGAGATAAGCGATGACGAACTCTTATCTACCTTATCTACTTGTTCTTCTCTATCCTCTTTATGCCTATTTAGGAAGGACAAAGATATAGAAGAAGTAAATAAACTGTCCCCAGCTTATATAAAGAACCAAAGAAAAGAAACTACCCCCTATCGTCTCCTAAAAAAGACAGCTAAAACTTAAAAAAAAACCTAGCAAAAATAAGGTCCTCTATGGCTAGTTTATACTTCCCCCCTCCCTCTTTAAAACAATTCCTATAAAAGGCCCTAGAAAGCCTAACCCAGGCCTATCTAAGGCTAGAAGGAGAAAGTAAAAAACAAGTTAAACAAATTAGGGACGACGTACAAAGAATTATAGTAGGAGAAAATCCTTCTATAAAAGAAATAGAAAAGGAAAACAAGGAGACAGATATCCTAAAAGGACTAGTAGAAGAAGTAAGGGCCCTTCGCAAAGAGGTAGCCCCCAAAACCTATGCAGAAAAGTTAAAGAAGGGCCTCTCTTCTTCTACTTACTCTTCCTCATCGCCGTCTCCTCCTTCTTCTACTACTTTTTCTTCTTCTTTACCCCCCGCCTCCTCAGTTCC
>Ga0307515_10012512_pt1 | contig 15961 bp, 21 predicted proteins | sample 17_EM_MG_FD_194513 | JGI IMG/M metagenome (GOLD analysis project Ga0307515, IMG submission 194513) | Populus trichocarpa ectomycorrhiza microbial communities from riparian zone in the Pacific Northwest, United States - 17_EM | ecosystem: Host-associated > Plants > Roots > Unclassified | place...
GTAATACAAAGGCAGACGCCGTCGAGCTGACTCAGCTCCTCCACCACGGCGTAGATCTTCTGGGCATCTATCCCTTGAGGATCAAGGATTGACTCCGCATTATCGAGGACCAAGAAGACCTCCTTCGAGGATAGGAATGGACGTAGGTTGGACAAATCCACGGGGTTCTCGATACCTGCACCAATGACCTTGGATAGGCGGCTCAATAGGTGGGCGCATGATGGGGTGAATTGGTCACAGCGAACGAATCGGCGGTTGTCACCGAATCGTTGTCTGATACGATCGTGGTGGAGGACAGCCAAAGCGATGGACGTCTTCCCGATCCCGCCGACACCAATGAGAGCGATGGGTGTGAGGTCTTCGGCCAGACCGACGATCTTCTCGATCAGCTCGTCACGTCCGAAACAGACCCTCGGCGCCGGGGGAGGTAGTTCACCAAGTGTTCTGGAAGGGAGTATAAGTCAACGAATTTATCAGTAGTTCAGATTGCTGACCTAGTTTGTGTCTAACCAACTGTGAGCGGTCATTCGGCCGTAGATAGATTATGAGTTTCGCTCACCAACAGATTTGCCCCACCACTGTCTTTCTGACCTTCCCCCATGGTACGACGCGTGTCGGAGACCATTGTGCGGGTGCCCGCAACATCGCGCCGGACCTCGGAAACGGTTCCGTGCGTGCTCTCCAGCAAGGGAGGCAGTGGTTCTCCGGGTTCACTGGATGCAAAGGTTAGACATCAATTTTATTTCTGGCCGAAATCGCTAACCTAGCGTGGGTCTAGGCAGGGATCAATGATTGCTCGAGGACAGGTAGGGTATGAATGGTACTTACAAACTGATTCTGACCATGAGTGTCCTCGGGATTTTTCAACGCGTTACGATGACTGTCGGAAACAACAGCGGGGGTGTTCACAACACCATCCTGGATGCCGGAAACGAAGGAGTGGGCGCTCGTGACATCATGTCTGACAGTGGAAATGGTTGGATCTGTGTTGGTTGCAGGTGTCTTCTTAGAGCGGGACGTTAGTAAAGACCATTACTCAAGCGACATAACGCACGTTAAACACCTGGATGATCCTGTCGAGCTCCAACCTCCAACTGGCAATCTTTTCCTTATTGCTTTTTGCGCGAAGATTCTGAGAAATCAAATCCCCTTTTTCTTGCTCGATGATATTCCCGTGGATCTCCGCCACAACCCTGGGTTCAGGTAGAAAGCATCGTTAATGAGGTGCCCAAAGCATGCGTGACTGATGTAGCTCACGTCGTCAGCTGGTTGATTGCCTCGCTCAAGGATTCATCGAGATCGTTCAACTTCTCCTCGTTCAGTCTCCGGTCGAGGGCGGTACAGACGTCAGCGCAGGCCAGCCCAAGTTCGACGTAGTCCACATGCTCGATCATTGTGTCCTGAGCGCATTTTAATCTATAATTTGTCAACAAACGAGCAGGGGGAAACTCACTCTGATCAATGTGAGGATACCACCGACGATTCCAAAGGCCGTCCTAGCCGGAGCAATACTCGGGACTTCCTTTGCGAGACTCAAGGCTTCGATGGCCGCGTTCAACGCCGAGATAGTGCTCTCCCACCCCTCAGGTCGTTGCGGAGTTGAGGACCTAGTTGCTGCAGGGCTGGGGAGCCGTCCAACTATCAAATGTCAAAACTTGGGAATCGGTTATGCGTGAGCGCGACCTACCTCCGTTTTCGTCGACCTGAACCCGTTCGACCACTCTAGACTCAGCAAGCAGCCGCGTCAGCTCTTCTTCGTCTCCCTGAACTAGTGTGAGCAACAGGTCAGAACAAATACGCAAACACAGTACTTGGAGAAAGTCTTGAATGTCATCGTGATGTAGTAACACGGATTTCACGTCAGATCTCTGTTGAAGCGTGTGAATTCACATAGGCTGTTTCAGAGAGGAGGGGGACCTAACCTGGAATATAAATTCCGCAACAACATCAAAGCTATCGCGATCATCCTTGGCCCAGCCCGTGAGCGATGATAGGTGCAGTTATTGTTTTAGACCAACCGTAGGTACGTTGTGGATCACTTCATCAAATACGTCTCCGAGAGAACCGGTCTCTGGGTAATCAACTTCCGTTGAATCATCAACGGGCAATGCCTGGAGTCCCTCCTCGCCCAAGTCGTCACCCCCGTAGTCCCTCTTTGGAAGTTGGTGTGGTCCAGCACCGGCCTTGAGAACAGTGGGGATGAAAAACCTCTTGCGAATTGTGTAATAGCGAATAAAAACGCATTGGGTATACTCGTCCGGGATCTTGGATTCAGGAGCGGAGCTCTCGCTAGACTCGGGGCTTTGCTGAATAGGGTCCGGCCCGCAGTTCGTGTGCACCAATCCCGGAGTGTTCCAAGATCCCCATACAGCTACTGAAGTAGAAGCGACAGTAGGAAGCGCGGCCGAGAATTCGCACTCCATCCGAGTTCTGTTGTCGGAGTACGCGACTGTCGCGAAATCCCGTGTTAAATCGACCCCAGTCACGAGAATGGGCTTGATATCCTCCGGGTAGCCATGTTCCCGCGCGAAGTCAACCCACGACTCATAGTATTGTTTGATGTAATCCACGAATCGGCGATCCCTTTCGATATGTTCCTTGTAGGTCGGATGTTTGGTAATCAGGGTAGCGCCTTGCTTGCTGGTGAGCTCAAAGGCAATCCTTGCGCCGGGCTCCACCGCACTAGTGTATTCGTTAGTCACCATGATTTCCGGCCAGACCCAGATATTTCTGCACGCACAGAGCAACGGCAACTGAACCCCCAACGTCCGCCCCAATCTGTCGAACCGTGTCCGTGCGTAGGTAGCCTGGGGGACGGACTCCGCCTAATATGATCGGGCCGATATCCAAAGGTTCGAAGGTGAGAGGAACGTCCTTGCCGAGTACCCTCGATCCTAATGGAATCCCTGCAGAAAATAGAAGGTGGAATCTTCCCTGACGAATGTAACCGACATCGCCTAATCTAACCCGCCTGTAGCTATAGATAGGACTGGGCTCCCTACGACTGGTATCAGACTGGGTTCGTGGCGATGAGGAAAAAAAATCGACCAAAGGGCGTCACCGAATTTCAACGGGGTCAGGGCTCTGTGCTGGATGAGACAACGAAGAAGGCGTGGGCGTAGAGGACAAACGTACTCTCTGTAAACCGACCAGGGTGAAGGAGGGGAAAACATGGGAAGACCACTTTGAGTTTCCCTTGGGTCCCGGAATCATACAAAATATACAGGGAGTCCTGGGACTAGGCTACCTAGCAGACCCCTGACACGCTATCATAAACAATTTAATGTGTCAAGCCGCCTCGGCCTTACTCTATGATCACGTTGAACGCATCGGTTTGGGCGGGATATCTGAATGCTAGCTTGCTCAGATCGTTATCTGATCAGTACCTCGCGATGTATACGCGCCAGGGTTAACTTCCATCAGGGCTGTGTCGGCGTTGCACGGAGATTGCCTGTATCGATCTTGAGCTTGAGTTACGGGTTTGAAACACGACGGCAGAACCCAGATACCCTTCAAGCCGCAACACACAGGGTAAACCGAGAAAGCCTTCGATATCAAGCACACAATACGCACCGTTGTTTCCACCCACTCGGACCGACTGAACTCATCCAATTGACCTTTGTTCATCCCAACCCAATAGCTCCAACACACCGGCACATGATAGCTCGGGCTCGAGACGGTCGGCTTTGTTGATTGTGGGACCCCATATTAATATACCGTCCCGCCCGGTCAGTTAACGGGTCGGAAGGGGTTGGCCGAGGTACAATGCCGCCTTCGCGAGATCCGTTGTCTCGGTTGCCGTGCTTGACCAGGAGAGAGCGACTCCGCCAGTCATTTCTTCCGTTGGAACTTCAACTGTAGCCGCGGCCGGGGCTCGACGTAGCGGACGGGGAAGGAATCTAGACACCGAACCGCTTGAATGATGAAGGCGGGCGGCGAGCGTTAGAGTACACCACGCAAACGCCGCGCGTGCCAGTATCGGGGTGTTTGGGCTGAAGATCATCATAGGTACGGTGCGTGCCTCGCTCCTATTCAGCCCAACTGCGCACGGCGTCGTGTCATCTCGCCCTGAGCGTATTTCGGCACCTTATTCGAACGAGACTCGATGAACGTTTTCTGACTCTCTGTCGCGGGCTGGGTACGGGCCATCCTACGAAAAGGACAGCTCTTATTCATTTTCTTCTCTTCCCTTCGGCTCTGTGTATATCACAAAGCCCCTCGCTGCGCTAGCATTATCAACTATCCGTCGGAGGGTTTGTGACCCCATGGTTAACCCGGTGCTAATCCATGTCGAAGCTCTCTGCCTCGAAGGCGGCGGTGGATAGTCGAAAATTGGCTTGTGTACTGAGATGCATGACTTTGCAACCCCAAACTTGTGGACGGTGGCGGACCAGGTATTGACGCACCCGGGAACCCGGACAGACCAGTTGCTCCCATCATCAAAGCGCTAAAGTTCTACATTCCCGATACTAAGATCAAGCGAGGATTGCGGGCATCACAACAGATTCGGAACGGCGTGCGAATAACAAATCGAGCAATATAAGAGGCACTGATGTCATTGAAGCGACTAGGGATGGCGAAAATGATGTTTAGGAATGGAGTGACCAAGGGCTCGCGGGGGGATACTACTGGAGGAGTGAAGGCGATCCTCAGGGCTATTATTCCGTTCCTCGAGCTAAAAATCGAGAGTTAATGCGTGTAGGAACTGGCACGGTTTCGAGAAAATTACCATCGAGGTCAGGTATATCAGGGGATACTAGGTTGATACCCATCCCTTCTTCGATACACCGGAGCAGCGTCTTGCTACCCCACAGGTACTTCAGTAATCCCGAGCTTCTAATAAGGATCAGTGGCACGCATAGCCTCTGACTCCGCTCACAAAGCCGTTTAAGAATTGTCAGCGCTTCCTCCGTCTGCCGTATCCCTTCTGTGAAGAGGCCCAATCGCCCGTTCGTATCAGCCAGGAACCTCAATATCTGACGAGCATGAAGGCTATTATCCTCCCCCCCACGTAGCTTTAGGGGTTGATAATGTTACAAGCGTCAAGGGTGGGAAGAACAAGATTCGAATAATCGTGGGTGCCCTGTTGGCTCGTAAGACCTGTCGGACGCGCCGATTAGAAGCGAAGAAAATACCCTGCGACTCCGGACGACGCAGACCAGAAGAACCGTAAACCCGGACCATTGCAAGATGCTGTGTCGTCTGTCAGTGTTGTCGTCGTCGCTGGCCGGTTTACCGTTTAGCGGGAACGAGGCTGTATCATGGTCATTCCGGACAGCTGACGCAAAGTGATCGAGTCACTTCGACCCGTCGACCGCGACTACCCTCCGCCATATTTATGCTCAGTCGCGCCTCGAAACGCGGTCTCTCTTCCTTAGCCACCGCCCTCAAGACCAATGCTCTTCTAGACATTCACCCTGAAGTCGCAGAGGCGCTGCATGCGCGGAAGCCGGTCGTCGCTCTGGAACTACCATTATATGCCCTACCCGGTGAATATGGAAACGGCCAAGTCTGTCGAGCGGAACGTCAGGGTATCGGAAAGCATGCCCACCATCGTCGGTCTCATCTACGGGCGTGTCAAAATTGGGCTCAAGCTGCACGAGCTCGAACGATTGGCGAAATAGACTTATGAAGCTTTCGGGAGATATCGGTGCCGCTATTGCGCTCAAGGGAGATGGTGGGACCACTTGTGGTGTCACCCTCATTGTTGCAGCACTTGCGGGCATTAAGGGTGCGACCCAACACCATATTCTTCGTAACATGTTTTAGTCTGACATCTTGTGTTCTTAGCTTGGAAGGTGTTCATCGTGCCGGCCAAGATGGTGAGTTCTCTATCCATATTATCTAACACTCAGGCTGATGTTCTCAATTAGCCTTGGACGTCTCTGCGAAGGTAAAGCGTACGTCACTCCCAATCCCCAGGCGGCCAAATCGTTGCTTCGTATTCGAAGCTCGCGGTTGAACGAGCGGTTGAAATTGATAGGAAGCTCGTAAGCAATTTCCCCCAACTCTAATCAGGTCTGGAGTCGGTCCTAAAAGCATCCTGTCACAGTAAAGCACGGCCAAGTAGACAAGGCTTTCGACATTTCACCGCAACAGACCGCTGAGTTCATACCAACCCGGATATTCCTCTCCCTTGGTTATCGTTGGTTCGGCTACGATGGAGATCACATCCAGAGCACGCAAATAGCCCAGCATGGAAACAACACGTTCCTTGTACTCGCCAACTCCGGGTTCGGCGCCCCACCCACCCTGTGGCGCGGGCGGAAACAATACAGAAGCAAGGCATTGCATTCTATCCAAGAAGTCCGGCTCTCAGGCATCCGCTCCGGTGTCACTCAAAGGGAGGATATCACGGGTGGTTCTGCGGAATGAGCTCTCGCGGATAGGCTTGAGACCAGACGGGTTGATCCCCATCCCTGGAAAGGCATCCGCTTTGTGTGATATGGTGCTCGACGCTGGGGGAGGACATTTCACTGATGTAGCTAACATGGATGTTGTCGAGTCGCTGAAAGGCAAGACAGTAAGTCTTTCCCTCTTCACAATTAACCGTACTAACCGCCCCATCCGCGTAGGACATTCAAAAGTTGAACCTGTATGACCCGAATCTGGTTGCGTTAGGTGACAATATGAAGGCTTCGACGATCGCAGACATTGTGTAGTACTGCGATATGCACGAGACGCCTGGTACAATAGATACGGCCAGTTTTCTCCGAACCCACCTCTTCCTCAAGTCAATAAGGATCGGCCCTTCGATTACCATTTCCCTCTTGTCCAGACCGGACTCCAAAATCCCTTCGCCTCTTCCAATATTCTCAAACACAAGGAACTATGGGGAGAAATCCAGTCCGACAACGTGGACCATACCAGCTCCCCGAAAACTCTAGGCTCGTTCAGCTCCACTTCCCAGTTCCGAATGGAGCTAGACAAATTTGCGAGATTACCCGCTCCCCCCCACTCGAGCACGACAGGGACTCGGTTTCGTTCCTCACCGAGGAAGGAATAGCCCAGATGGCCATAAGCTTTCTTCCGTTCTTCCAATACTTGATCGTCAAGTGTGGGGAACGAGGACTCGTAGTCGTCATGTGGATCTCACGTCAGACCAAATGGGCATCCGAAAGAAGCAGCATTCACAGACGGTATATCGTATCGAGCAGAAGTGGAAGCGGAGATATCGTCATGTTGCGGCATTTCCCCGCGGATCATCTCTCTCTAGAATCGATTGTCAGCGTGACGAGAGCCGGGAACACGCTCGTCGCGTCCACACCCGCGTCGTTGACCCAGCCCCCGAGGGGATTCAAAGGCCCGGAACCAATGAAGAAAATCGTGGAGGATGCTCAGGTGGCGGCGGCGGCCGACGCCGAAAAGCGGATATACGGATTCTCCATCTCTTTCGTCGTGCTGGGATGAAACTCCGGGGTATTTGGCGTGGCTCGTATAGTAGGTATGCCTTAGGTATGTCCCACTTATTCAGGAGCGACAGCGAGGTTTTCGTCTTTCTCCGCGAGAAACCCATTATGCACATCTCCGTCCGATCGTTCACCCCCATAGGCCGGAGACGTCAGGAGCCTAGGGGTGTATGATAGCCACGCGCTATGGGGTGGAACCGTGAAGTTCATCGAGACGTCGCTTCCTGGATATACACTGGCAAATGACTGCGGGAGCCGATAGTCGACGGTCACACAGACGGGGAGATACGACAAGCACCGGCTCACCATGGTGCAAAACTCATACAATCGTTCAGGCTACCGCTGAGGGGCACCCGGTCAAGAAAGGTACGCGCATCCGAAAGTCGCAATCAAAAATCCCCTTCTAACTGGCGCGCAAGAAACAAGAGAAGGACACCCAATGTCCAATATTTACTACATGGACCCCTCAGCAATACCGGTTACCGCACCTCTCTCCACGTCCGCCGTGTCCAGGATCGGATTCATCCGTCGGTCAATCATATATTCGGGGCCGACTCATCACTCCCACCTCCTGATATCAATAGATGCACTATTCCAGGGCAAGCTATGTCTCAAGCTCTCGTGCGGCAATCCTCAGATGTGAATGTCGAACGAAAATCGGAAAGTATTGTGCCAGACTAACCAAGCGAAGAACGAAACAGGTAATCAAAGAGAACAGCTGGGGGGCTAGGAAAGCGAGTCGAGCGGAGAAAGTCAAAGTGTAGAATCTGACTAGGAGAAAACCAGCGATTGGAACTGAAGAGGATATCTCGAACTGCAAGGTTATCTCATTCCCGTGCTTCCGATGTCTGTTGCAAGCGCCTTCTGGAGCGGGAAGTCAGCAACGGTCATCAATCAAGAGACAGAACGCACGTTAACGGCCTGAAGGATCCCGTCAAGCTCCAATCTCCAGGCGACGACCCTCCCCCCGCCGCCCTCTGCATCCAGAAATCCAGAAATCGCGTTTCGTTTTTCCTGCTTGATGACATTCCTTTCGATCTCTTCCACAACCCTGGGTTCAGGTAGAAAGCACAGTTAATGAGGTACCTAGAGTGCGCATGACTGATGTAACTCACGTCGCCAGCTGGCTGATTGCATCAAGCGCGGAGTAATTGAGATCGGTTGCCCTCTTCCCACTCAGTCCCCGGTAGAGGGTGGTACAGATGTCAGCACAGGCCAGCCCAAGTTCGACGTAATCCGCCTGTTTGATCATCGTGTCCTGGGTGCATTTCAGTCTACAATCGGTCAACAAAAAACAGAGGAAACTTACTCTGATCGTTCTGAGGATAACGCTGACAGAGCCAAAAAGAGCCCCGGTCGGCATAATATTTGAGAGTTCCTTCATGAGATTCAAGGCTTCGATGGCCTCATTCAATGCTGAGACAGCATCCTCCCGCTCCATAGGCCGCTGCGGCCTTGAGGACCCAGTTGCTGTAGGGCTGAGGAGCTCTGCAACTATCAAAGGTCAGAACTCTGGAATTGGCTGTGCACGAACATGGTCTACCTCCGTTTTCGTCGACCACAATCCGTTCGGCCACCCCAGACTCGGCCAGCAGCCGCGTCAACTCCTCTTCGTCTCCCTGAATTAGTGTGAGCAAGGGATTGAACAAACACGCAAACAACAGTACTTGGAGAAAGTCCTCAATGTCGTCATGATGTAGTAATACAGATTTTGCGTCGGATCTCTGTTGAGACGCGTCAGATCACACCAGCTGTTTCCGAGAGGAGAGCCTGACCTGGAATATAAATTCCGCGACAACATCAAAGATACCGCGATCATCCTTGGTGCAGTTTATGAGTGGTGATAAACGCAGTTATTGTTTTGGACTAACCGTGGGGACATTGTCGACCACTTCATCAAAAACCTCTCCGGGAGATCCAGTCTCTGGACAACCAACTTCCGTTGGATCGTCAGCGAACGAGACTCCCTCCTCGCCTGAGTCGCGATTCCCCTCTGGAAGTTGATGCGGTCCAGCACCTGCCTTGATGACAGTGGGGATGAGATTGAACCACTTGCGCATCGTGAAGTAACGAATAAAAACGCATTGAGTGTACTCGTCCGGGATCTCAGATTCGGGGGCGGGGCTCTCGCTCGACCTGCGGCTTCGCTGAATAGGGTGTGGTCCACAGTTTGTGTGCACCGACCCCTGAGTGTGCCACGAACCCCACACAGACACTGAAGTAGAAGCAACAGCGGGAAGTGTGGCTGAGAATTCGCACCCCATCCGAGTTTTGTTGTCGGAGTACGCAAACGTCGCGAATTCCCGGGTTAAGCAGACCCCAGTCACGAGAATGGGCTCCACACCCTCCGGATGGTCTTGGTCCACCACGAACTCGACCCAGGATTCATAGTGTTTTTTCATGTAATTCCTGAATCTGCGACCCCTTTGGGCGTATTCCCTGTAGGTCGGATATTTAGTAATCAGGGCAGCACCTTGCTTGCTGGTGAGCTCAAAGGCGATCTTTGCGCCAGGCTCCACCGGACTAGTGTATTCGTTAGTCACAATGATTTCCGGCCAGACCCGGGTATCTTTGCACGCACGGAGCAACGGCAACTGAACCCCCAACATCCGCCTCAATCTGTCGAACCGTGTCCGTATGTAGAGAGCCTTTGGGACGGACTCCACCTAATATGATTGGACCAAGATCTAAAGGTTCGAAGGTGAGAGGAACGTCGGTGCCGGGTACCCTCGATCCCAACGGAATCCCTGCAGAAAATAGAAGGTGGAAAGCTCCTTCATTAATATAGCCGACATCGCCTGGTCTAACCCGCCTGTGGCTAGGGATAGGACCAGGCTCCCTACAATCGGTATCAGACCGGGCTTGTGGCGTTAAGGAGCAAGGAAGAACCGACCAAAGGGCTTCACCAAATCTAAACCGGGCTAGGGCTCTGTGCGGGATAAGACAACCAAGAAGGCGTGGATACAGGGGACAAACGTACTCTCTGTAAATCTTCCAGGGCGAGGGTTGGGAAGGCATGGAAAGACCACCTTGAGTTTCCCCTCGGGTCCCGGCGTCGTGCAAAATATACAGGGAGTGCTGGGGCTAGGTCACCTAGCAGACCCCTGGCACACTGTCATAAGCAAATGGATATGGGGGGGTTTAGTGTCAAGCTGCCTGGGCCTTACTATGTGATCACGTCGGATGCATTGGTTTGGGCGGGATATCTGAATGCCTGATCAGATCGGCGTCCTAGTACTTCACCGAACATACGCACCGGGGCTGTACATACTTCAATCCGGGTTGTGCTATACGGAGATTGCCTGCATCCTCAGCAAGTTAGCGGTAGCCGGCCGATTCTTGAGTCGAAACACGACGGCAGAATCCAGATACCTTTCGATATCAAGCATACAATACGCACCGTTGGTTCCACCCACTCGGACCGACTGAACTCGTCCAATTGTCCTTTGTTTATCTCAACCCAATAGCTCCAATACACCGGCTCGATATAGTCGGCTTTGTTGATTATGGGACCCCGTATTGATATACTGTCCCGCCCGGTCAGTTAACGGGTCGGAAGAGATTGGCCGAGGTACAATGATGCCCTCGCGAGATCCGTTGTCTCGGTTGCCGTGCTTGACCAGGAGAGAACGATGCCAGCCATTTCTTTCTTTCGTTGGGACTTCATCGATGAAGCTTGAAGCTCGAAGGCGGGTGGCGAGCGTTGGAGTAAGGCTACACCACGCAAACGTTGCTCGTGGTATTGGTCGAGCGTGCCTCGCTTCCATTCAGCCCAACTGCGCGCGGCGTCCTGTATCATCTCGCCTTGAACATATTTTGGCCCCTTATTCGAACGAGACCCGACGAACGTTTTCTGACTCTGTCGCGAGCTGGGTACGTGCCACCCTACGAAAAGGACAGCTCTTATTCATTTTCCTCTCCTCCCCTCGGCTCTGTGTACATCACAATGCCCCTCATTGTACCAGCGTTATCAACTATCCGTCGGAGAGTCCCTGTGACCTCATGGTTGACCCTGTGCCAATTCACGTCGAACCCCCCTGCTTCGAAGGCAGTGGCAAATAGTCGACAATTGGCTTGTGAGCTGAGATGCATAAATTTGTGACCTCAAACTCGTGGACGGTGGCGGACTAGGTATTGACGCGCTCGGGAACCTGGACAGACCAGTTGCCCCCACCATCACAGCGCTGAAGTTCTACATTTCCGATAGGATCAAGCGAGGACTGCGAGCGTCATAACAAACGCGGAAAGACGTGCGAGTAACAAATCAAGCAATGAGAGGCGCTGATGTCGTTGGAACGACTTGGGAACATGAAGATAGTGAAAATGGGATGGCCAAGGGGGCCCGAGGGGTTGGGCCTGCGGGAGGATACTATTAGAGGAGTGAAGACGATCCTCAGGACTATTATTCCGTTCCTCGAGCTAAAAATCGAGAGTTAATGCGTGTAGGAATTGGCACGGTTTCGAGAGAATCACCATCAAGGTCAGGTATGTCGGGGGATACTAGGTTGATACCCGTCCCTTCTTCGATACACCAGAGCAGCATTTTGCTACCCCACAGGTACTTCAGTAATCTCGAGCTTCTAATAAGGATCAGCAGCGCGCACAGCCTCTGACTCTGCTCACCAAGCCGTTTAAGAATCGTCAGCGCTTCCTCGAGTCCGCCTGCCGTGTCCCTTCTGTTCGCCCGTCCGCATCGGCCAGGAACCTCGATATGTGATGAGCATAAGGGTCGTTGTCCTGCTCCCTCTGTAGCTCCAGGGGTCAATAATGTTACGAGCGTCAAGAGTGGGAAGAACAAGATTCGAATAATCGTGGGTGCCCTGTTGGCTCGTAAGACCTATCGGACGCGCCGATTAAAAGCGGAGAAAATATCCTGCGACTCCGGACAGCGCAGACCAGAAGAACCGTAAATCCGGAGCTATTGCAAGGTGCTGTGTCATCTGTCAGTGTTGTCGTCGTCGCTGGCCGGTTTACCGTTTAGCGGAACGAGGCTGCATCATTGAAGTTCGCAAGGCCCGCGTCAAGCGGACAGCTGACGCAAAGTGATCGGGTCACTTCGACCCGTCGACCACGACCACCCTCCGCCATATTTATGCTCAGTCGCGCCCCGAAACGCGGTCTCTCTTCCTCAGCCACCGCCCTCAAGACCATGCTCTTATAGACATTCGCCCTAAAGTCGCGGAGGCGCTGCATGAGCGGAAGCCGGTCGCCGCTCTGGAATCTACCATCATATGCCCTACCCGGTGAATCTGGAAACGGCCAAGTCTGTCGAACGGAACGTCGTGGTATCGGAAAGCATGCCTGCTACCGTCGGTCATCGACGGACGTGTCAAAATTGGGCTCAAGCTGCACGAGCTCGAATGGTTGGCGGAATAAACTTGTGAAGCTTTCGGGAGATATCGGTGCCGCTATTGCGCTCAAGGGAGATGGTGGGACCACTTGTGGTGTCACCTTCATTGTTGCAGCACTTGCGGGCATTAAGGGTGCGACCCAACACCATATCCTTCGTAACATGTTTTAGTCTGACATCTTGTGTTCTTAGCTTGGAAGGTGTTCATCGTGCCGGCCAAGATGGTGAGTTCTCTATCCATATTATCTAACACTCAGGCTGATATTCTCAATTAGCCTTGGACGTCTCTGCGAGGGTAAAGCGTACGTCACTCCCAATCCCCAGGCGGCCATATCGCTGCTTCGTATTCGAAGCTCACAGCTGAATGAGCGGTTGAAATTGACAGGAAGCTCGTAAGCAATTTCCCCCAACTCTAATCAGGTCTGGAGCCGGTCCTAAAAGCATCTTGTCACAGTAAAGCACGGCCAAGTAGACAAGACTTCCGACATTTCACCGCAACAGACCACTGAGTTCGTACCAACCCGGATATTCCTCTCTCTTGGTCATCGTTGGTTCGGCTCCGATGGAGATCACATCCAGAGCACGCAAACAGCCCGGCATGGAAACAACACATTCCTTATACTCGACAACTCTGGGTTCGGCGCCCCACCCACCCTGTGGCGCGGGCGGAAACAATACAGAAGCAAGGCATCGCATCCTATCCAAGAAGTCCGGCTCTCATGCATCCGTTCCAGTATCACTCACCGGGGAGGATATCACGGGGGGCTCTGCGGAATGAACTCTTGTGGATAGGCATGGGACCAGACGGACTGATCCCCATCCTTGGAGAGGCCTCCGCTTTGTGTAATATGGTACTCGACCCTGAAGGAGGACTTTTCACTGATGTAGCGGACATGGATATTATCGAGTCGCTGAAAGGCAAGGCAGTAAGTCTTTCCCCCTTCACAATTTAATCGTACTAACCGCCCCATCCGCGTAGGTCATTCAACAGTTGAACCTGTATGACCTGAGTTAGGTGATAATATGGAGGCTTCGACGATCACAGACATTGTGTAGTACTGCAATAGGCACGAGATGCCTGGTACAATAAATATAGCCAGTTTTCTCCGAACCCACCTCTTCCTCGAGTCAATAAGGATCGGCCCTTCGATTGCCATTTCCCTCCTGTCCAAACCAAACTCCAAAATCCCTTCGCCTCTCCTCTCCCAATATTCCCGAACACAAAGAACTACGGGGAGAAATTCAGTCCGCCAACGTGGACTCCACCAGCTCCCCCAAAACTCTTGGCTCGTTCAGCTCCACCTCCCAGTTCTGAATGGAGCTAAACAAATTCGCGAGGTTACCCGCTTCCCCTCATTCGAGCACGACTCGTTCCTCGCTGAGGAAGGAATAACCCAGATGGCCATGAGCCTTCTTCCGCTATTCCAAGGACGCCCGATGTCCAATATTTTCTACATGGACCCCTCAGCAATACCGGTTACCGCACCTCTCTCCACGTCCGCCGTGTCCAGGATCGGATCCATCCGCTAGTCAGTCATATATTCGGGGCCGACTCATCACTCCCGCCCGCTGATATCAACAGATGCACTATTCCAGGGCAAGCTATGTCTCGAGCTCTCGTGCGGCAATCCTCAGATGTGAATGTCGAACGACACATCCCGAACGAAAATTGGAAAGTGTTGTGCCAGACTAACCAAGCGAAGAATGAAACAAGTAATCGAGGAGAACAGCTGGGGGACTAGGAAAGCGAGTCGAGCGGAGAAAGTCAAAGTGTAGAATCTGACTAGGAGAGAACCAGCGATTGGGGCCGAAGAGGATATCTCGAACTGCAGGTTATCTCATTCCCGTGCTTCCGACTGCCCAGTCTGTCAGCAATCGGAGCCGCTACGAGTCGTTTTCAGTGGGTGTCCTTCCCCCGCTGATGATATGGAAGGGCTACGCAAGACAGTGACCGATCTCTCGATCTAGCACTACTCGATTAGGACCCGCCTGGTCGGTAGCGTTTTCGTGACGGTCGCAATATCTTCAAAAACGAACGATAGGAATACCCCAGGGACACGTATATACATGTAAACCAACACGACAGGGGAGACGGAGAGACGTGGCACAAGGGACAGAATATTAAAGACGGGCGGTAGGACAACAAACGAAACGACATGACGAATAAGGGGGAGAACATTCTTGGAGAGGAAGTAACGGTTTCAAGTATTAAAAAAAGGGAATGCGGGGGAAGGGAAATTTTGGTTTCGTCGACTTGTGGGAAGATACACTTGAAGAACCTGGTGCGGCCGTGGATGCCTTTATTTGGTCTTTCGGGCTTAGGATGAAGAGTGAATACACGCAGGAGGTAGCATCGTTTACAGGAGCTCACAATTGGAGTCTGATTGACCCGAGGCAACCGCCCTGTTCTCTATCTTCCGGAGGAGCTCCCTACAGTCCTCCATCTTGTTCGTAGCCCCAAGCTTGTCGTAAACTTCGGCGGCGCGCAGAGCCTCGGTTCTCGCCTCTTCAAGTCTGCCCTGCTTGTACCAAACCGTAGCCTGCAGCTCCATTGCCATGCCAAAATTGTATGTGTTATCGACCGCGTGAGACCGGGCGCGTTCAAGATGAGCCTGTGTGTCGTCGAACCTGTCTTGATCGTGAAGCAGATCTGCCAGTTCGTAATTAAGCCAGAACAAGAGATCGTGCCAATCGAAAGGGGATGCGATCTTGAGGGCTACCTGGAAATGGTGAATCGCCTTCTCGGTCTTGCCCTTGGATCGGTATATTTTGCCGAGAACTTGATGAATTTCGCAGACCAGAAATTGTTGGCCTTTCTCTGGAAGGAGAGTGATTGCGCGGAATGCGGCTCCTTCTGCGGCATCGAGTTGTTTGTCATCGCATAGCAACGAAGCAAGGTGGGCCAAACAATCCGCCTGTTCGACTGTGTCGCCAAGCCGTTCGTAAATCTCCAACGATTCTTTTGCCTGTTCTATCCCTTCCTTGGGGTGGCCCATCAGCCGGTTTATATCAGATAGCCCCTTCAGTGTTTGAGCGACCCGAGAGTCGTTCCCCCTCTCTCTACAGAGCCTTAAGGCGTGAAGATTGAGCCGTTTGCATTCCGCAAAGTTCCCGACTGAGTAAAACAATCGTGAGAGCCAGGATAAGCACACCGGCTTGGAGTCGTGATCGTCTGGGAGCCCTTCGATCTTCGGCTGCAGAA
>Ga0307515_10012513_pt1 | contig 15961 bp, 8 predicted proteins | sample 17_EM_MG_FD_194513 | JGI IMG/M metagenome (GOLD analysis project Ga0307515, IMG submission 194513) | Populus trichocarpa ectomycorrhiza microbial communities from riparian zone in the Pacific Northwest, United States - 17_EM | ecosystem: Host-associated > Plants > Roots > Unclassified | place...
AGTACGAGCATGGAAGATATGATTTGCTGAGAGATAGGTCGCGCCAAGGTTATCACACCAAATGATAGGAGCGGAATCTGAGGGACCCTACAAATTTGTTAACAAGTATTGAAGCCAAACGACTTCAGTGGTACCGTCAGCTAGGGCTTTATACTCAGCCTCATTAGAGGAGCGAGCAACTATGTGTTGCTTGCCGGATTTCCAAGAAATCGACGTCTAACCAAAAAAGACAAGGTAGCCACCCGTAGACTTGCGATCATCAATACTACCAACCCAATCTACATCTGTAAATCCATGTATAGCAAAAGAGGAGCCTCGAGTGATATGAAAACCATAAGATGTCGTACCTTTAAGATAGCGTAGAATACGCTTAACAGCAGCCCAATAAGAATCTGTAGGAGCATGCATAAACTGAAAGACTCTATTAACAGCAAAACAGATATCTGGACAGGTGAAGGTAAGATATTGAAGAGCACCCATGATTTGACGAAATCATGTAAGATCAGATAATGAATTATCCAGCAATATAGTAACTTTCGAAGGAGAGACTAGAGTATTAACGGGTTTGCAGGAAGTCATACTAGCTCTAGTGAGGATGTCAAGAATATATTTATGTTGACGCAGCATTAAACCCATACCTGTAAACTGAACTTCAATACCCAAAAAGTAGTGAACGACGCCTAGGTCACGAAGCTTGAATTCAAAGCTCAGTAACTGTATTAGGTGGTGAAGCATGGCAGAGTTGCTACCCATAAGCAGAATATCATCAACATACACTAGAAGATAAAAGATATTTGATCCATCAGACAATATAAACAGGGAGGTGTCAATCTTGGAAGCCCGGAAACCAATGGAGAGCAAAAAATCACTCAGACGAGTGTACCATGCTTTTGGTGCTTGTTTTAAACCATACAATGATTTGTGAAATCTGCACACGTGAGATGGAAGAGAAGAGTCAACAAAACCTGAAGGTTGTTTTATGTAGAAATCTTCAGTAAGAATGCCATTGAGGAAGGCATTATGAATATCAAGCTGATGAATCTTCCAATTTCGCGAAACCGCAATAGAGAAAACCAATCGGACGGTGGCATGCTTAATAACTGGACTGAAGGTTTCAGAATAACAATGCCTTCCTGCTAGGTAAAACATCTAGCAACAAGGCACGTTTTATAGTGCTCAATACTACCATTAACACGATGTTTGATCTGATACACCCATCTACTGCCAACAACGTTCATCGAAGGATGAAAGGGAACCAAAAACCAAGTGTGATTAGAGCGCAAAGTTGCGATCTCATCACACATAGCATTATGCCAAACTGCATACCGGTCAGCATCAGAAAATGCAAGAGGCTCAGAAGAGGGAGAATGCAGTACCCGTCTGGAGGCAGGATTGACGGCAGCTGAAGCAACCAGATTTGCTGTCTTCGGCTGCCACGATCTGAGAATCATACGATGCTTGCTGATCTTTGGTAGAGACGCAGGGGAAGATGGTGGCAGGGAGGAGATCTGTGGCAGCTGATAAGAAGATAGATCAACCATAAGTTTCAGTCTAACTGGAGAGGATGAGGAAGAATCAGCCGCAAGCATAGGACTGTAAGCGGAGGAGGGGTTGTAAGCAGAGGCCGAATCTATAGTAACACTGGCTAAGGAGGGCAAAACAGAGGAGGGACTAGAGATTGCCCCAAGACCAGGAGGGGATGAGACCAATTGACGAGCTGAACCTGCATCATAATGGTTAGATAAACATGCATGGGATGATGAGCAGAGGAGGGGCAAAGGCTGTGGTATGGTGGCTGTTTGGAGTGGCAGAGTTGAATTCTTGTGGCTATTTGGGTGGTTGTTTGGAGTGGGTATTAGTGGGTGGTGGAGCAGAGTCGGGAGGGTGACAGTGGCGGGTTGGGTGGTGGTTGTGTTCGAGACCTTTGTAATCTGTTCAGAATTATCAAATGGAAACACATGTTCATGGAAGCGGACATGATGGGAAATATAAATATGGTGAGATGCAATGTCAAAACATCGATAATCAAGGTGCGAGGAGTTGTAACCAAAGAACACACATGGAGAGGAACGAAAATTCAATTTATGATTATTATACGGACGCAAAAAAAAGAAAACAAAGACACCTAAAAATATGCAAAAAAATGATAATCAGGAGACCATTGAAATAAACAATCAAACGGAGATCGATGGGTAAGAACAGGAGTAGGCATGCGATTTATAAGATAAACAGAGGTTTCAAAAGCATAATTCTAAAACCGAAAAGGTGTTTTACATTGCCCTAGAAGAGTAAGTCATGTTTCCACAATATGCCTATAACGACGCTCTATTGTGCCATTTTGTTCATAAGTGTGAGGACAAATCAGACGATGATGGATACCAATGATCTGAAAGAAGGTGGACAGTTTGCGGTATTCACCGCCCCAATCAATTTGAACATCATTTATTTTTAATGAAAATTGACGTTTAACGAGAGTCTGAAATTGATGAAAAACAGAGTAAATATCAGACTTGGCAATGAAAGGGTAATACCATATATATTTGGTATAAGCATCAACAAAGATAACAAAATAGCGATAGTCATCTGAAGAGAAGAGGGGAGCAGGGCCCCATACATCACTAAAAATTAATTCAAGCAGAGTAGAAGTTTTGTGACCCGTAGATCCTAAAGACAAACGCGATGATTTTCCTAAAGGACAACTTTGACACTGAAAATTAAGACGTTTGTTGTTACAAATGATCTTATTTTTCGAGACTAACAATTGAAAAATACGTGAAGTAGGATGACCTAGTCGACGATGCCATAAATCAGCAGAAGCAGAAGTGCAGGGAGACCAATAGGCTTAAGGAACTGACGTGATGGAAGACTTGGTTAGGGCATAGAGACCATCTTTACTCTGACCTGAGAGAAGGACTTCATTGGTGTTGAGATCCTTGACATAAAACACACGAGGGTGAAATTCAAAATAAATATTATTATCAAGATAAAATTTCTGAACAGAGAGCAGAGGTTTCGTGATTACAAGAACATGAAGAACATTAGATAAGGTGAAAGAATGATGTGGTGTATATATTTTTGTATGACCGAGATGAGATATAGGAAGGCCCTTACCATCACCAACATGCAAATTATCATTACCAAGATACGGTTCTAAAGTAATCAAGGTAGCAAGATCAGGTGTGACTTGTTAATTGGTACCGGTATCCAAAAACCAATCAGCAGAACCGGTTGAGGAGAGATTGTGCTGCACCAGATTAGTAGTAGGTTGTTAGCCATAACTCCGCTGCTAGAGTTAAGGCCAGTGGGGAGCGGTATGGCATAAAATTTGACACAGTTGGCAGTGTGGATTCTGCCCCCTATTGTGCTGCCAATTTCCCTGCCAAGTACCATGTCTGCTATCACCGAAGGAGGAGCTTTGGAAGCTGCGATGATCTGGTCTGGAGCCAGCAAACCGGTTGCCTCTGCTGCTAAACTGGTTGGGGCGCCAACTGCCATTGAAGCGGCCCCTGTTGCGACCAGAATTGCCAAAGGTCTGGCGTTGCGCAACAAGGGCAAACGGTGGGGTGTTGGTGTGGGCAGCAGAGGAGCATGTATGGCAGCCGAAGATTTGTGAAGAAATTCATGTGTGAGGAGTGACTGTGAAGATCCGCATACGATAAAGGTTTGGCCTTAGTAATAAGGCTTGTAACTAAGTCTTTAAACTCTCCCCGAAGACCATGAAACGCATATAAGTTGAAATCCTCAAGCGAAACCAGTCGACCAGCAGCGGCTAACTCATCAAACAAGGCTTTAGCTTTTTGCATAAATTGAGTTATTGATTCATCACCCTGGCGAAGATCCTGAAGAGAGCCATGAAGTTGCCTAATACGAGAGTTTGAGGTGGAAGTGAGAGCTTGCTCAAGAGTGCGCCAGGCAGAACAAGAACTTTGGTAGCCAACAACAAGATGCATAACTTTCATAGATAGGGAGGAAAGGAGAGCACTCAGAATAAGTTGGTCATGTTGTTTCCAGCGAAGAAAGAGCGAATTTACCTGAAGAGAGGTACCATTTTCGGTAAGAACATGTAGAGATGGACATGTGTTGGAGCCATTAACAAAGTCAAAAACTCCTTGACCTAGGAGATACGGCAGCATCTATATATGCCAATATAGATAATTGGTGTTTGTTAATTTAAGGGAGATGACTTGATGAGTGTGAGATAGGGAGATTATGCTTGCGGCAACAGAGACATAAGTTGCATCAGACGCAGGCTGCAAGAAGGGAGTATTGTGGGGGTTGAAGAGAGTTTGTTCACCAGCCACGGCAGAGGAGAAAACAGGAGGTGATGCAGTAGAGGAAGACAGAGGAGCAGCTGTAGGAGAAGAAGTCTGCACCACTAGTGCTGCAGAAGAAGAAGAAGTAATGGGCTGTTGTTCCATTATAGAGGAGGCTGTTAGGAAAGTGTTTTAATTATTTTAGAGCTCTGATACCAAGTTGAGAATAATAAAATGTCTTAAGTTGTGCTTTAGCCAACCTTCCTATTTATATATATGTGGCAGAACACGGCGGTAATTGTAGGGATTACAACATTGGAATAATTCTACATTAATTTCCTATTTAGATATATACATGCTATACATTCTATAATAATGATGATAAAAATATCTTTTTCATGCAATATAATGATTATTAATAAATTGATTGGGAATAATTTTATTTGTTTATTTTTTTATAATAAAATAACTTTGTTGCTCTTAAAAACAAAAAAAAGTATATAAACCTTTTATTTAAGGGCTTTCTTGTCTTTTCTATTTTCCTTTGCATAACAAGATGACTTAAATACCCTTAAAAGTTAAAAAAAAATATTGAACTTGAATAGAGGGGTTTTTTGTCTTTTCATATTTTTATCACAGTTAAAAGCCCAATTTGAAATGAGATTTTCATAATTACAATATGGTTTTTCTATAATATTCAAATGCTCTTAGCGGTTATTTAGTAATTTAACATATTAAAATATTAATAAAAAAATTGCAGACGTGTGTGAATGCGTAGTTGTCCCCAGCGACTTTCTAACAACGCATGGAGAGTCGTATGATGACCAAAAACTGCCTACCATTATGTCATCCGACACGTATAGTGACAGCATAGCTGATGAGGTGGCACATTGAAATTAGATTTACGGTGGTTCAGTGACAGTGAAGTTTTTTTCTCCTTCCTCTCTTTTCTCTCTTAAGCCTTGATATTCACGTCAAGCCTTAAAAAAATCAATTGTGTCCATCAGTTTGCATTTATCTTACATTTGGTCTTCATTTTTTTATTGCTATTTGTTTTTATTTTAATGTTTTTTTAAATTTATTATTTTTTCAATTTCATCTCTAAGTATTTTATTTCATTTGATTTTTTTATCCAATTTAGTTCACATTATTTTGATTGTTATTTTCTTATCCTTTGTTAGATTATTTTTTTCAATTTTGTCCTACATCATTTTATTTATTTTGTATGCAGTTTTAGTCCTCATTTATCTTATTGCAATTTTTTGATCTTTTTTTTCATTTATTTTGTTTTTCAATTTAATACCTAATTATTTTTTCATTTATTTTTTGTACAAGATTCAGTCTTCATTGTTATGATTGTTATTTGTATTAATTTTTAATTTTTAATTTTTTTATAATTGAGAATTTTGCTTTGTTATTTTTTTCTTATATGTCTTCTACAATCCCGGTCTCATGACCCGAGCCACCAGTTTTGAAGATAAGGGTGATTTAAGCCTTTTTTTAACACCTTTTTAAAAATTAATTATTTTTATATTTTATCATTCGACATTGAGTTATTAGGCCTTGAGCTTTATGATTTTTCCTACTTATCTTTTTGCGGGGTTATATCGGGTGTGAATGAGTCAAGTTAACATATGTTGGCTCAAGTTTTTTTACCATCATTTATTATTAGTATTATTGATTTAACTTTGGTCTTTTTTCTAGGTCCTTTTTTTTAAAAAAAAAAATAAGTTTTTAATCCATATCTCATTTTGCGCTTTGCGGGTTAGTAGAGTTTACCTGGGATGACTCGGGTTTTTTTCTTTAACGTTTCTTTTTAAAAAAAAAATTGATTTTTTTTACTTTCATCATTTGATATTAACTTATTGAACTTTAAGCTTTGTGATTTTTTTGCATTTTATTTTTTGCAAGGTTATTTCAGTCTCTTATCTCGTGTGTTGATCAATTTAAACTAAGTGCACTCTCATTATTTGGATATTTTTTTATGTTAGAAAACATTTAATTGAGTCTGGGCCATAGCGCTAACCACCAGTCTAGTAACACTCTAAACATGGCCATTTTATGCCCTTGACCAACTTGGGAGTACTGTGTGTATGTGATTCAGATACCCCAACGGGATTGCTTGGCCACATTGAGGAGGTTCATGTATATATCATGGAAGTGGCAATATCTCATTTGGGATTTTGTTCGAAAATATATTAAAATAATTTATTTTTTATTTTTTAAAATTTATTTTTGACATCAGCACATCAAAACAATTCAAAAACACTTAAAAATATAATTTCAAGCAAAAACAAATTAGATTTTTGAAACCATTGTTTATGCAGCAAAATCAAAAATGCACTTAGAATCCTAATAAGAAGAAGGTCCCTTGACCAGGACATAAGTTATAATTTATTTGACATGTAAAAAAAACCTTTTAACTTTAAATCATGAAATCAAAAGTTATTTTTCATATATAGGCTTTGTTAATGATTACCTTATCTCCTTTCGGCTGAGCTTCCAAATTTATGCTGGGCTATAGTTATGCTTTATATATATAAATAATTTTATGTTTTTAAATCATTTTGATGTGCTGATGTTAAAAATAATTTTAAAAAAATTAAAAAACTTTATTTTAATGTATTTTTTAGCGAAAAACACTTTAAACCACTACCAATACTACAATTCCAAACACATCCTTAATACGGGATAGGTTTCTGAAGTATGGCTCATACTCATCTTGAAACAGAGAAATTAGTTGTAAGAACAACATTGATTTTCTTGAAACCAATCTTGCCTTGGGTCCTAATTATGGGAAACTAGGATGTAACATCTACCACCTGTGGACAACACTAGTTAAATTTATAATCTAGTAAATCTTTATTTTTATTTGTTCCCACTAAATCTCTTATTTAGCATTTTTATTCTTTAATCTTTGCCTCTCATCAAGGAATTCACTTACATTTTTTTTATTAATAATTTTAATCTTTAATATCTTTTAAATGAGTAAATCGTACCCAACATATGGTGAGCTAGCTGAGAAATTCCCTCACAATGCTTAGTTGAAATTCCTCCAACGAATATTTTTTATCAGAAACAAAAGGAAAAACAAATGTTCTCTGTGGCAATATTGAAATCTGAAAATCCGTGATAAGGCCACTGCCTAAAACAATGGAAGCTGTCAATATTTGATGGGCCTAGATAGAGATTTCAATTTACAACAAACAAATAAAAGCCCATGTCAATGGCTTCTTTCTAATTTAGTTGATGTCGTTTGAGTTTTGACCATGGACCAAGGTCGGAATGTTAATTTTTAAAAAGATAACATGCAATGTCAAAATAAATATTGGTTAAAAAACTTATTAAAATATTAATTAATTTTCTACATGTATACTATTATATTATTAACAAAATTCTCAAGAAACAAAATCAGATTGGTGTGTGTTTGTATATATATAATTTTTCTTCTTGAGGCATTATTTTTATTATATTACAGAGAGAGAGAGAGAGAAAAAAACCAAACTCCTTTAAAACTTATACATGTTTTTAAAACTAGACAAGTTTTTTTTTTTCCATTGAATATAAAAATAAACATGACAAACTAAGGGATTAAACATGTTGCAATTCCTCATATATCAATAATACTGGATAAAATTATTAGCAGGTCTCATAATATTATTATTATTATTATTATTATTATTATTATTATTATTATTGTAACTTATGAAGAAAGAAAAAGAACAAAATTAAAATTTTGCAATGTTATTGATGAAGTTCAAATACATATCTTTAAATACGTATCGGGTTTTTTGTGACTGCTTATAAGCTGGAGTATTTGGGCTTGAAGGTTGGGCTATATATTTCTTGTAAAATAAGTATCATGTTCAATTAAAGGACTCTTTCATAATTAATTTAGTAAATAAAAAAAGGAAAATAAACAAAATCATGTAAAAAATATAAAGAAATTTAATAAAGTTATAGAGAAGGTGTGTTCTTCTACCCCATTGTATGGGTGGCCTGGGGTGTTAATATACCATAACCCCTGAAGATCACATAGCTTTCCTGCTAAGAAGTACAGAACAATAATAGGATAGCCTACATAATGAAAAGTAGGTGAAGTTACGACGGGGAAGTTACATCATAATTGTTTACATGCCTTCCTGACTAAAAATAGCAAAGACCATGCATACAACAAATAAAATTGATCTACTCACGTGAGTAGTTAGGAGAATATTCTTACCACTAAAATAAGGCCCAATTTAGGTGCTTATGTAGGTAACAAACTATAATTGCTTTTAAAACAGGTAATTAAGTGGCGATACATTGATTTCTTGGGAGTCGCAATAAAATATTATTTTTTATACTAAAATCCACGACCCGAGATCTACAATAGATAACCCCAAATGCTTATTTAGACATGGGAAAATTTGTGAAAAAAACCAATATCTATTTGAAGTTTTAGTAACTTCATCAATTACGTTGTTTTTGAAAAAATAAACAAAAGCTAGTTAATTTCCCTCTCATTACTAATTTTCTAAAAAAAAATTTCATAACGGACAACATGGAAATTCTAAGAGGGAGAGTGATTATGATTGCAACATCAATTCTTATGAATAACACCACCTTGCTTATCATATAAGAGCATTAACTGAAGTAGTTCTAGCCACTACTGAATGGCTTAGAGCCACTCCATTTTCACCACATACCATTGAACTAATCACTTCTGACATACTCCACCTATATATGAATAACTTCACTTATGAGAGAGGATTGGATAAAATAATATGTAAAAAAATAGATTGAAATACCATCACACCTCTATCATATTATGAAGCCATCAACATGATAAGTGCTCTTAGATTGGGTCCTTAAAATATGATTTTCATAGATCAAAAGGAAAAGCAATAGCAAGTCATAAAAATAACTTTAAGAATCACCACCATCATCGCTCCACTACAAGATCCCTTTAAGTTGTCATAAGCGAAAAAGAAAATGATGAAAGTATGAAAACAAAGGTCTTGATCATAAAATAGGAGATTTCTCGATATGCCATAATGTATTAAACATTAATCTCCCCAAGAAGGTTATCACCACGAAGATGAATCTAAACAATTATGACAAACTCACTGACCCTATAAAATAAGTACGGATGTTATTAATAGTTTTGAGCTGATCATACAAGATAACAACACTATATTTAAAACCATTCCCACTATATTTCATAGATATGCATGGACCTGTTACTATAGTTTAGGACCTGTTCCATCCCAAGCTTCTCTAACTTATGTAGTAAGCTTATTGCATGTTTTAGCATAAGCATACCTACAAAAAAGAGTTTAACTAAACTCTTCCCTGTCTTTTAATGGAAAAGTAAAAGTACCTAGACCTATATGAAGAGATTTGGTGAGTGATTATCACTGCAACATCAATTCTCATGGATATCACCACCTTGCTTATCATATAATAGCATTAACTGATGTAGTTCTAACCACTAATGAATAGTTTTGAGCCACTCCATTTCCACCACATACCATAGAACTAATCACTAACCTGCTCCTCCTGTATATAAATAACTTCACTTACAAGAGAGGATTGGATAAAATGACATGTAAAAAAGTAGATTGAACCATCACACCTCTATCATGCTAGAAAGCCATCAACATGATAAGTGCTCTTAGACTAGGTTTTTAAAATATGATCTTCATAGATCAAAAGGAAAAGCAATCGCAAGTCATGGAAATAACTATAAGAATCACCACCATCATCGCCCCCTACAAAATCCCTTTAAGTTGTCCTAAACAAAAAAGAAAATGATGAAAGTATGAAAACAAAGGTCTTGATCATCAAATAAAAGATATCTCGATATGTTATAATGTATTAAACATTAATCTTCCTAAGAAGGTTATCACCACGAAGATGAATCTAAACAATTATGACAAGCTCACTGACCCTAAAAAATAAATACGAATGTTATGAGTAGTTTTGAGTTGATCATACAAGACAACAACACTATATATAAAATCATTCCCACTATATTTCCTAGATATGCAGGGACCTGTTACTATAATTTAGGACCTAATTCCATCCCAAGCTTCTCTGACTTATATAGTAAGCTTTTGCATATTTTAGCATAAGCATATGTTGCGATGTTGCGGTCGCACAAATTAATTACCCTAACTTAAAACACAACACACAAGATAGTATAGAGCAAGCAAGGGGTCGATCCTACGAGGAAGGTTTAGTTCAGATTTTTATGCTATATAATATGCAATTTAGGGGGGTTTGGAAGTTATCTAGGCTAAAGCAAAAGAAAACAGAAAACTATCAAGCGAAATTAAATAAAATCAAAAAATTATCAAGAGAACAAACCTTGGTTTTAAGTAAACATCCACCTACAGAAATCAGAACTGATCACTGAAGCGATACATCAGTTTTATATCCTGAATATTTATCCTTTCTTAACATTAGTTAATTAACAGATCCGCTATATAACTAACCCTAACCATCAAATAACCACAGTGTCCGCATTAGTAATTTAATTGAATGACAGCATTAAAAACTGGATAAATTGATTAATCATGACAACATGATTGTCTGCAATCCATGTTTGATTTGTTTGAATGTTCTCCCTAAGGTTAATAACATAGATCCACCATAATTATTAAACTCAGTTGCTTTACAAGTTCATATACCACAACTCCGGTTTTGATATCAAACTAAGCAACAAATTATCTATAATAATAACTTAGAGTCCGCTCTAGCAATTAAAATAAATAATCATAGGAAAAAAGCATAAGAGAACAAACATATTCATCATATAAACTGAAAAGAAAAGGTAAAATAAATCTCATAGTTCTTGAATGTCTACTGAACAATTAATCAGAAATAAGGAAGAAAACATGATTTCGGGTTTTTCCAAAGAAAGGGGCATTTTTTCTCTCTTGGCTGGCCCTCTCTCTTTTCCTTTCTCTCTTTCTTTTTATATCCTAGAAAACCCTAATCTCTTTTTCTACAAAATAGTCATTTCCTAAGTAGACAATTTACATTTAAGTCTTTCAACAACTATTTTCCTAAAAAATGAGAAATAGTCTTGCATAAAATATTCAAGCTTTTACCTTTGACTTATAGGAGCTAAATTGCCGAAATAAAGACTTGGATGATGGTTTGGATGCTTTGAGAAGTACTTTAGACTTGTTTCTTCATAAAACTTGTCTGCTGGTAGAATTCATGTCTTATCTTAGAAGACTCATATCTCTCTCATATGAGATCTTTCTTTTGCTGAAGTTTGGTAAGTTGATAGGTCTTCAAGTCAGGAATCCAACAAAATTGAGTTTGCATCAAATAAACTTCTGTAGCTCAAGATATTCAAGTCGGAATGGTCGAAGGTCAACACTAGCAGAATGCGAGATTTAACTGAAGGTTGTGATCTCTATGATCTTTCTTTTTTTATTTTTCTTGCCATACATGTACACAAAGGTATGGATGTTAGCTTTCTAATTCCACTGCAATCACTTCGTTTAGATTTCTAGAGCTCAAGCTCTGCACAAAACATCGATTGGAGATCAAATCTGTCAATTATCTCCAATTTACTTCTTTTTTAATCTTTCATCCAAAAGTGCCTTCAAAACATAAAACAAAGAATATTAAGGCATTTTATGTATAAAACATAGGCAAAACACTAGGTAAAATATAGGTAAAACTATCAAATAATATGGTTGCATCTGCATACCTACAAAAAAAAAAGTTTAACTAAATGCTTCCCCATCTTTTAACGGGAAAGTGAAAGTACCAAGACCTATATAAAGAAATTTGGTGAGGAGATGCTTAAGGTAAAAGGTTTACTTAAGTCTATCACTATGGAGGCCTTAATCAGTGGGGTGTACAACTATTCTTTGTGAGAGCAATTATACTCTCTCCTCGAAAAGAACTCTCTTACAAGTCAAGTAAGCCATGAAGAGCCATATTTGTCTAGAAGAAGGAAATTGAGCTAAACAAAAAATTTTTTATTTTTATAGACATAGAAAGAGGAATATCCAAAGCACAAACGCCTTTCTAGTAGCTCCCAAACATTTAGAAGTAACCCCAAAGATCTAGTACAAATAGACTTGTATATCCTAAATTGATAACCACTCATTTGAACACTACAAAATAGAAGTGGTGACATCTATCATAGGAAAAGAATTTTTTTGTACCCACCTCCAATAAATGGAGACACTAATAAAAAACAAATTCCATAAAGATAGGGGACATGATATAGAGGAATACTACACTCTTAAAAAAAAAGGATAAATAGAAACATCTCTAAGGGATATCTCTAGTAATTCATCAAAAAAAAAGAGAAAAACATGAGAAGCAAAGAGAATAAAAAGCATAAGACATTACTAAAGACCAAAATAATTTTAAGAGAAATCTTTACGGGAGAAGATTCCAACACGAGTTAAAAGATTATAAAAAGAAAGTGTTAATTCTTTTCATGGCTACAAAACTCTTAGCATGAGCCTATCATTTTCACTTTATAATATTCATACGGAGTGATTTTTCCCTCATAATGATGTGTTGGCAATTATACCAACCATCTCTAACTACAAAGTGCACAAGGCATTTGTTGACAATGAAAATGTTGTCAATATTATCTTCAAATGAGTGATGATAAAAATAGGTGTCGATTTATCTAAGTTGATGCTAGAGGTTGAGTTCATTCACGAAGTGATATACCCAGAATGATTGGTCAACGTGGTTATGGTGAAAAAAATAAAGAGAAATGGTGTATATGTGTGGACTTAACCAACCTCCATAACTTGTCCAAATATAGTTTTTCCCTACCTAAACTAGATTGACTAATTGACTTCACAACTGATTTTAAATATTTAAGCTCCTTGAATGCTAATTCAGGCTATCACTAGATATTTATATATCTTAATGATGAGGATAAAATTGCATTCATCATTAACCAAAGAAGTTTATATTATTGAGTCATGCCTTTTGGTCTAAAAAATGCTAAAGTCACTTAACAATGAATGGTGAACAAGGTTTTCAAAGATCAGTTGGGTAAGAACATGAAGGCTTATATTGACAATATACTAGTTAAAAGCATGGATTTTAAGGAACACCTTCTAAATTTATAAAAGGTCTCCTCTATTCTACACCATCACCAAATTAAGTTAAAACCCTTTAAGTATTCCTTTTTCCATGAAGAGAGGAATATTTTTTAAATTCTTCGTTACTGGTAATGAAATTGATCCTAATCATAAGAAAATCTAGGTCATCATAGACATGACCTTTTCCCAATATATGAGAGGGATATCCAGATGCTAATATGAAGAATTTTCATAATGAATAGGTTTATCTATTATATAAGAAAACATTTATTGTCTTTCCTTAAAACTCTAAAAGATACCTCTAGTTTTGAATGGACTCTAGTGTGTTAATGAACTTTTGAAAAGCTCAAGTCTCACTTATATTCTTCAAAAGTCCTATCTCAACCAAGGAATAAAATGGATATCTTTTTTTTTATCTAGTGGTAGCAAACCTGGTAATTAGTATAGTGTTGGTACAAGAAAAGAAAAAGGATCTAGAACCTAGTACATTATACTAGTAGGATTCTCCAAAACATAAAAGCTAGGTACTTGAAAATTAAAAAGGTGACCCTTATCTTAGTTAGTGTTGCGAGAAAGGTGAAGCCAAACTTCCAAGTACACTAGGTGATTGTGTTGATTGACTATCCTCTTAGATAAGTTCTTTATAAACCTGATATATCAAGACGATTTATCAAATAGGCCATTGAGTTAAGGGAATTCAAAGTCTAATACCAACCTATACCAATCATAAAGACGCAAGCCCTAATAGATTTTATTATAAAACACTTGCATTTATAGTATCACCAATACTAGAGTAGCTCATGGTGGTAGATTCCAGGCTAAGCTCAAATCTATAGGGATTGCATGTGGATAAATCCTCCAACATAAATAGAATTGAAGTTGTGATTGTGTTGACAAGTCTTAACAGGTAAACCTTTAAGCACAAACTTCATTTTGAGTTATTTTATTTTAACAATGTAGAGAATATAAAGCACTACTGGGTAGTCTTAATTTGGTAGAAAGTTTTGATGTCTATCCTTTTCATGTATATAATGACTCATAACTCATAATAGGATAATGGAAGGAATAATTCAAAGCTAATGAGCCATTCATGATCAAATATAAAATAAAATTGTTCGCATATCTGAACTTAAAGAAAGAATAAGAAAAGTCAATCTTTATAAGGAAAATTAAGTAGTGGGAGAATGATAAGGCTGACATCCTCTCAAAATTGGCTAGTAACAACCTAGTGTAGTTACCTCATGATGTTTGGATAAAGGTACTTGAAAATTCTAGCATGGAAGAAGAGGAAAAGGAAATTGTGACCATTGTTCAAATTGCGTTAGAAAATGAAGATTAAAGGACTCCACTCAAGTAGTATCTTTTTATAAAAGAATTGTTATATATATGATAGGAACTCTTAAATTAACAAGATGAGTAATTGGGTATTGTCTCATAAATGGTGTGTTATATATAAGGTCAACCTTAAAACCTTTATTGAAATGTCTTTTCTTTTTTTAAAAAAATAGATATAACCTCAAAAAAATCCATGAAAGGATTTGTGGTATTCGTATAAAAGCTAGGACCCTAGCTGCCAAAACCATGCAAGTAGACTTCTATTAGCCTTCCATTTTAAGGGACGTCACTCATTGATGAAGAAATATGATAAGTGTTGGAGATTTAGTACCCTACCTCACTAATTATTTTCTAAGTAGGCCACCATTACATCTTTGTAGTTGTTCTTATAGTGGAGAATAGATATCATGAGGTCATTCTATAAGACATCAGGTAAAAGGCAATTTGTTATAATTGTAGTATGATATTTCATTAAATAAGTTGAGGTCAAAGCTCTAGCTTAGATAACAGCAAACAAAGTTATTTTATTTTTAAGAAAAAGTATTATTTGTTGCTTTAGACTTCCTAAGGTTTTGATCACTAACAATGGTATTAGGTTTGATAATAGAAAAATAAACAGTGCTAGAAACTTCAGATTGAACATAAATTTTTCTTTGTGTCACACCCATAAAAACTAATGGACAAATAGAGCTTACAAGCATGCTTAATTGAAATGGGTTAAAGAAAAAAAAAGATGAAAAGAGATAAAGGAGAATGTGCTAAACTTCTTGACAAAATCATATGTGCTTATAAAACCACCCATAAAACTTCTATAAAAGGACAAACCCTTTTCTAAAGCTTTATTAAGCTTCTCCCTATTTCATATGTGATTCTTTTTATTTTCATTCTTTCCATTTACTAACTTAATTATCAGAGGATTTCCTTCATTAAATGGGTTGAGGCCAAAGCCCTAGCTTAGATAACAACAAACGAAGTTATTTTATTTTTAAGGAAGAATATTATTTGTTGGTTTGGATTTCCCAAGGTTTTGATCACTAACAATTATCGCACGTCCCCCGCGCGGCATCTGATGGTGATTTTTTGTTTGATTTCAGGTTTATTTGTTTTTGTGAATAAAGGAGTCGCCACCTAGTATTATGGTCACTAGGAAACCTAACTGGTCTTTTAGAGATTCTAAGGCATGAGACTGGTTGCGTAAAGGGAAGGTATTAGCACCCCTAGTACGTCCTACCTAAGGTAAGCTGCTTGGTGTTTGGTTTGTCTTATAATTACTATGGTGTTGGTGTTTTCCTA
>Ga0307515_10012514_pt1 | contig 15960 bp, 3 predicted proteins | sample 17_EM_MG_FD_194513 | JGI IMG/M metagenome (GOLD analysis project Ga0307515, IMG submission 194513) | Populus trichocarpa ectomycorrhiza microbial communities from riparian zone in the Pacific Northwest, United States - 17_EM | ecosystem: Host-associated > Plants > Roots > Unclassified | place...
TAATCTTATTTAGTAATAGGATCTCTTAATTTTAGCAACTTTATAATAAAGTCCTATAATATAACCTCCCATAGTCTCTCTGGTATTTTAATAGGTTATAGCCCTCTATATAGCTTATGCCTTATTAGTTTATTTCTCTAGTAATCTAAACACTCTCTAGTAACCTTTCTAGCTATCCTCTAAATTCTATTAATAATATATTCCTTCTAAAGTCTTAATACTAAGCCCATAGCCCTATTATATTCTTAAATTAATCCCTTATAGAAATCTTCTATAAAGTGCTTTGCTATACTTCTTAGGATATACCTTACTTCTCGGTTTTTATATATATCCGTCTATAAATCTTCTAGCTATACTTTTAGAATTTTCTGTGCCTAAAAGCTTTCTAGTAACTTATAAATTTTCTCTAACTTCTCCTAAGTTATTATAATTTTTAGATGATTATACCTAATTAACCTATTTATATCCTTTTGCAGTAAAGCCCCTAATAGCTTCTCCTTATTTTATAGTTTAGCTTTTTAACTGAGAGCATCTACCCTTATATTGTCTATACCCTTAATATATTAAATCTTAAAATAGTATTCCGTAAGCATCTCTACCCATCTAACCTATCTTTAGTTAAGTTCCTTTATTATTAGGAATCCTATTAGGTTCTTATAATCCATCTTAACTATAAATAGTTTCTTTATGCCTTATAAGAATGCTCTCTATTTCTTTAATGCTATAACTATACCTAATAACTTCTTATTATAGATGTTATAGTTTAACTCTAGTAGTATCATCTTTTAACTATAGTATACTACTAGGTGCTATCCGTCTAGATGCTTTTATATAAAGTATACCCCTAGTATAAAGTCTAATATATCTGTTTTTATAACCGTCTCTAGACCTAGTTAATAGATCTTAAGAACTAGCTCCTAGGTAAATAACCCTTTAACTTTCTTAAACAGTTCTTATTACTCCTTTCCCTATACTTATAGTTCTTCTTTCTTTATTAACCGTGTAAATAGTTTAATATCTTTTAACTATTGCGCTATAAACCTTCTGTAGTAATTATAAAACCCTAAGAATAATCTTAATTATGTAATATTCTCTAGTTCCTACCAATTTACTATAGCCTTAATCTTTTTTAGATCTATACTAAGTTAGCTTAGTTTAATAATAAATCTAACGAAATTGGTCTTTCTAGTAAAGAACTTACATTTCTTAATTATTACTAGCATTTGTTCCTCTTATAGTCTCTTTAAGACCCATTTAACATATTCTCTATATTCTTCTTCAGTTATTAAGTAGATAATAATATTATTAAGATATACTATAACAAATTTATCTAAGTATTTTCCTAATATATTATTAATTTGCTTCTAAAACGTTACTAGTGCGTTTATAAGCCTAAATTGCATAACTAATAGTTTATATAGTTTTTCCTTTAACCTAAAGGCTGCCTTCTATTTATTACCTTCCTTAATTCCAATCTAATAGTACGCCTATCTTAGATCTATCTTTATAAAGATTTACGCATTACCTATCCTGTCTTAGATTTTGCTAATTAAGGGTAAAGGATATCTATCCTTTCTAGTAATGCTATTTAACTATCTATAGTTAATACACAGCCTTAGCTTGCCATTTTTCTTTGGTATAAACAGTACTAAATAACCCGCTAATAATTGCGATGGTTTAATATATCCTTTTTATAAGTTTTCCTGGACAAACTCTTTTAATACTCTACCCTCTTCTTTAGTAAGCTTATAGATTAAAAAGAATTTTAGACTTATTCCTAGTTTTAATTCTATCTTATAGTTCTATACTACATACTCTAATAGCTTTTTACTTTTCGGTGACTATAGTTTCTTGCCGTACTTATGGTATCTTTTTAGTATATAGCTTAGCCCTTTTTCTGTTTTCTTATAAGTCGCTCCTACTTAGTACTATACTAACTTAGCTTATTATCGCATTTTACAGCGTTAAGTATCTCTAATATTAACCTAACCTATAATCCAATTAATCTTTAGATTATATTTCTATAACTAAGGCATTCCTAATACTGCCTTATTATTCCCCAATGGTAATATATTAAAAGACATTTTAATTTATCTTCCTTTAATGGTTATCTAAATAGGTCCTATTTTAAGATTAATAATGCCTCCTCCGTAGGCTATCGGATCTCCTAAAATTATCACTAATAGGTAAGAATATTCCTTTTTCCTGTATAGTAACCCTATTCTTTTAACTGCTACTAGCAAGATATGGTTCCTTATTACTCCACTATCTATTAGTGCCTTAAACTATTAATCTTACTACTTAACTTATAAATTTAGGTGTTATTCTTAAATTCCTTTAAGGGTTTAAGGCTCTATTACTAGCTTCCTTTAGTTCCGTAGGCCTCTACTTTTCCTAACTGTTAGCTGCTTAATCTTATTTATACTTAGTCCAACTTAGGCCAATACTTAGTTCGCTTTTTATCTTTAATATGCTATAGATAGGTGTTCTCTAAATATTCCTACTATTATCGTCCATCTAGGCATTCTTCCGTAAGGAATCTTCCTAGTTAAAGCGTTAAGTCCCCTTATTCTTAAACTTCTGTAGAATACCAACTGTATATATACTTAGCATTTCTAAACTATTTCTTATCTGGTGCCTAATATATTCTTATAGGGTATTTCTAGTTTTTTTCTTTTAGGTTTTTGTATATATTATATATATTATCTATATATACAATCCATACTAATATATAGTGCGCTAGGTGTCTAGGGTTAACTCTTAACTTATCTTTATTTTTAAGTTTAAACCTCTATTACGTTGATCTAAACGTTACTATCTTATTTACTAGTACTAATATTTATATTATCTCTTTCTAGTCTATAGCTTGTTCCTTTAGATTCTTTAATATTATAATTAAGGCTCCTTTAATATAACTTATCTATCTCTTAAATATTGCTTAATCTAGTATAACCTTTTCGTCTAACTATATGTAAAAGTCTTTCTACTTATTATTATGTCGTTGCCTAAACTACTTTTGGTATAGCTTACTAAGTATATACAATCTGTCCGTAAGGAAGTATTTTTTTATTACTGCTTTATAACAGCCTTTTATGTGTCGTTCTTGGAATCTAGTTAAAATCCCTAGATTCTCTTCTTCTTCCAGTTCCGTAAGCCACTTGGCTTTAGGTATACCTACCTTTAGCCTATTAATAACCTTCTATATAGGTATCTTTTTCCTAAAGTAATCTAGCATTCTTAGCTCTATAGATTGCTTCTGCTATATAAAGATTTGTTGTCTAAATTCTTCTATACTTTCTTATAGTCGTCGTTTTTCTAATAAATCCTTAATGTCCTTATACTTTTTGACCTTAGTATTAACTTTTCGATCTTTAGGCTGAACACTATATTCCCCTAGTAAGTCTTCTAGGTTTATATATCTGTCTTCTAGTCTAACTACTGTTTATATCGCAGATTCTCTAATCTATAAAGAAGCTCCTTACTTCTTACCTATAGGTGTCCTTATTCGTACTTTAAATTCTTAGTCCCTTAGATTCTTTAATCCTAAGCTTACTTCTAACTTAAGCTTAGCTCCCGCCTTAGTCTAACTAGGCGTCCGTGGTGTTCTTATCTTATCTTAAAAGTCTTAAATCTTATTTATCTTGTCTTAAGAATATAATGCCTATGGGAAACTCTGTCCCGAGCTTATTTGTATATCTTTAAACTAAGCTACTGCTCTGCTCTATTAGTTTTCGTCCATTATAAGTCCTTAAGCTATCCTTATCCTATCTTTAGAATCTTAAATCTCTCTTATCTCGTCTTAAAAATCTTAAGCCTTTAGCCTTTTACCTTTATTAAGTGGTAAGCTAGCACTAGCGGTTGTCTGCTTACTTAATCTCTTTTAGATACTACTCCTGCCGTCTTATAAAGCAATAGATACCGTATCTAACGGTATTATAATACCCGTTACTAAACCTTGCTTTATAGCGGTCTTAGTCTCTACTTCTATTGCGTTATTAAGGTTTAGATACCCCTAGTTAGTTCCTTTACTATTCTTATCGCTACTAATTAATAAATACTCCGATTCCATTGTTATTATTACTAATTATTATCTACACGTTGCTATAATATTTTAATCTAGCTTATAGAGTTAATCCTATTCTTTATCTAACTCTTTAGTTCCTCTAAGTCCTTTTAACTCTGGCTCTTATAGCCAATAGCTTGCGCCATACTTAGCGTCTTTATAAATTTAGTATGCGTTATTATAACAAAACGCAAAACTTTGGATTAAACATTCTTTTATTCCTCGCAGTATACTATTATCCCTTTATACGTGTATGTCTTCTGCTAGTTAGGTTCCCTTTATTATATAATAACTCTAACTATCTTTATAATCCCTTATAAAATAACCCTATTTCCCGCAATTTATATAAGCTCCGTCTTTAAACTATTAACTTTACTATAGAGTTCGCCTAAACATCTTCTGCTAGTAAGATCCCTAATTTAGCCTTTACTCCTTAGTCCTGTAATTACTAGATCCTTAACCTCTAGGTTTCTATAGTTTTTTACTCTATCTCTTATAGGCTTCTTTAGTACCGCTTAGGTCTATTAGCTCTACGCTATACTATAGTTTCTAACTTAGCTTTTATTATTGCGTACTCTACGCCTTATACAACTATAGAACTCTATCCTAACCTCTCTTAGTCTATTCCCTTTAGAAGATCCTATTATTAATTTTTATTGCTTAATCTATTAATTCCCTTAGGGTATCCGCATCTTCTATCAGAATAATTACGTCCTAGACTTTAGCCTTAAGTCCCTGTTTATACTGTGCTATAAGCGCCCTATTATTCCACTTAACTTATATAGCTAGCGTTTAGAACTATATTATATACTTAATTGCTAAGGTTTATTACATAATATCTTAGAGTTTTCTTTCTGCCGTAGTTACTGCCTCTAGGTCTCCAAATATTTATATAAGTCGCTCCGTAAATCCTTCCTAACTTAAGAATATAAACCGCACCTCTTAATTAGTGGTTGTTATTCTATTTGCTTATATTTCTATAAAGTAAGGCTTAAACCATTTAAGTGCTCTTCCTAATAAGAATAACCCCGCGTAAGCTATTCGATCTATAGGTATTGCTAGCTTTGCTCCTTCCTACGCTACCTTAAAGTATATTTGCGTAAGGAATCCTTTAAGCTTCGATCTTTCTCTTAAGAATCTTTTAATTAATGGTAACTTAACCTTTATTACGCCTATCCCGTTAATCCTTTATTTAAGTATCGCATTATTCTCTATTAACTAGTTAACTATCTCTTATAGTTATCTAACCGTTATAGGTTGTTGCGAGTTAGTATCTACTATATTAGTGTCACCTCTAGACCTTAAAGTAGTTACTGCCGTTAATGGCGTTGTAGTGGCTGCTTTTAATGGCATATTATTTAACTTATTGAAACCGTAACTAGGTAGTAATTGTATAATGGAACCTTATAGCAAGTACTACGGTAGGCTTATTATTAGGCTAGGTGTGTAGGTATTACAAGTAAGTTAATAACGTAATAATAACTAGTGGAGTGGTTACCTAATAGATTAACTCTAATTATATTCTAAGAATTACTATAAGGAAAGAACTATTTAGAGTAGGGACTGTGGTCCTTTAAATATATAACCGTACTCCTAGGAAACCCTCCTTATATGTAAGGTACGCATTATATATAAGGTACGTAAGTTCCTCCTATTCCTCTCGTCCCTTACGTAGCACATTATGTGACTCGCTTACTATTCCTCGTCATATGGTTCCACTGGCTCCATACTAGACCGTGCTTATATTAACTAACTAGCTTCTTCTGACTCCTCTCCAAGTAGTCGTAACATTGTACTTAAAGCGTCCGTAACACCTAATAAAGGCTATTAGCGTTAAATTAGTTAAGCTTATAGTCGCCTAAACTAACTACTTAGTATATATAATTATATTTACTAAGGTATATCACTATCCTAACTTCTTTATAAATATCGTCTCGCTTAGTATTCTATAAGGAAAGGAAGCCTTTTTTAATAGTCTCTATAATATAATTAACTTATTAAAGATTAGGTAGAAATAGCCTACACCCTATATATTAATGGACTTAATATATTTATACTAGTAGACAACCCTATAGAGGTTCCTTTTATAATAGCTCTGGCTACCGCATAATCGCACCTCTATAAGAAAGGCGTACTTACTAAAGCTACTATAGAGACTTGGTATAAGAGACTATAATACCTTCCTCCTAAATAGATACATCTCCTCGCTAAAAGTATAAAGGGGATTATAGTTACTAAGGATAAGCCATTTTACTACGAGGACTATTACCTTAGAAAGGCCAAGAAGCAAATATTAAGACGCTTTTAACGACGTAGTAATCGCATATTTAACAAGGTATACGTTAATGTAATTAGGTTATTAAAATATAAAGGTCTCCATAGAGAGAAGTACTGGGTACTATTTACTAATAACTAAATACGCTTTAGATGGATCTACTATATATTAAATAGAGGCTCTGTAGCCTCTACCTTAAAGCAGTTCGTCTATATAATTAAGACTTAAATAGGGATAACGATTAGCTGCTTCCGATTAGATAGAGCTGCTAAGTAATTTAGTAAGGACTTAACTAATTTCTTTAAGGATAAAGGTATACTTACTAAGGTCTTTACCCTATATACCACATACTAAAATAAAATAGTAGAGAGGGCTAACTACCTAGTTGAAGAAAGGGTTAGGGTGATATTAATTAAGACTTAATTACCACTAAAGCTCTAGCCTAAAGTCGCTAAAGTAGCTGTATATAGGCTTAATATATTACCTATATTAGTTAATAAGAATAAAGCTCCGCCCGCTTAAGTAATGGCTTATACCCTAAGTAATACCAACTTTATAATTATATATACTAACTAGAAGATCTATAGCTGTCCTACCTACGTCTATATTAATAAAAAAGACCCTTAGCGGTAATAGGGTAATAAGTTCGTTATAAGAGCTTAGAAAGAACAATTAGTTAGCTATAAAGGTTTATATATATATTACGTCTATCTACCTTATAAAAATAGGGTCGTTTAATTAAGCAGCGTTACCTTTAACAAATTAGGAACCTTTTTTACTACACTAATTAGTAAAGAAGAAGGTGGCGACAATAATATCTACTAGATACTACTTAAGGAACTTCTTACTAAAGACACTATACTAAAGGTCTCTTGGTTACTATAGGAAGGAAGTAAGGTTTCTTAGTTACTGCAGAAGGGAAGTAAGGCTGCTCGGTCACTGTAGGAGGTAGATAAGGTCTCTCGAACCTCGCAGTTAGGGGGTAACTATTAGTTAGGAGGTGCCTCTGGCGATTACAATATTGCACCATAGCTTAATTAACCTCCTCTTACTAATAATAAATAAGTAGGTCTTAACTAGCAAGAGCTCCTTAATCTAAAAGGACACCTCTATTAGGAAAGGACTCCCCTAAGGGATAACTACTAGGAGGATCTGGAACAGATTCTAACTAAGTATTTAAAAGAGGACGATAAACCTATAGTAAATACTTATATACGGTTAAAGCTATAGCTTAACTATAGTGTACTTTATAGAACTAGAAGGAAGGAGCTAGTTATAAAGGCCACCTACCTTACCCTATCCTTCGCCTATATATTTATAAATGCCCTATTACAGCCTTAGTAGATAAAAATAACTAAGGAACTACCTCCAAAGCTATAGAACTAGAAGAAAGCTATAAATTTAATATTTAAGAAGGAGTAGAAAGCTATAGCGGATAAGGAATAGGAGTCTTAAATAGTTAATAACTTATTTAAGATTATTGAACTTTTACCTAGAGCTAAGGCTCTACCTATTAAGTGGGTCTTTATATATAAATTTAATAAGAATAACATCTTATTTAGATAAAAAGCACGACTTATATTATATAGTGATAAGCAGCGCCTAGGAATTAACTATGGCGATATATTTATAGGCGTTATTTAACCTAGTATATTTAAGCTACTAATAGCCCTAGTTGCCGTATATAATCTAGAGTACGAGCACTTAGATATAATTATAGCCTTCCTTAATAGGAAGCTTAACCGTAAAAATATCTATATTTAACTACCGGAAGGGTACCGCCAGTATTAAAAGGACGGCGTTACTTTTATAGGCCTACTGCTTAAGGCTCTCTACGGTCTTAAGTAGGCGCCACGTCTTTAGTATAAGGAGCTTAAGAGCTTCCTTATTACCCTTAAATATACGCTAATTCTAGTAGACCTATGCGTCTTCGTCAGCTAATAAAGTGGCTAAATTATTATTGTCTATGTCGATAATCTTATCTTAATTAGATGGGATATTTAGACGATTAAACTGCTTAAAGAGGCACTTAGGAATAAGTATAAAGTGAAAGACTTAGGCCTAATTATATACTACCTAGGTATTCGAATTATAAGGGACCGCTAAACGTAGTTAATTTAACTAGTACAGGACGCCTATATTAGGAAGATCCTATATATATTCTATATAGAAGACTGCGTACTAGCCTCTACACTAATTTACCCCTCTATAGTAGACTTTAAGCTATATAATCTTAAGGATTAAGCTCCTCCAGAGCTAGTAAAACGGTATTAATTGTTAATAGGCTCTCTACTTTATCTATATAATTAGACTTAGCCCAATATAGCCCAGGCTATAAAAAAGCTCTATTAGTTCTTATATAACCCTACTAAACTATATATAGACGCTGTGATATAGGTACTCGCCTACTATACAGGGACAATCGACTTAGGTATAGAATTCGGCTTACCCTAAGGGCAGCAGCTACCTCTAAAGGTCTTCGCTAAGGCGTTAGCTACGGACTATACTATCCTTAATTGCAATAGGGAATATAGCGGAAGCCTACTAGGTAATATACCTGACCTACAGCTATACGGCTATAGTGATATAGTATTCGCAGATGCAGTTAATAGGAAGTTAACTTTTAGCTATATCTATAAGCTAGTAGGTGGCCTAGTTTTATATAAGTTAAGCAAGCAGTTAATTCTTATAACCTCTACTATAGAGGCTAAGTATATAGTAATGACATATGCGGTTAAGGAAGCCTTATAGCTCCGTTAATTGCTTACTAATTTAGGCTATACTAAAAAGGACCTACTACTGATATACTTATATGGCGATAATTAACCAGCTATTAGCCTTGCTAAAAGTAATAACTACTACGCACGTACTAAGCACTTTAAGCTATACTAGCACTATATTTATAATAAGGTTTAAAGCGGCATAATTTACCTATAGCACGTTTTTATAAGTAGTATAGTAGCAGACGGTCTTATAAAGCTACTGTTAACAACTTAGTTTAGGAACTTCGTTAAGCAGCTAGGCCTTATTTAATGTAATATAGACACTAAACCTAAGTAGGAAATCGTATATAGGCCGGCAAATCCTTAGAGGACACGCTATTTAATAATTTAGACTAATGTTAACGACTTCTAAATAAGGGATAAGAACGATGTAGAGCTTATAATAGGTAATTAATTATAGCTTAGGGAAAGGTTAAATAGGACCTATAGGACAATCGGAGGATTATAAGGTATTTCTTTTATATATTATTAAGTTTAACACTAATTTAGGAAGGATCTGCTTCTGTTTTAGTGGAGTACTAGGGGGTATAATAATGGTTCTAGAGGAGTCCTCTACATTCGTTTCTGGCTTACATAAGCAGATTCCCTTTATTTCTATCATGGTCAGGGTTAGTAAGCAACTACTTCTGACTTAGTAGGTATAGGCCTATATAAGGGCCTATATTCGTCGTAGATAGATTAGATAGATTTATATTCATTCTTTATCCTTAGATCTAGTTTATTAGCGTAGATACAACACACTAGGGGTGCCAGTGACCCACCCACCTTATGTATATATAGCCTCATTTTTCTTTGTAGATTAATCTAGACACGAGTTTTCCAGATCGAGAACTTAACTTTCGCCGCCCCCTAGCTCTGTACGGTCTTCACTCCGAAACATTGCTAATTCCTTTAGCCAGCTACTACATACTTCTTATCTACACGGCCAGCATGATGGAGAAAGTTCCGAGACTAGAGCGAAATGCACCTGATGCTGAAAACCCAAAATGTCAACCTATAAAATACGTCCTATTTGGCTTCGCCAAAAGGACCAGTCTTTTTGAGCCAATTGGGCGATCGACACAAAACCTGCCAAGTTTCGCAAGCACATTCCTCAGGATGCCGGTCACACTAGGTCTACTAGGCTTGATATCGAAGAATTCACTATAGATAAAGAAATTGCTGTTTCACAGTCACCATGGATCAAGGCGGAATGCTCAGGTGAAACCGAATTGGGAGAGCTGAAGGTGCCTGATGAACTGAATGATATTGGAATAAATGAATAAATCTATCGAATCTAACTACGAGGAATATAGGCCTTGATATAGGCCTATATCTACGGATACCGAAGTAGTTGTTGCGGAGACCGAACGAAAGGGGGGTCTGCTTATGTAAGCAGGAAACGCGTGTAGACGCATGTGGAGGACTCTTCCAGAACCATCGTCAGTGCCGGGGGAAAATCCAAAAACATTCGGATACTGCTTGCAATGGATGTACTGGAGAGATGTTGAAGTGGACTATCTCAACACTCTTGAACAATTATTTCCTCGCAGAGAAGCTGAAGATGCGCGATTTCATGGACGCTACCGTCCAAACCATGTGCAACAAGGCTAAAGCAACGAAAGAAGAAACAATGGATGCCGCTTCCGTGAATAGAGTATACCAGTTAACTCCAGTTGAGTCTCCACTTCGCCGACTTGCCGTCGACCGGTGGACTCACGGCGTTAAGCCAACACAATTTGGAGGCGATAATGGAGAGTTCTGTAATGATTCCTCCGAGATCTCGCACGAAAGTAACAAGAAGTTATTGCAACGAACCAGGTGCGAACGCCCAAACAATGCTGCAAATCAATATTACGCCTATCGTCAGCAGAGAAGCACAAACAAAGATAATCTAATTGAGATTGATTAGCTTTCGGTATAAATGCCAGATGGGCAGGCCTTTTGGTGTCAGTCTCCGCCACAATATAGCTCTTTTCCCTAGATACGGTTCGGTCAACCGACTGACTACAGTCGTTTACAAAATATCGGTAAAAATTCGCCAAGCTGAAAAAATTCGCATTGCACCTCACCAAAATTTTGCGGAGGGAGTATGATTTTAATTTTACTACCACAATACGCTAAGTCTTGATTATAACTGCCTAAAATTAAAGTTAGTGACTTGCCCAATTAAGCCAATTATATATAATTCTTAGTGTTGCCCTCTATGCCACCACTACCTACCCGTTAGTCGTCTTCTACTTTAAAACAATCTGGACAAAAGCGAGCTTAGTCTATACCTATTTCTGCTACTCCCCAGCCGTCTAAGAAGGTTAAAAGAAAGCTAAAGCCGTAGCTAAAGCTGTATATAGCAAGGAAGGCAAGAAGGCCAAAATTACCGTTACCGTTGCCGTTAACGGCGCTGCCCCCGTCCCCACTATCGGCTTAACCTATATTCGCAGATTTAGATTTAGATAAGGGTAAGGATAAGAATAAGAAGGATAAGGAGGATAAGGATAATGATAAGGATAAGGAGCTAGTAGAGACTAAGTATAAGGATTTAGACACGTTATTACCGTTGCTACTACCGCCCGTACGCTTTACAAGTATTTAAAAGGCAACTATTAGTAGTAAAAAAGAGACTCTACCTAGTATAAAGTCAGCTATATATAATACTAATAATCTATACCTATTCTAGCTAGAGGAGTAGAGAGAATAAATCTTACTAAATCTATTACCGCGAAAGTTTGGGGTTAGCTAGCTTAAAGCTATTATATTATATAAAAAGGCATAGCGAGTTAACTACTGCCCCTAAAAGATTCGCTCTTATAATAATCTTAAGTAAGCTATTAATATAGTTAAAGAGTAGCACTAGCGCTAGCTAATACGATCTTTAGCCTTAAACTTTACCTTATATTTAGTTAAGGAAAAGAAGCTGGAGGCTTAGGCTCCTACTACTACTTAAAGTTAATAATTAGGTAAGAGGCCTATAGATAAAAGGATAAACATATAGGCTTAACTCGCCGCTTTACCTAGCGTACTTACTACTAAGGAAACCTCTAGTAATTAAATGCCCGTAATTACTAATTGGTAGCATTATATAAACGCTTACTATTATAATAAGGGTAAGACTTATTAGCAGAATAAAAAGTCGCCTAACTCGCCTAATTTAGAAATTAATTATTATCCTATTAGTATATATAACTTCCTATAGTAGAATAAAGAGCTACTTAGTAGCGCGTCTATAGTTAAGTATATTACGGCTTAAATAAATGCCTCTAAACCGAAGCTTGAACGAATGCTGTATTACGAAGATACTAAGCTAAGGAGAAGGAAAAGGGGTCACTAGGACCGATGTAAACAAATATATAGGGTAAGCCGCTAAGGCGCTAGCTTTGGGCGAGCCAATTATATATTAGCAAAATTTGGCAGGTAACGTGCAATAGCGCCGTTACATTACCCCCCTCTTTGAAAGAAAGCCTGCCCTTAGGCTTAGTTAGAAATAAAATAGCACTAGGCTTCTAAAACGTAAGATTATAAAATATAAGATAAGGAAAGAAAGAAGATATAAGCGCGTTTAGACTAAGTACTAAGAGGCGACCATAAGTTAAGTGGAAGCGCTAGGCTAGGAAGGTAGCCGCTAAAAGTCTTAGTAAGGATCTAACTAATTAGATAACTTCAACCGATAGTTAAAGTTTTTAAATATCTAAAGTTTTACGGTACTAGTAGAAAACGGTAGAATCTAGTAGAATTTGGTAAATAGCTATATTAGGGCTTTAGGGCGTTCTTATCCCTATACTCCTCTAATAACTTATTATCTTTATTATATTAGTATTCTATTTACTTATTTAAGTACTTTAGGGGCCTAGGTACGTTAGGGTATTAGTTATAAAACTCTTTAAGCTTTTAGGGGCAGCCTATAAAGTTCTATATAGGGTACTAGGTTAGGTCCAGGTTATAGCCCTTTTATTAAATATAGTATTTTAATATTCCCCGTACTATCTTATAGGCTAGTATTTTATTAACTTCCTATTTATTGTTACCGTTTACTTAGATTAATAGGGGAGGCTTATTCTTTTATCTAGGTAATAGGTTATTTATAGCTTTCTATAACTTATCTGGTAAGAAAATAGGGTACACCCTAATTAAATCTAGAAGCTTTACCTTATATAAGTTGCCTAACTTTTTAAGAACCTTATACAGTTCTACCATTTAGTAGTCTAACTTATAGCTAGGTTGTTCGGTTTTTTAATTCTTTATTATAACCTAGACTATATTACTAGGGGTAAAGTCGGGCTCTTAACGGTGTTTATTTACCTACTGTTCTATTAATCTCTAGGCTTTTCCTAGGTTCTTATAGGCTACTATTTAGGCTTCCTCTAAGCGTTTAATGTAATATTAGGCCTTACTATAAGATAGCTTCTCTTATATAGTCTAGGGTTCTTTTAGCCTTTTTTAGTTAAAGCTTATATAAGGTAAGTATTTTATTTCTAGCTAAATTAGGGTAAACCCTATAGAGTTATAGGGTAGAGTTGCTTGGGCGTAGTCTATTAAAGGTAGCAGTTTAAACTAGTTGTCCTAGAAGTAGTTAACAAAGGGCCTAAGCCTCTAGTTTAGGTACTAATTTATAATCTTTATTTAACTGTTTATCTAGGGGTAGTAAGCCGTAAAAAGCTTTAGCTTAATGCCTAGGATCTAGGTAAACTCGTTCTAGAAGGCCAATATAAACTATAGCCTATAATTAGACATAATAGTATCTAGTAGTCCGTAAATTTGGTAGACGTAGTGGATATATAGCTAAGCTACTTTTTTAGCATTAATATTCTTATAATAAGGAAGGGAGAATAGGCGTTTACTAAAGTAGTTAACTATAACTATAACCATATCGTATCCGTTATAGTCTATAGGTAGCTTATAAAAGTCTATAAATATATACTACTAAGGGCGCTCTAGTATTAAAGGTGGCTTAAGTAGTCCTAAGGTTTTATCCCGTAGGGTTATAGCTCTCTAATAGTCTTCGCAGTTCTATATATATCAGTTAATATCCACAACTATTCTCGGCTAATAGTCGTGGCAGTTAATAATTTTACGTATTTTATTCTTACTAGGGTATGCTATAGAAACTTAGTAATAAGCTTCGCGGATTAGTTTAGTTTATAGGTTGTTAATATTAGGGATTATAAGCCGCTTCTAGTATAGGAGCAATCCTTCCTCTATTTTAAAATTAAGGTTTTTTTACGGCTTAGTTATAGAGGGCCTTTAAGGCGTTAGCTATGTGGTTTATAGTTAAAAGGCGGTTAATTAGCCCTACTAGTTTATCTAAGGACTCCTTTATTAGTGTTAGCTAGTTTTACTAGGAGTCTAGCTCCCTAAGGATCCGCGGGTTAAGCTATTTAGGGTAAAAAAGGGCGCGCGTCTAGTATAGGGTCTTTAGCTTATCCTAGGGTTCTATATCTTATTCTCTTTAAGTTAAGGCATTAGCCTTAAAGTTTTACTTACTAAAACGATATATAATTGTAAAGAAGAATTATAAGAGTATTTTAGCCTACTAGGCTTACTATTTAATAAGCTGCTTTATAGTTATAAAGTACTCTAGGGCTTTATAATCTGTATATATCTTAATTCTAAAGTTTATACCTTTAAACTCTGCACGCTGTTAGGATAGTAATTAAATAATAGCTAGTATTTCTTTGTTGTGTACTTTATAGTTACACTTAGCTAAGTCTATTATTTTTAAGAAGAAGGTAATAGGGTACTATTCGCCGTCTAGATATAGCTATAATAGGATTCCCGCTATAACCCTATTAGAAGCGTCCGTTTTTAGCATTAATTTAAGGTTTAGGTTATAGTAATAAAGGATTAAAGAAGAAATAAGCCGATCTTTTATCTCTTTAAAGGCCTTTATATAGTTATTATTAAAGATAAAAGGCGTGTCCTTTCTGGTTAGTTAAATAAAAGGTTTTGCTATAATTCTATAGTTATAAATAAACTAGTAGTAGAAGTTATAAAAGCTAAGGAAGGACTAGATTCTTTTTACTATATAAGGGGGCTTCTAGTTACGGATTACCTTTACCTTCTTAGAGTTAACCTTAATTCCTCCTATAGTTATAATAAACTTAAGGTACTTTATACATTTTACCCTAAACTTATATTTCTTAATATTAACTTATAAGCCCGCGTTCTGTAGTCTCTCTAGGACCTTCTTAATATAAACTTAATACTTAAGTTTATTGTCTAAGTATATAAGAATATTGTCTAGGTATACTATATAGAATTTATCTAGGTAATTAAAAAGAACGTTATTTATATACCTTTGGTATATAGCTAGTCCGTTTATTAGTTTAAAGGGAAAAACTTTATATATTTATAGGAGCTATAATAGGTATGGAATATAGTTAAATCTTTAAATATAGGATCTATTCTAATTTAGTAGAAAGCTTAATGGATATTAAGTGTAGTAAAGATTTTTGCCTAGCTTGGACATATAAGAGTCTTATTAATTAAAGGAATAGGATACTAATCCTTTTAAATAATAGTGTTTAGCTTTTAATAGTTAATATAAAAGCAAAGGCCTCTATTAGGCTTTTTTATAAATAGGATAGGGAAAGTAAAAGGGGCTTAACTTAGCTCGATAAACCCTTTATCTAGGTTATTAATTAAGTACTGCTTTATTGCTTTTAGCTTATCTATTAATTAATAGTAGAGGGGGCTATACCCTAGCGAGTTATTGACTTCTAATTAAATCTTATAATTATATATCTGGTAGGGGGGTAACTTATCTAAGGCCGCCTTTAAGAATGCATCCTTATAGTTTGTATAAATGGTAGGAAGGAGGCGTTTAACTAGTTCCTCGTTAGTTTCCTTAGTTAGCCTTTCCTCTA
>Ga0307515_10012515_pt1 | contig 15957 bp, 3 predicted proteins | sample 17_EM_MG_FD_194513 | JGI IMG/M metagenome (GOLD analysis project Ga0307515, IMG submission 194513) | Populus trichocarpa ectomycorrhiza microbial communities from riparian zone in the Pacific Northwest, United States - 17_EM | ecosystem: Host-associated > Plants > Roots > Unclassified | place...
AGTCCTATAATATAACCTCCTATAGTCTCTCTAGTATCTTAATAGGTTATAGCCCTCTATATAGCTTATACCTTATTAGTTTATTCCTTTAGTAATCTAGACACTCCTTTATAACTTTCTATACTAAGCCCTAAATTCTATTAATAATATACTCCTCTTAGAGTCTTAATACTAGGCCTCTAGCTCTATTATATCCTTAAGTTATTCCCTTATAAAATTCCTTTATAAATTACTCCGCTATGCTTCTTAGAATATACTTAGCTTCTTAATTTTTATATATATCCGTCTATAGATCTTCTAGCTATACTTCTAAAATTCTTTATACCTAAAAGCTTTTTAATATCTTATAAACTTTATCTAGTTCTTCCTAAGTTGCTATAATTTTTAGATAATTATACCTAATTAATCTATCTATATCTTTTTATAGTAAAGCCCCTAATAGCTTTCTATTATTCTATAGTTTAGCTTTTTAACTTAAAGCGTCTGCCCTTGTATTGTCTATACCCTTAGTATACTAAATCTTAAAATAGTATTCTATAAGTATCTCTACCTATCTAACCTATCTTTAATTAAGTTCCTTTATTATTAGGAATCCTATTAAGTTTTTATAATTTATCTTAACTATAAATAGTTTCTTTATACCTTATAAGAATACTCTCTATTCCTTTAATACTATAACTATACCTAATAACTCCTTATTATAGATGTTGTAGTTTAACTTTAGTAGTGTTATCTTCTAACTATAGTATGCCACTAGGTACTATCTATCTTAATATTTCTATATAAAGTATGCCCCTAGTATATAATCTAATATATTTATTTCTATAACCGTCTCTAGTCCTAGTTAATAGATTTTAAAAACTAGCTCCTAGGTAAATAACTCTTTAACTTTTTTAAATAATTCTTACTGTTCCTCTCCCTATACCTATAGTTCTTCTTTCTTTATTAATTGCGTAAATAGTTTAATATTCTTTAACTATTACGCTATAAACCTTCTATAGTAATTATAAAACCCTAGAAATAATCTTAACTATATAATATTCTCTAGTTCTTACTAATTTACTATAGCTTTAATTTTCTTTAGGTCTATGCTAAGTTAGCCTAGTTTAATAATAAATTTAATAAAATCAGTCTTCCTAGTAAAGAACTCGCATTTCTTAATTACTACTAGTATTTATTCTTCTTATAGTTTTTTTAAGACCTATTTAACGTGTTCTTTATATTCTTCTTTAGTTATTAAGTAGATAATAATATTGTTAAGGTATACTATAACAAACTCATCTAAGTATTCTCCTAATATATTATTAATACGCTTCTAAAATGTTGCTAGTGCGTTTATAAGCCTAAATTATATAACTAATAGTTTATATAGTCCTTCCTTTAACCTAAAGACTACCTTTTATTTATTACCTTTCTTAATCCTAATCTAATAGTACGCCGATCTTAGATCTATCTTCGTAAAGATTTGCGTATTACCTATCCTATCTTTGATTTTACTAATTAAGGGTAAAGAATACCTATTCTTTTTAGTAATACTGTTTAACTATCTATAGTTAATGCACAGCCTTAGTTTACTATTCTTTTTTGGTATAAATAGTACTAGATAACTTACTAATAACTACGATAGTCTAATATATCCCTTTCGTAGATTTTCCTAGATAAACTCTTTTAATGCTCTACCTTCTTCTTTAGTAAGCTTATAGATTAGAAAGAACTTTAGACTTATTCCTAGTTTTAATTCTATTTTATAGTCCTATACTATATACTTTAACAGCTTTTTACTTTCTAGTAACTATAACTTCTTACCGTATTTATAGTATCTCTTTAGTATATAACTTAGTCCCTTTTCTATTTCTTTATAGATTACTCCCACTTAGTACTATACTAACTTAGCTTATTATTATATTTTATATTATTAAGTATCCCTAATATTAACCTAACCTATAACCTAATTAATCTTTAGATTATATTTCTATAACTAAGGTATTCCTAGTACTACTTTATTATTTCCTAATAGTAATATATTAAAAGACATCTTAATTTATCTCCCTTTAATAGTTAACTAAATAGGTCCTATTTTAAGGTTAATAATACCTCCTCTATAGGCTATCGGATCTCCTAAAATTATTACTAATAGGTAAAAGTGCTCCTTTTTTCTATATAGTAATCCCATTCTTTTAATTGCTACTAATAAAATATAGTTCCTTATTACTCTACTATCTATTAGTACTTTAAACTATTAATCTTACTATTTAACTTATAAATTTAGGTATTATTCTTAGATTTCTTTAAGGGTCTAAGGCTCTACTACTAGCTCCCTCTAGTTTTATAGGCCTCTACTTTTCCTAACTATTAGCTACTTAATCCTGTTTATACTTAGTCTAACTTAAGCTAATACTTAGTTTGCTTTTTATTTTCTATATACTATAGACACGTATTCTCTAGGCATTCCCACTATTATTATCTATCTAGGTATTCTTCCGTAAGGAATTTTTCTAGCTAAAGTATTAAGTCTTCTAACTCCTAAACTTCTACTAGATACTAGCTATGTATATACTTAGTATTTTAGTATTTTTACTCTTCTATTATCCAATATATTCTTATAGGGTATTTCTTATACTTATCCTTAGGTGCTCTATATATATAATCTATGCCAATATATAATATACTTAATGCTTTAGGTTAACTCTTAGCTCGTCTTTATCCTTAAGTTTAAACCTTTATTATGTTAATCTAAACGTTATAACTTTATTTATAGGTATTAAGATACGTCTCTTACTTCTCTAGTCCTCTAAATATTCCTTTAGATTCTTTAATATTATAATTAAGGCTCCCTTAATATAACTTATTACCTTTTCTATAATTAGGTAGTCTTAGATAACCTTTTTATTTAACTATATATAGAAATCTTCCTACTCGTTATTATGCCTTTACCTATACCACTTTTAGCATAGCTGCTAGAGTATATACGGTTTATCCATAAGGAAGTATCTTCTTATTACTATATCGTAACAGCCCTTTATATATTGTTTCTTAAATCTAGTTAAAATTCCTAAATCCTCTTTATTTTCTAGTTTGGTAAGCTATTTAGCCCTTAGTATACCTACTCTAAGCCTATTAGTAATTTTTCGCATAGGTGCTTTATCCCTAGTACGTCCTAATATACTAGCTCTTTTATTTAGTTTCTGTATAATTACAGCACCTATCGTACCAACCGCGTGCCTACGCGTTCGGTACGCCAGGTACGCGTTTACGCGTTTAGTGCACCAACCACTCGCTTACGCGTCTGGTGCACTTATAAAGCACTAACTAATTAGGGGGAGGACGCATCAGTATATAGACTACGTAGTCTGCTTCATATAATTGAAAGTCACCATCCAAACAAGCATACGATACTACATGTATTTCGTGCCCGTGGATACAACTTACTTGTACTATTAAGTTAGTACAAACACTAATTAGTGAGCGCGCACAGATCAGCAATTACTTAACACCTCCTACCGAGCGATATATACGACAGCAACCACCCGTTTAGACTCCTAGTACGACCTACTAGAAGGTCGGAAGTTGGGGATTACGGACTATCACCAACTCTGTATACTTATTTAAGTCTTAGTACGGTTTACCGGAAGTTATAAACGCGAATACAGACCTTTATGGAACCCCCTATCCTTAACCCCCTTAAACCCTAAACCTCTTCGGACCTTATGGAAACCCCCTACCCTTCTACAAACCGTTATAGACCCGTTAATTGCCTTTACGGACCACTATAAGACCCCTTAAACTATTATAGACCCGCTAATTAATTTTACAAATCGTTATAAGACCTCCACCCGCTATAAGCTACTATAACCCGCTACAGCTTATACAGATATATAATGCTATATAATATGGCAGATATAAGTAAGCAAATCAGCAAAGGTTAAAAGAAGTGGAGCTAAGGAGTTGACCTCACGTCTACGGACGACGTTAACGACTATATTAATTTTAAAATCCTTAAATACGGACATTATAAGCTTCTAAACGACGACCTATGGGAGCAATATAAGGAAGACTTTGCGGACTTTACGGAAGCTATTCTTAAGGCTTGTAACCCTACTGCTATCCGTAACCTATAAACCCTTTTATATCACCAAGGTATATGGGTTAAAAAGGATAAACAAGTTACTATTGTACGGTCCTTATATAATATAATATAGGAGGAAGACCAAACGGAATAGACTAAAGAGAAAATCCTAGACTAGGTTAAAGCCACGAATAATCTCTCTACTTCTCCCAAACTTAATGGTATTGCTGGCCTTATACCTAATCTACTTAACCAAATTCGTCCTATAAACCTAAGCGATTTTGGAATTAATCTTATGGGCTAAAGCACACCCAGTACCTAAGTTACGGACCGTAATACCCCCGTAAACTAAAATACGGATTAAAACCCTTCTGTTAATAAAGCTACAGATCCACAACCTGCCTAAGTTATAGATCCGCAAGCTATATATCCGTAAACTACATATCCATAAGCCATATATCCGCAAGTTATAGATCCGCAACGCACCTAAGTAAAGACCTATAGTAAGGAGCTAGCTAACCTAGCTAAGCTCTATACTGACGAATCTAAGTATAGCGGTGAAAACGACAACTTTAACTTTAAACTGACTATCTTTACGGACCTCTGTTAGAAGGCCGATATTCCTAAATAGGAGTTTAGCTAAGCCTACTCTACTATGCTGTGCGGCCTAGTACTTAACCACTACTATACCAACCTTAAGAGTAACCCCCTTAGTGTTCCCTTTAATAAGCTATGCGAAGCTACCTATAACTACTTTAAAGGACCAGAATATAAGCGTAATATCCTTACCTAATAGAATGCAACTAAGCTATGGACCGTAATTGATAAGAACACTGAAAAATCGACTATAGAGTGCCTGCAAATTTTTATTAAAGACCTCCGGCACCTATAGTACGGCCTTAACGCTAAGCTTTGAATAGACGACTTTCTGTATAATAAACTTATTACGGCCTACCAGGAAGTAGAGCCCTATAAGTACGCCTACTATAAGCCTACAGATACCTTAGCTAGCCTTATTAATAATCTACGCTCCTCTATTGTAATGTATAAAGTCTTAAACCCACTAGGCAGCACTTAAGCCTTTATTGCGGATATTTAATATCTGTAAATAGACTTAGACGTTTACTTTACGGACCGCCGCTACCACTAGCAGCACCCGTACCAACTAAGTCCCACCTGTAACCCCCGTAGCAACTCCCGTATAAAAACATACCCCCGTAGACAAACTAGCTAGAAGTGCTTTATGTGCGGCAAGGAAGGATATTAGTTTATAAGGTATACCTAGGAAGAACGTAATAAGTCTAGGAAGAGACTTAATAGCTATATTAGCTAGTTTATTTTGGAATACAAAGGAGAGGAAGTAGAAGAGCCCCCTAATAAGTTAATAGAAGCCCTTATAATTAACTTTGACTTAGACGCTTAGGAATAAGAGACCTTAGAGATATTCCTAACTACTTTTAGACCTTTTACGGACAGCTAAGCCTTTAATATTACGACCGTATTAGCCGACCGTTTCTTTATACACTTAGTTACGCCTAAAAACTATCTCGCAAGCACCCCCATTATAAACGTTATAGATTATAAGTAGGACCTATTTGTATATATCACTACAGAACGCTATACCCTTAAGGAATTCTACGGTGTTATAATCGACATAGGTGCCTCTAAGAAGTCTACTATAGGCTATGGATAATACCTTATATATAGGACTACTATAAATAATAATATGGATATTGATATTATGTAAACTGGGGCCGTAACCGTCTAATTCGGCATCGGCTTAATTGCATTAATTGGATTAGTAGTAGTTAAGACTCCAATTAGCCTAGTTAACTTCTATATAGTAAAGGCGGATACCCCTTTCCTACTCTGCCTTGCGGATATAGACAGGTTATAGGTGTACTATAATAACGTTACGGACACCCTAATTGGCCCTATAACTGCCCTAGGAAGTAAGTATATTACCCTACTAATTATATAACGATTTGGACACCCGTTCCTTATATAGGGAGAGACTTTACAGACCTATATTTAGGAATCTTTCGACTATAACCTGTGCTACCTTAACAGTACGGAAATCTACCGCCTATACCGCTATTTTAGCTACCTATTAGCCGAAAAGCTGTATAGAGTCCTTAAACGTTTTAGATATAACAACGTTAATAGGAAGGCAATTAACTACCTAACTAAATACTGCTCCTACTGCTAGAAATACGGACGTTCCCTAGGCCGATTTAAGTTTACCCTTTATAAGGATCTTAACTTCAACTATTTAGTATACATAGACATTATGTATATTAACGGCAGCCTAGTATTATATATTATTAATAAGGCAACCCGCTATTAAGCCGCCCGTTAGTTGTAAAATATATCTATAAAGTATATTTAGGATATTTTACGGACCTACTAGATTGACACGTATGTTGGACCTTTTGAGTATATTACCTATAACGCCGGTAGGAACTTTATTAGCAAGGAATTCCAGTAGTATGCTACGGCCATGGCTATATTAATAAAAGCCGTTCTAGTTAAGGCGTATTAGTCCGTTGGGCTTATTAAGTAAGCTTATTTAGCCTTATAGAGAGCTTACTAGATTATTACAAATAAGTGTAAGGATATTTAAAAGGAACTAGCTCTATAGATGGCCGTAAAAGCCGTTAACGATACTACTGGCCCGAATAGACTAGTATCTACCCTCTTAGTTTACGGAGCCTATCTAAGAATAAGTAACCTAGATCCTCCTGCCCCGTCTATTATAGAATAAGCAGCTGTAATACGGAAGGTAATAGCTGAGATAGTTAAGCTACGGGCCAAACAAGCTATTAATAACGCCCTATACTACCGTAATAGACCTAATATAACCCTAGTATATAACCTCCCACTTAACTCTAAAGTTCTTATATAGTGTAAAAGCGGTAAGTGGACCGGACCCTACTGTTTACTAGCTGTAGAAAACGAGATATGCTATATATAACTTCCTAGCGGCCTAACTAGCTTTAGGAGCATGTTTATAAAACCCTACTTTCAGCCTAAAGACACCTATAACGTTAAGCTAGATAAACTAGAAGTAATTGCCGAGCTAAATAAACCGGAGGTAACTGCTAAACTAGATAAACTAGAAGCGACCGCCGAATTAAATAAGCTAGAAGCACCCTTGCCTACCCCAGAAGTCCTTTAGAAACCCACTAAACCTACTATACCTACTATAAAGCGCGGTTAAGGACGCCCCTAAAAGCACCCTATAACTAAGAATACTATAATAAAGACTTACCTAACCTCCGCAGGAATATCCGCAAGGCAATCTCCGCCTATAAATATATTAGTTCTAGTATAGGAAACCCCCTTTACGGACTTATAACGTAAAGAGATTAACAGACTATTTAAAAAGGGCGTCTTTATAGTTATAACGGAGAAAGACGTTCCGTAAGGCGTCCGTATATTTAACTTACGCTTTATTAATAAAATTAAGCACCCAGGTACTAATAAAGCTTTTAAAAAATTAAGGCTTATTGTATAAGCCTATAATAACTAAGGGAAGGGCTTAGTCCTTACGCAATTACCTATAATTTAATAAGTTAGCTAACGGATTATACTTATACTTACGCCTGGACTATAGTAAAGTAAACCTGTAGCTCTTTACCTACGGGATATCTTGTAAGCCTATATATAGTCTAATACCTACCTAAATAGGGACATCTTTATACGGCTACCCCCTAAGCTTAACCTATAACTAGGAACAATCCTATAGGTTATAAAACCTTTATACGGAGTACTAGAAGCTAGAAACTATTGGTTTAAAATATACTACTAGCACTATGTTAGTAAACTTAAAATAGAATAGTTGACCTATAACCCCTACCTCCTATATAGCCTATTAAACGGCCTTGGTATTGTTAGACTCTAAATAAATAATACCCTATTTCTAGCAAACTAGACCTTTACGGACGTTAAAGAAACTAAACTATAAAAGGCTAAGTTTTTAGTAAAGCTATAAGAGCAATTAACTAAGCAGAATCTGATTAAGTTTAATAGAGGCCTAATTATATAAAAGGGTAACCTAATTAAGCTGATTTAGGAACGCTAAGCCTAAAACCTAAAGCCTATTATAGTAAAGCCTATAGACCTTACTAGTTCCTGCGGAGAGACCTATAAGACCATAAATATAAAGGACTAATACACTGCATAGCGTATAAGAGGCGCCTATATAGCCACAGTCTGCCAACCCAAATCTACCTATAACTTATCCTTTACGGCCTAGGCAGTAAATCCGTAAAATGAAAATATTAAGCAGCTTAATAAGCGCATTTAATGGCAAATTAACAACGTAATAAGAGGACTTACTTTTATACCACTAGACCTAAATTCCCTTAGTGTAATGGCATTTATAGATGCCTCCTTTGCTAATAATAAAGACCTATTATTATAAATCGGCTTTATAATTGTACTTATAGACTGTAATTAGGACATAAATATACTATACTAGTCTTTAATTAAGTGTAAATAAGTAACCCGCAGTATACTAGCTTTTAAGCTATATATACTAGCCCATAGCTTTAATATAGCAGCCGCAATTAAATTAACGGTCTAGAAGATTCTATAACTAAAGCAGTTACCCCTAGTTCTATATACTAATTTAAAGTCCCTCTATAACTACCTAGTTAAACTAGGTATAATATAAAAGAAGAGGCTTATAGTCAACCTTATATACTTACATTAGGCCTATAAACGGCATAAGATTACGGAGGTTAAATAGATTAGTAGCGGAGATAACCTAGTAGACGTTATAACTAAGGCAAAGCCGTATTAAGCTTTTAAAACCCTAATTAATATAAATAAGCTTAACCTAAAAGTTATAGAATGGGTAGAACGGGACTAACGGAGCACCTATGGTACGTCTACGGCCCGTTAGAAGGCCGTACGGCTTATTATACGGTATAGGTAGAAAATGGTAAAAAACTACGGTAGAACTTAGTGGACTCATGTAACCCGCCAAATTTTATAGGGTAGTTAAATTAACCAATTACGATTTTCCATCCCTGGGATGGAAAATCGCTATTAGCTCGCTTAGCACTAGCGCCTTAGCGGCCCTTACGATCCAACTTATAGCTCGTCTACTACCTATTAAAAGGCCGTACGGTTTATTCTACGGACCGTAAGCAGAACTTACGGCCAGCTTAGGGCACCGTTTGGAAGGCAGCCTAGACGGCACCTCGGGGGAGATTTCCTATGTATTTTCTTTTATATTTTATGGTTCTATTAAAGCAATTATAGAGGCTGTATATAAGTGGTTTCATTTTTTAAGTACCGCTAGTGTATAATTACAGCACCTATCGTACCAACCGCGTGCCTACGCGTTCGGTACGCCAGATACACGTTTACGCGTTCAGTGTACCAACCACTCGCTTACGCGTCTAGTGCACTTATAAAGCACTAACTAATTAGGGGGAGGACGCATTAGTATATAGACCACGTAGTCTGCTTTATATAATCGAAAGTCACCATCTAAATAAGCATACGATACTACATATATTTCGTGCCCGTGGATACGACTCACTCGTGCTATTAAGTTAGTACGAACAGTTTCTATTCTTACTATAAGGTAATTCTTACTCTAAACTCCTCTATAGTTTCTTTTCTTTCGCGTCTTATAAGTAGATCCTTAAAGTCTTCCTACTTTTTAATTTTAGTATTAGTCTTCTAATCTTTAGGCTAAACGCTATATTCCCCTAGTAAGTCCTCTAGGTCTATATACTTGTCTCCTAGTTTAGTTGCTATTTATATCGCAGATTCTTTAATCTTATTAGTAGTCCTTATTTATTACTTAAAGTCTTAGTTCTATAGAATTCTTAATCCTAAGCTCGCTTTTAACTTAAGCTTTACTCCTACCTTAGTTTAACTAGGCTTACTTAGTGTTCTTATCTTATTTTAAGAGTCTTAAATCTTATTTATCTTATCTTAAGAATCTTATATTTGTAGGAAACTCTATCCTAAGCTTATTCGTATATCTTTAAACTAAGCTACTGCCCTACTCTATTGGTTTCTGTCTATTATAGGTCCTTAGGTATACCTTATCTCGTCTTAAGAATCTTAGTTATCTCTTATCTCATTTTAAAAATCTTAAGCCTTTAGCTTCTTACCTTTATTAAGTGCCAAAGTAGTTTACTATTCTACTTCTCTTACGTCTTATAAAGCGATAGATATCGTGTCTAGTAGGGTCTTAATCCTTACTAATGTTCCCTATTCTATAACGGAATTATCCTCTACCTCTATTATAATATCTCTAAGGTCTATATACTCTTAGTAAGCTACCCTTATTACCTTATCGTTACTAAATGTTTCGCCTATATTAAATTTATTGTCCTTAATATCTAATCTACGAACTAGTTTGTTAGTTCCTTTAAATCCTAATAATTTTAGCTCCTATAGCCAATAGCTTGCACTATACTTAGCGTCTTTATAAATTTAGTATATATTGTTATAACAGAACGCAAAACTTCTAATTAAACATTCTTTTATTCCTCGCAGTACACTATTATCCCTCTATACGTATGTATCTTCTACTACTAGTCTAGTTCCCTTTATTATATAGTAACTCTAACTATTTTTATAGTCCCTTATAAAGTAACCTTATTTTCTACAATTTATATAAGCTCCGTCCTTAAACTATTAACTTTGCTATAGAGTATACCTAAACGTCTTCTACTACTAAGATCCCTAATTTAGCCTCTCCTCCTTAGTCCTATAATTACTAGATCCTTAACCTCTAAGTTTTTATAATTTCTTACTCCATCTTTTATAGGCTTCTTTAGTACCACTTAGGTCTATTAGCTCTGCGCCATACTATAGTTTTTAACTTAGCTTTAGTTAATGCGTACTTTACGCCTTATATAACTATAAAACTCTATCCTAACCTCTCTTAGCCTATTCCCTTTAGTAGATCCAATTATTAATCTTAATTACTTAATCTATTAAATCCTATAGGGTTTCCACATCTTCTATTAGGATAATTACGTCCTAGACTTTAGCCTTAAGTCCTTATTTATATTATACCATAAGCGCCTTATTATTCTACTCTACTTATATTACTAGCGTCTAGAACTATATTATATACTTAATTACTAAAGTTTATTGCGTAATGTCTTAGAGTTTTCTTTCCGTTATAATTACTGCCTCTAGGTCTTTAAATATTTATATAAGTCGCTCCGTAAATCCTTCCTAGCTTAAGAACATAAATCGTATATCTTAATTAGTAGTCGTTATTCCGTTTACCTATATTTCTATAAAATAAGGTTTAAACTACTTAAGTATTCTTTCTAATAGGAATAGTCCTATATAGGCTATTCAATCCATAGGTATTAGTAATTTAGCTCCCTCTTACGTAACCTTAAAGTGCATTTACGTAAGAAATCCTTTAAGCTTTAATCTTTCCCCTAAGTACCTCTTAATTAATAGTAACTTAATTACTACTACTTTTATTCTATTAACCCTTTCTTCTAGCACCACATTGTTTATTATTAACTGGTTACCTATCTCTTATAGTTATCCAACCGTTATAGGTTGTTAAAAGTTAGTGTCCGCTATACTAGTGTCCCCTTCTAACCTTAAAGTAGTTGCCGCCGTTAATAGCGTTATAGTGGCTGCTTTTAGTAGCATATTATTTAACTTTCTATACTTATTACCGTAACTAGGTAGTAATTATATAACGGAACCTTATAGCAAGAACTATAATAGGCTTATTATTAGGCTAGGTATATAGGTAAAGTAAGTTAAAGTTAATAATATAATAATAACTGGTGGAGTGGTTACCTAATAGATTAACTCTAATTATATTCTAAGAATTACTATAAGGAAGGAACTATCTAGGTAGGGACTATAGTCCTTTAAATACACAACCGTACTCCTATAAAATCCTTCTTATATATAATATACGTCTTATATATAAGGTATATAAGTTCCTCTCATTCCTCTTGTTTAATATGTAGCATATTATATAATCTCGGCTACTATTCCTTATCATATAGCTCTACCGGATCTATCCTAGACCGTACCTAAATTAACTAACTAGCTTCTTCCGACTCTTCTCTAAGTAGTCGTAACATTGTACTTAAAGCGTCCGTAATATAATAGAAGTGATTAAATATAACTACTGCTAGATTATCTTAGAATTGCCTAACCCTCTATAACTACTTTAGCCCTAGCGCTAATTGCTTATAAGCTTTTTAAGTAAAGCAGTCCACTTAGGAGCAGCCAATTAAATTTTTTCTAATACTTAAGAGAAGTTAATATTCTCTATAGAGGTTAAGTAGTTAAACTTGTTAAATATAGCCGCCTAATTAGTGCATTAAGTTCTTAGATAAGTTCTGTTAAGGAAATATCCCCTACTAATATATAACTAGTTAATTAAAGGGCTGTATAAACCTCCGCTTATTCTAAAGCAGAACGTAATAATAAGATCTACTAACTAATATAGAGGCCACCTAATCTCACACCCTCTATAACCCATGCTTTAAGGAATTACTTAATATTAAAGTTATTCTGCTGCTATAGCATTTGCGTTACCTATAGCTTTTAGCGCTAGAAAAGACGGCTCCGCCGTTTTTTAATTCGCCTTTAGTAACTAGTAAGGGGTATAGTTACTTGCCTTTAAGGTGACAGAGATATAGAGGATGGTATTAAGGGGGAAAGGGGGTCAATATCGGAGAGTAGAGATAAGGACGCGTCGGTGTCTACCCAAATACTAAAAGCGCGTAACTCGTGAGGAAGTAGTGTTCCTATTATAAAAAAGTAATTAATTGCAAAGGAGACTAATCTAACTTAACTCGTTAGCTTATTAGGTTAAATATCACGTGTCTATACATTGCTTGGCCGAAAACCCTGCAACTTAGGTATTCAACCAGATGTTTAACACGGTCAACAACATTATCGCTTGCAACTGCACTCAATAGGTTGTTCTTTTCATTATAGATTGCTTGCGATTAGTGTTCTTAGTGGCCTATATTAAGGCCCATGACCAACTTTCCAGCTAATAGCACCCGCTCAAAAACTCTTTGCTTAACCGCCCTATCATCTACCTTCTTATCTACTACCATCCCATCTACTAAATATACTATAGTTTCATCTTTAGAAGAAGAAAGAGCTAGGAAATAAGATAAGAGGGCCCAATAACTCTATAACCTAGAGATTTGTAAGAGGGAGCAGGAGGAATAGGTATAGATCTAAAAGACGGAACAGGAGGAACAGGCACGGATCTAAAAGACGGAACAGGAAGAGGAGTTTCACCAGGCAAGGCTAGCCGCTCTAAAGTAGCCTACTTTACTAGAGTACCCCTCTACCGCTAAGGCGGATAAACTAGGTAAGTCCTATAACCTACCGGAAGGCTCGGGCACGCTTAAGCTTAACCTCCCTAGCCTAGCCAGAAGAGACCTCTACGATGTATAGAAAGGATCCTTCCGCCTAAAGAATCTAGCACGTTTATAGGTACACTCTAGCCGCCCAGACCTCTCTAATATGGCTACTATTAAAAACGGAAAGCTTGTTTTAAAGAGACCTACTACCAGCCACAAGGTCTACAAGAATAAGGAGGTTTAGTTTACTGGGTTTACAAACTACGTGGTAATTATAAGCACTCTCTATATATACCCAACCAACCTCTATATAAGGATATTGCTCTAGATAAATAAGATCCGTGACTATTCCGCGACCTATAACTAGACCTCTATCCTGGACCTCGCACTTAACTACTATAGGTACATCATGGATCGTAATTAGCTTGAGCCTAGTAACTAGGACATACCTACCCAGTTTAAGGCCCTATACTGCCGGGCGGCTAATATAAAGGCATGGAGCCAAGGGCTTAAAGTCCATGGTATGGCATTAAAGAGATCGCGAAAGAATACCTCCCCTCCCCCTACCTCTAATAAGCTCTGTTATAGCTGGAACAACCAGCAGGCTTATAAAGAAGATCTATATTGTTACTGCCACGCATGCTCTAAATGCGACAAAGACCACCCATTAAAGTCGTACCCTAGGTAGCTTACCGCCGTAAGCAGTCAAACCTAAGATTTAATAGTAGATAAAGACATCTTCCTAGGTTCAACTATCTAGTTGGACCTGCTACAGGCGCCAAGGCTCCAAGGCAGGCCTAATTCAGTACCTCTTTTCAAAACTTACTTATAAACGACCTTTCTGGCCAACTCACTATTACCCCTAAGGCCTCTCGCTTAGAGCACGCTCCTTTATAGGTACCCTAGAAATCTTCTAGCAATTTTACAAGGCATCCTTACCTACGAGACGGAGATAGGTCCCTCGTCACCTATGCTATCTAGTGTCTACAAAAACCACCTCTCCTTACGCGATAACGAAGACCTTATCTCTAAAAAGATCATTACTAACCTAGCCCTAAGCCGTATACAGACTACTAACTCTGCAGTTACCTTACCTCTAGGCCTAGTGCCTAAGGTAGATGGCGGCTTCCGCTATATCTACGACCTCTCTTTACCCGAGGGCTCCTCAGTCAATGACTTAATCGACCTAGCCTAGGCAACACTATACTCTACCCGGGTAGAGACTATACTAGCATATATAATTACAGCCAGTAGGGGCTACTACCTAGTTAAACAAGACATTAAAGATACCTTCCGGATCGTGCCCGTCTCAATGCAGTTACGTCACCTACTCGGCTTTATCTAGAAGGGAGTCACTTACGTCAAATGCTGTCTGCCATTTGGCTTACGAACAGCCCCATTCCTCTTTAACCTATTTACTAAAGGTCTCCACTAGATCCTAGTATAACAAATTGACTCTACTATTAAGTACTACCTTAACGACTTTATATTCGTAGTTAAGTGTCTAACTATGCTGCTATTACTAAGGGAGGTATACCTCTCGGTTACTGACTAGCTAGGGGTACCCCGAAATAATACTAAGAATATTAAAGGTATAGAGGCTGAAGTTCTAGGTTATACTATTAACACCATAGCGATAGAGTTAAAACTCTTATTAGTTAAGCAATAGAAAGCTATTAATTAAGTGACCGAAGCCCTCCAAAAGGGCTGGCTATTATTACAGCAAGCCTAATAACTGGCGGGCCGCCTAGCATAGTGTACAAGAGTTATCCGCCTTGGGCGCTTGTACTCTCGCTCCTTATAGGACTTTATAATAAAATGGCCTACTAGGTTATTAAGATATACGCCCCGGCGCCTCCCCCTAGAGCTTAAAGAAGACCTTAACCTCTGGCTTAAGGTTCTTATATTAAGTAACGGTATACTATTCTTCGATAATAAGGAGAGGCCGCAGTTTTACTTATTTACCGACGCCTTATCACTTAAAGGCTATAGAGGCTTCTACTTTAGCGGAGAGAACGGCTACTAGCCTAATCACGTGTCTTCCCTACCCCAGGCCTAGGCCTTTAGCTATTACCCCCTACTAAACCAAGCGGATAACCATATTAACCTAAAAGAAATACATGCTATCGCAGAGGCATTTAGAAGGTAGTTATCAGTCTGGCGGTATAGGTCTCTCTATATCCATACAAATAATATAGTTACCTACAGCGGCATCTAGAATGATATTGTAAAAGGTCCTAGAAACCGATCACTTTAAGAGATACTTATATCCTTAATAACAAATGATATTACTATAACGACTATATAGGTCTCCAGCGCCAATAATGGGCTTACTAATACTCTCTCGCGATTTAACCGCGAGAAATTATTATTACTATGCCCTAAGTGGCAAATAAATAACGGCTTCTTGCCGAATAAATAACGGCTTCTTACTGGATAAACAAAGGCTTCTTGCTAGAAAAATAATATCTCTTCTCTAAGTAGCTACTGACTCTTATAGTTAACCTAGAGTCGTTTAATTAAACACCCCCAACCATCTAGAGCGAG
>Ga0307515_10012516_pt1 | contig 15957 bp, 9 predicted proteins | sample 17_EM_MG_FD_194513 | JGI IMG/M metagenome (GOLD analysis project Ga0307515, IMG submission 194513) | Populus trichocarpa ectomycorrhiza microbial communities from riparian zone in the Pacific Northwest, United States - 17_EM | ecosystem: Host-associated > Plants > Roots > Unclassified | place...
ATTGACGATCCGAGTGTAGGTCGGCGTGGCGCTGCCGGCGGCGAGGATTCCCGCCAAGGCCAAGGCGGCGTAGAACTGGTAGATGGAGCCCGACAGCTGACTCATCGTCGCGAAGAAAAGCGCTAGCACGACGAGTCCGGGAGCGATCAGCCGGCGCTCGCCAAATCGGTCGATGAGGCCGCCGACAAACGGCGCGGCCAATCCAAGGGCGGCGATCAGCACCGTTGGGCCCAGGGAAATCTGGGTGCGGGTCCAGCCAAATTCGGCCTGCAGGCCCTTCATGAACAACCCGGAGGTGTTGAAGGGCAGGGAATGCACGCCGATGGCCAGGCCAAGCAGCGCGCCAAGAAGCTTGCTCCAACCTTGCGCGAATTCGGTGGCGGCGGTGGGGGACGCTTGGGTCTTCATAAAAACGCTCGTTCCGCGAAAGAAAAAAGGCGGTGGAGACGAACCTCCACCGCCAGGCGCAGGAGGGGGAGGTTAGAAACGGGCGGTTAGGCTCGTGTAGAAGAACCGGCCGCGCGTGTCGTAGATGCCCAGCACGGTGGCGCCGCCGTTCTCATTGGTCCGCGCTGGAGCCGTAATGATCGGCGGTTGCTTATCGAAGAGGTTCTTAGCCCCGAGGGTCCAGCTGAGGCGTCCGTCGCGGAAACCGTAGTTCAGCTGAGCGTCATGGTACCAGACCGCGTCGATATCGGCGCGCGGCCCAAGGTTCTGGGAGGTGTCCGCGACCGCTTTGCCCAACATTCTCGCGTTCCAGCTGATTGTCAGGTTTTCCAGCTGATAGGCGGCGGCGATGTCGAGACGATCCTCGAAATCTCCCACCTGTCCGGCGCGGCGATCGAGCCCTGCTCCGGCGTTCTGCTGGAAAGTGTGGTCGTACAGGTGGGCCCAGGTGATCTTGGCGTTGATCGCGCCCGGTACGGCCAGGAACCGGTCAAGATCGGTCTGATAGCCCAGGGTGACATCCACGCCCCGCAGCAGCTCGCTCGAGGCGTTGAGGAAGGAGTTGTTGATCGAGAGCAGTTGCCCACTACCGGCCGCGCGATTGACCTGTCCGCAGAACACCGCTGGCAGGCCAGGGGTGTCGTAGCATTGGTTGACGACGTTCTGGATGGTCAGGCGCGAGATGACCTTCTTGATATCGATGTCGTAGAAGTCGGCGGTCAACGACAGGCCGCGTAGGGCTCCATCGGGGGTAAGCACCACGCCAATGGTTCGGGTCTTGGCCGCTTCGGCGTCCAGGCCCGGGTTGCCCTGGCTGATATTGCCCACGGTCTGCTGCTGGAACTGCGTCTGATTGAAGCTCGGCTGAGCCGCGCCCAAGGCCGTTTGGCAGTTGGCCACCCGAGCGGCCGATAGAACGATCGGCGCGCTAGTGGCGTCGTTGAACGTGTCGCAAGGATCAACGACGTTGGAAATCGCCGCGACCCGGCCCGCATAGAGCTCATTGAGATTGGGAGCCCGCACGGCCGTGCCGTAGGTCGCCCGGAACCGCAGGATGGAATTGATGCTCCAGTCGCCGCGCGCGCTCCACGAGATTTGCTCACCGACGGTGCTATAGTCGCTATAGCGAACCGCGGCCCCGATCTCGAGCGACTTGGCGAGGACGTGGTCCCTGATGACGGGCACATTGATCTCGCCGAAGACCTCCTTGACGTCATAGCCGGCGTCGACACCCAAAACCTTCTTGGTGAAGTTGGAGCCCTCGACAAAGGTTTGGGCTGGCGTGACCGCGACGTCTTCCTTGCGGTATTCGGCGCCGGCGACGATGCCGACCGGGCCGGCGGGCAGGGTGAACAGGTCGCCGCTGACGTAGCCGGAAACCACCTGCTGGGTCGCGTCGGAGACCGAAATGCCAGGTATCGTGGCATACTTGATGAAGGCTGGCGTGATCGTTCCGGGCCCGAACAGATTGACCGGCGTGCAGCCGAGATTGCGGTAGTAGGCCGAGGCGCAGGTGTCGTCGGCCAAGTTCGTGGGCGTGCCGTTATTGTTCACGTCGAGGGCCGCGATGACCCGGTTTTTGTCGATGGTGCCTCGGTCGTCCTGTTGGGCGCTGACATTGCCGTATTGATAATAGAGGTCGTAGTTGAACTTCTTGCCGAGCTCGCCCCGCACACCCGTGACGATCCTCAAGGTGTCGCGATCGATGATCGAGTGGCGGTTGCCAAACTCCTCGAAACGCCGGGCAAACGCCAAGCCTGCCGCCGGGATAGGGCCGATGGCCGCCAAAACGGAGGGGGGCAGATTCAGCAGGAATGGATTGTTGGCCGGAATGCGCGGCGCCTCGAAGGGCGCCTCGTTGACCGTCCCATAGTTGCCGCCGGTGAAGTTGGCCAGGGTCGGCTCGTATTGGAACGTCGTGCGCGACTGCGAATAGCCGATCTCGCTATAGGCCGTGGCGGTGATCGGGCCGCCGTTCAACACCTCGTAGTCGGCCACCACCGAGACGAGCTTTCGGCTGGAGGGGTTTTGAATGTATTTGCGGGGCCAGCGCTGATAGTTGGCTGATCCGTTGGTGGGGAAGGGGCGAAACACACCGGCGTCGTCGAAATAGGTATTGGAGGCGACAAACCGGCCGCCAGCCACCGTGGTCGATCCGTTGGCCAGCGCCAGGGCGCCAAAGGTGGAGACATTGCCCCCGGGGTCGGCGAAGCCATAGGGACGGTCCGACGCCAGGATGGCTTTGGTTTTGGCGTATTCCGCGCCGAGCAGGATATGACCCCTGTCGCTGGCGAAGCGATCACCGACCAAGGCGCTCAGAAGAAATTCAGAGCCGTCGCTCCGGCTGCTTTCGCCGTATCGGGCGCTGACTTCGGCGCCGGTGTACTTGCTTTTTAGAACGATATTGACGACGCCGCTCACCGCGTCGGCGCCATAGACCGCCGAGGCGGCGCCGGTTACGACGTCGATGCGTTCCACCATCGATGACGGAATGGCGTTGAGATCGACCGATGAGGTGCCCGGGTCGCCGCCAACATGGCGTCGACCATTGACCACGACCAAGGTCCGCTGGGCTCCCAGGTTGCGAAGGTTGATCAGTTCGCTGCCGAAACCGAAGCCGTTGTTGAGCGAATTGTTGTTCTGACTGCGAGCTCCGCTGGCCGTGCCCAGTTGGGGCAGTTGGTTGAGCGCTTCAGCAACTTGCATGGCGCCCGAGGCGGCGAAGGCCTTGTCGTCGATGATGTTGACTGGCGACGGCGACGTCAGGTCCGAACGGCGAATACGGCTGCCGGTGACGACAACCTCTTCGACCATGGCCGACTGATCGGCGGGTTGTGCGCTGCTTGCGTCTTGCCCGGCGGCCCAGGCCGGGCTGGCGGCGAGGCCTCCGAGCACGAACGTCGCGGCCGTGCAGAGCAGAGCTTGCCGAGGCCGTCCTTGAGTGAATTGGCGTGTCATAGTCCTCCCCCTTCATTAGCGCGATCTGGCCAAGCCGATCGCTGTTTCTGTTGACTGTGACGCCGCGCATTAGAGCCCAGGCGCCGTTTACAAAGCCGACGCTGGATGCTGCGGCGGAGTGCCGCGAGGTTGACCGTCTCGGCGACTTATGCATTTTGTGCATTACGTTTTGCATTAGGTCAACAACCCACTTTCCCAGGCGAGCCGCCCCGACCAGAGAGGGGCCGGAGGAAGGAAATGGAGAATTAGTGCAACGTAGTGCTAATTATCAGGTGCCAGGGGAAGGAAACTCGTTGATGCGCTCCCGCCGTAAAATTGCATTGGCCTCGTATCGAGCGGCGTTGTGTCGCAACTATTGCATTGTACGGTGCACATCCGTGCACGGCGCGACGCTCAAGGCCAGGACCAGCCCGGCCAATCCTGCGGCGGTGTCCTGATGGGGGCTGTCACCGAGGACGGCGTCTATTGGACAGGGCGATTTGCGGATCGACGGGCTAGACCCCAACGGTCCGTGATCGAGGCGCAACGGGAGACCAAGGTCTTCCGTCAGTGCGACATTGTCGTTGTCGGCGGCGGTCCCGCCGGCACGGCGGCGGCGGTCGCGGCCGCGCGATTGGGCGCCGACGTCACGCTGGTCGAGCGCCACAACCACCTTGGAGGGCTCGCGACCGGCGGATTGGTCATCTGGATCGACCGGATGACCGATTGGAGCGGCCGCAAAGTCATCGCGGGGTTCGCCGAGGAGGTGCTCGACTTGCTGCCCAAGCCCGCCGTGGCGGGGCCGGGCCCGGAGCTCTGGGGACAGCGCGACCGTGATCTGGTCGACTTCTGGCAAGCGCGGTCATCGGCCCACCATGGTATGGTCACATGGGCGCCGACGGTTGATCCCGAGCACCTGAAACTGGTCAGCCAGCGATTGGTCGCCGAAAGCGGCGCGCACCTCTTGTTGCACAGCCTTGGCGTCTCGCCCCTTCTGCGGGATGGGCGCGTGGCCGGCGTGTTCTTCGAGAGCAAGGAAGGGCGCATGGCGATCGAAGCCAAGGTCGTCGTTGATTGCACCGGGGATGGCGACATCTTCTTCCGAGCCGGGGCGCGGGTCGAGCAGGACATCGACGAGCGTGATATCCACCATTGCATGAACACCGCTTGGCTCCTTGGCGGGATCGACATGGAAGCCTGGCTGGCTTTCAAAGGCGGTGACCCGGAGGGCTACAGCGCCTTCATGCAGGCGGGCAGGGTCCTATGTGGCGGCTCATTCGAACGTCCCGTCGTGTCATGGAGGCGCGACGTGGCTGTGTTCATGGGGCCGCGGCTGGCGGGGTATTTTGGTGGGGATGTCGAGGATCTGACGGAAGCGGAGACCCGTAGCCGATGGCTGATGACCAAGCACCTCGAACACTTTCGCGCCCATGCGCCAGGTTTTGAAAATGCCTTCATCATGCTCTCGGCGCCGCAACTGGGAGTCCGCCACACACGTCGCCTGATCGGTCAGCACCGCCTTGTGAGGCGCGACTGGATCGCCGGCGCGGTCCACGACGACGAGGTCGGAATCTCGCCCTCCGTCTCCCCCAAGTTCCCCAACGTCTCGGTGCCCTACGGTTGTCTAGTTCCAGAGAGCATCGACGGACTTCTCGCGGCCGGTCGCCATGTCGCCTGTGACGCCAGCAGCCACACCTTTATGCGTGAAATTCCGCAATGTTGGCTGACCGGACAAGCCGCGGGCGTGGGAGCTGCGCTCGCGGTGGCGGCGAACCTGCCGCCTCGGCTGGTGCCGGCCGCAAGCTTGCGCCAAGCGTTGCTTTCGCAAGGCGTGCCCCTCTCACCGGTAGGTCCAGCAGCCATGGTCGCGGGCTGAGTTGGCGGGTGAAGCATGAGGCGGGCTTCACCCGCCGCACCCCTCGTTGTGAACCGATCGGTCGAGGTGGAGCCCTGGCTTGCACATTTATGCAACGTCATGCAATACGTGCATGACGTCGGCGTGGCGGCATGGATGTCGAGCCTTCCGAGAGGGCAAAAGTCGTCCGACGAAACCTTGAGGGACGTACATTGGTCAGACGCCGTCATGATGCGCCCACCAAGACCGGAACCGCCACATCATCGACCAAGACACGGATGGCGGACATCGCCAAATTGGCGGGCGTGTCGGCGCCGACGGTCTCGCGAGCGCTCAATGGCAGTTTGCTAATTTCCGCGGAGACACGCCAACGTATTGTCGAATTGGCCCGCGAGCACGGCTATTTCACTGAGAAAATTTTCCGCAAGCTACGCCGCGCGCGCACAAATACGGTCGCTGTTGTGGCTGATCTCCCCATGGGACGCGGCAGTCGTAGTCCCGATTCCTTCACCTTCGACCTGATCGCCGATATCTCGCACGCGCTCGCCGTCCGCGACCTTGACCTGCTGTTGTTTCCGCGAGGAGCGACCATCGACGACTATGAGCAAATGTATGACGCCAAGGGCGTCGATGGGATCATCTTTCTGGGCCAAGGCCGGCAGGACGCCATTTTGCGGCGCTTGGCCGCTTCCGGCGCACCGATGGTGGTGTGGGGAGCCGTCCTGGAAGGCTCGCCTTACTGCACGGTGGGTGGCGATAACATCTCGGGTGGCGAACAGGTCGGGCGCCACTTGGCCGCGGCCAGGCGAACCAAGGTGCTTTTTGTCGGTGATCTGGCCTATGAACAGGTCGCGCAACGCCGCGCCGGCTTGCTGAAGGGCCTGGCGGGCGCGGCCTCGGTCACCGATCTTCATGTCGATGGCTATGGCTATGACACCGCTTACAAGGCGGTGGCGACTCTTCTTGGCAAGAGCGCCGACCGTGCTGACGCGATCTTCGCCGCCAGTGACAGCCAAGCGATGGCCGCCATTCGCGCCTTGGGTGAAGTCGGGCTCAACGCGCCCGACAATGTCAGGGTGGTGGGCTACAACGACATCCCGCACGCGGCCTATTTCAACCCGCCATTGACGACGGTCGCTCAGGATACGCACCAGGCTGGCGCGCTATTGACTGAAAAGCTCATGCAGGTTCTGGACGGCGGCCGCCCGCGCTCTGTGATCCTGCCTGCGGAACTTGTCGTCCGCGCGTCGTGATGCTCACCGGTTGCGAGAAGGCGGACAGACCAAATCGGGTTGCCTGACCTGAAGCCGGGGATCAGCGAGACCTTCGAGGCCGGGATCCGGCTTCACGGCACGACCTGGTAGACAGCCGGGTCGTTCACCCCGAGCGCCCCGGCTGTCTACCAGTATGTGAACCCATCGCGCGGCGAGATCGCCGGCGCCGAGGCGACCGTCGATGGCGTCCTCGGCAAGGCCTTCACCGCGCGGGCCGTGGCCTCCCACGCTCGAGGTCACTCCGAAAACGGCGAGGTCAAGACACCGTTGACCTCGATCGATCCGGTCAAGGCGACGGCGGGGCGGACCTATCGCGACCCCAACGGCCGGTTCGGCGGCCACCTCAGCGCCATCCATTCGGCGTGCGGGTTCGCCGGCCGCTCGGGTGTGACGTGCTCGGCGACCTGAATGTCCAGTTCCCGCGGCGATCTCAGAGTCCGCAAATGACTGAGGCTGTGTGAAAACCCCGCAAATCAGCTAGAATCGTGGCGTTAGCAGTCGGGAGGTGGAGTTGAGCCGCTTCGTTGAAGGTTGCGACCGCCGGCAACCGACGCTGCTTCCCGAATGTTTGGACGACTACGTGGCCGAGGAGAACCCGGTGCGGGTGGTCGATGTGTTCGTCGACGAACTGGACCTACGCGGGCTGGGCTTTGAGGTGACGGCGGCGGCGACGGGCCGGCCGGCCTATCATCCGGCGACGCTGCTGAAGCTCTACGTCTACGGGTACCTGAACAAGGTGCAGTCCAGCCGGCGACTAGAGCGCGAGGCGCGGCGCAATGTCGAGCCGATGTGGCTGACGGGCCGCCTGGCGCCCGACCACAAGACCATCGCCGACTTTCGCAAGGACAACGGCCCGGCGATCCAGGCCGCATGCGCGCAGTTCGTGGTGCTGTGCCGCCAGATCGGCCTGTTCGGTGCGGCGCTGGTCGCCATCGACGGCAGCAAGTTCAAGGCGGTCAACACCCGCGACAAGAACTTCACGCCCTACAAGCTGAAGAAGCGGCTGGAGCAGGTGGCCGAGCACATCGCCGGCTATCTGAGCGACCTGGACACCGCCGACCGGCAGGAGGGCGAGACCATCGAGGCCAGGTCCAACCGGCTGAAGGAAAAGGTGGAGCGCCTGCGCCAACAGATGCAGATGCTGCAGGCGATGGAGGCGCAGGTCGCCGCCTCGGGTGACGACCAGGTCTCGCTGACCGATCCCGACGCCCGATCGATGGCCACCAGCGGGCGCGGCAGCGGCATCGTCGGCTACAACGTCCAGTCCGCCGTCGAGGCCGAGCATCACCTGATCGTCGCCCATGACGTCGTCATGACCGGCAGCGACCGCCAGCAGTTGTCGTCGATGGCCGGCAAGGCCAAGGCCGCTATGGGCTTCGACGAACTGGAGGTGCTGGCCGACCGCAGCTACTTCTCGGGCGAGGAGATCCGGAGCTGCCAGGCCATGGGCGTGACCCCCTACGTGCCCAGACCGCTTACCTCCGGGGCCAAGTCCGACGGGCGCTTCGGCAAGCAGGACTTCGTCTATCTGCCCGAGCAAGACGTCTACCGCTGCCCCGCCGGGGCGCTGCTGCTCCGTCACATGACCAGCGTCGAGAAGGGCCTGACGCTACATCGCTACTGGGACTTGGCCAGCTGCCAAAGCTGCGCCCTCAAGCCCCAATGCACCCCCAGCAAGGAGCGCCGCGTCACCCGCTGGGAACACGAGGCCGTCGTCGACGCTCTGCAGATACGAATGGACCGGCGTCCTGGCGCCATGCGCCAGCGAAGGCGGACCGTCGAGCACCCCTTCGGAACGATCAAGGCCTGGATGGGATCGACACACTTCCTGATGAGGCGCCTGCCAAACGTGAAGACCGAGATCGGCCTCCACATCCTGGCCTATAACCTCAAGCGGGTGATCGCCATCCTCGGCGTGGGGCCGCTGATGCAGGCGATCCAGACCTGACGCCCACCTCGCCCCGCGCTCGCGCCATCTCGCCATACCGCGGCGGCCAGCGAGTTTTTACACAGCCTCGGCAACACAGGATATCTACCCAAAGATCGACATATGGCCTCGATGCCTTCGCAGGTCTCCATCGGCCGCCGTCTCGATGGTTTACCGGGGCGTCCAACGTCGGGAGCCGACTAAAGCCTACGGCGCCGACCAGATCAGCCGATCAGGTTTTCCTGAGCGATGCGGATTTCCTTCTCAATCAAGACCGCGCTGGCCTCAGCATAGAGATCCACGTCGGAGCCGTCCGCGGAGATGGAAAGCACCAGCGCGTAGCGGCCGCGATCCGACTGCCGCGCCTTGCTGACATGACTCTTCCACCAGCCTGGCGCGGGGTGGACGGCAATGGCGTCGTGATCGATCAGATCCTGCGCCTTGCCGCGCCAGATGTCGCAATGAAGCGAACCGGCCGAGACCGCCTTGGGTCCGATGAGCCAATTGGAGCCGGATTTGTCGTCGTCCTTCTCCTCATCCTTCTGGGCGTTGGCGTCTTCGGCCGCGTTGGCCTGAGCGGCGACCTCGTCGCCCAGAATCGCCGCGAAGCTGTCCCAGTCCTCCTCGTCGGCTTCGATCTCGCCGTCGGCCTTCAGGCGACTGAGACGCGCATGGAACGCTTCCTCGGTTTCGTTGCGCTTCTTGAGCGCGAACCGGAGGCCAAAGGAACGATAGGTTTCCGGACGCGTGGCGCCTTTACCCGTCAGATTGGGCTCGACGAAGTAGGAGAGCGTGACCCGCAGGGTTACGGCCTTGTCGCCCAGATCCGCCAAGGCCGTCTTGGGCCAGGGCAGGTCGTAAAAGTGCACCTCGTTATAGACCCCGGTGGTCGATCCCAGCGCGTAGGGCTGGATTTCGGACTGGGCGATCATCGTGAAATCGTTCTTGGCCGACGCGATCGCCAGCTCCAGTTGCGGCACGCCAAAGCCCACTTGGCGCAGGAGTTTGATCTTGTCGCCCTTGCCGCCGCCCTTCCACTTTTTGCCCCGGAGTGGCAGCAGTTTGTCGCCAATGGGACCGGGCCAGCGCGCCGAATGGACCATCAAGGCGCGGTAGGTCTCGGGCCAGTACCCCGGGAGCGCCGCCTGCAAGCGGCCCATGAAATGACCCGCCATGCCCACCGCCGCGCTCGTCGCCCAGAACGGCGCTAGCGGGTTGGTGTCGACCAGCTTGCCGGCCGCCAGAAGAGAAACGGCCGGATGCCAGTCGCAATAGCCCAGCTCATCGACGACCATATTGCCCGCTTCGAAGAGCACCTCCGGCTTGATTGGCAAAAGATCGCTGGGCAACTGGTGGGAGGTTGAACTGTAGGGGCTGCGATCGTTGGCCAAGGCGATCGGGGCCCAGCCCTCGGCGCCCGTTGCAAGATCAGCCTTGGCGGTGTAGCCGCCGATGGTCAGGGCGTTCCAGCTCTGCGCCGGATCGTTGATCGACGCACCATCGAGGATCTGCAGGGCCGTGGAGCCGGTGACGTTGCCGGCGGCGACGAGCACGAGACGCTTGGGCTTTTCCGCGGCCGTCGTGGCCAAGAAGCCGTCGGCGGCCAATTCACCGGAGGCGATCTGATCGATCGCGCCGCTCCAGCAGCTGGGACGGCTTGCGTCGGCGTCAGGCGTTGAACTGGCCAGGCAGAACGACCGCTCCGGACCTGGCCGGGTCGCCTCCACCAGCGCGACCGCCGATTGGGTGACCATGCCGTAACTGGGGGGCGGCGTGCGCGCAAACCCACGCGGCGGAAGCACTTTGACGGACTCGACCGTGTGCGTGAGGTCGATATCGCGCCGGTCGTTCATTGGGTGCTCGAGATCACCAAGCAGCGCCAGGCTCACCACGCCCGTGCCATGTCCGTCATGGTGGTTGTGATCGTCCGTTCCCCAGGCTTCATCGACCGCTAGGGCCAGCGCCAATCCATCGCTCAGCAAGGGGTGGGCGGCGGATACGCCGGTGTCCATGACGCAGACCGTTGGAGCATCCGAGCGTGCCGGAAGGATGCGGGCGGCCAACTCATCGACGAAATCGTGTTGAGTGACGCGCCCATCGCCCAACTCCAGGAACGGTTCGATCGTCCCCACGCCCAGACGCACTTCCTCGATCGCGCCGGGAACACGGGAGGCGAACGCCAAGGCCTGCGCGGCGGTGGCGTGCACGAACACGACGGTGGTGTCGGGAAACTTCAGCTGCTCGGGATGGACATCAAGCCTATGGGCCTTGGCGGTGGCGATCAGGGCGCGCGGCACGTCGCGCACATCGCGAACCCAAAACTCCCACCAGCGCGCCGCCGGGTCGTCAAAATCGACGCTCGCCCGGAAAAGTCTGGCGCTGTCGGCCGGGCCGATCCGCTCGACCTTTTCGAACTGCGCCTGATTGGGCCGATCGCGATTGCCCAGATTGGCCGCCCCGTAGTCGAAGAGGCGGCGGGTCAGACCTGCCCGCGCATCGTCCGGGACGAAGACGATGACTTCCTCGGATCGCTCGGCGGTCCGGCGGGAGCTTAGTACCACCAGATCCTGCCCCGGCGCCTCGAAGGTGTTGGGGACGCGACTAGGCCCCTTTTTGTCTGTGTCGGGGGGCAGGGTCTCGACGGTAATCAGGACGCCGGGCTTTAGGCCCTGGATCGGCAGGCGCGCGTCCTGGCCAGCGGGCGGAACACGGGGCAGGGCCTCGGCCAACTGCCGCAAGAGTGCCGCACCATGGGCGACGTAATTGTCGCGCAACGGCTTGAGAGTCATCTTGCGGCGAGGCGCCGCGTAGGAACCTTCGGTTCGAACTCGATCTAGCGACAGATGGGCCTTGGGGCCTTCGACGTTCTGTTCAGCCATCGAGCTTTCCGCACGATTCGGGGAACCCGATCATCGGCGGTTGTGAAGCTTGGCTCAAGACACGGAATGGAAGCGCTCGCGGAAGGCCTTGCGGTCGCGGAGCATGGCGGCCAGGTGGTCGGCGGCGATTTCCGTCCGGCCGTCAAGAATGGCTTCGCGCACGGCAGAGTCGGCGGCTCGGACGATTTCGCTCTGGCTCAGGTCTCCGAACTCCTCGTGAAGGCCTTTGAGCGCCTTGGCGGGCAGCTTGAACTTGCCCAGCCGCGCCTTGAGAAGGGCCAGGCCCTCCTCGGCCGTCGGCAAGCCGTACTCGATGACCTCGTCGAACCGCCGCGCCAACGCGTGGTCGAGGATCTCAACGTGGTTTGTCGCGGCCACGACAATGCTGTCGGTGCTGTTGGGCTCTTCCATGAAGGAGAGTACCGAATTGAGCACCCTGCGCATTTCGCCCACATCGTTGGGATCGCCGCGACGTGCGCCGACGGCGTCGAACTCGTCGAGCAGATAGACGCCGCGCATGGCAGCAATCTGGTCAAACACCAGGCGCAACTTGCCGGCGGTCTCCCCCATATAGCGCGAGAACACGCTCTCCAGCTTGATGGTGAAAAGCGGCAGACGCAGTTCAGCAGCTAGGGCCGCGGCGGTCATTGTCTTGCCGGTGCCGGGCGGACCAATCAGCAGAAGATGGCTGGCCGGGCTCTGGCTATGCTCGCGCAGCGTCGCGCGCGCCTCCTGCTGACGCACCACCCGCGCAAGCTTCTCGGCTGTCGCCGGGGCCAAGACCATTCCCGACAGCTTGGTCTTAGGGTAGGCGCTCTCGATTATGTTCTGCAGTTCGCCGCGGGGGCGGGCGAGCGGGATGGGGGCGGGCGCTGAGATCGCCGGTCCACGACGCGCGTCGCGAACCCGTTGCACCGCCTTCTTCAGCGCATCGGCGTCGTCGGCATGACCGGCGCGCGCTTCATTGGCGGCGATCGACAAGGCGATCGACAGCAGGCGCTCTTCATCGCCGTCGGCATGCGAGTCCAGGAGCGCGAGAATATGTCGGATTGTCATCTGAGCGCCCCTTTCTCTGATGTCGCGCAAGCTTAGCGCGAGTCGTGGTTAAAATTGGGTGTGCACCGGTAGGCGGGTGCCTTTAGCCCAAACATGACGTTGGACACACCGATAATCCAGCGTTGCGACAATAACGGTCAGGAGCGCGATTGGCGCCGTCGCCGCCGTCAATGCGCAGCAGACCCTCTGGGACCGACGCAGTACGCCAGGGCAGGTTCGATTTCTTGGTGTGTCGGTTCTTAAGAGGCAGGCAAAGGGTTTTCCGGCCACTGCAGTCCGCTTGGACTGGAGCGCGCCTGTAGGCGCGCTTTTATCTTCTTCCGCCAGCTTTGGGCTTCGCCCTTACAGCCGAAGTCCCCGCGAAGCTGGTGGCTCTCGACGCTCTTCGAGGGCGCGCACGATCGACGAGACCTCGCGAAGCGCGAAGGCCATGCACGGGGGGGCGAGTGAGACGGCCGTCATGCCGTTCTCCTTTGCAACGACCGCGCAAACCGCAGCCGTCGTCTAAAGGGCGTCACGACGTCCGTGCGTCGACCATCATTTCGACCTTCCAGTGGAAGCGCTGCTTTTAGCCGGCGCCCCGCCTGGCAATCGTCGAGAGTGTCGTCGCGGCGTCGGGACCGACGCTATCCACGCCCGGATTGATCTCGGCGCCGAACGACGTCGATCAAATGGTCTTCGGTCCACACTTCCACATAGGCGCTGGTCTGGTGCTCGGCGAGCAAGCGGCGCGCGTAATCGTGGTCGGGCGTCTCGCCGTTGGCGGGTCTAAGATCCACCATCAGCGAGGCGCCCGTCGGAGCTCGGCACACATAGGTGTGGATGTCCTGACCGTCGCACCGCATGAACGATTTATACCACTGGCGAGACCCGATGTAAGCCCGGCGCTCCGCGCTCCCTGACGCGCAAACACCGCCGTGGTCTGGCAAATGCGAAACCGCGCACCTTGATCGACCGGCCGTTGACCCCGGATCGACGCCGATGCCGGCCTTCCGTTCGAGCTCAGGCTGAAGGGTGCGAAATTCGCCTCAAGCGTGTACTGTGCCGTTGGTTACGGATGCGAGAGCGGCCACGGGCTGGTACGACGACGAGGAAGAGGCTTGGCTGCCCCAATGGGCGATCACGCCGATGATCTGGATCGGCTGCCTGCTGGTCGCCGTCCTGCCGGCCGGGGTGATCGTCGGCGCCTGGACCCTTGTCTTCAACCACGCACCGCCGGGCCTCGCCGTCGGCGCCTACGCGCTGTCGCCGGGCCTGATGGTGGCGGCCGTCAAACCCTGGTCGGTTCGCTAGGCGCCGTCCGGATCCGCTCTGTGTCGTCACGGCATGGACCGCGCGCCTAGCGCGGCTGCAGCACCACCACAGGGCCAGGCCGATGACCACGGCCAAGCCGGCGACCGCCAGCAGGCCCGCCAGACCAACAGGCGTGAGCAGGCGGGCGGTCGGGCGCGTCTTGGCGACATGGTTTGAACCTCAAGCCTGGTGCGCGACCTGCGCTGCGGGCTGATTGACGCTTGCCGCGTCGAATCCCAAGCCCAGTTGCTTCGTCCCGAAGGGCGATCTCCTGGTCGAAGTTCGACAGGGTGACGCCCCCGGGCGCCGGTCTTCTCGCACCAGGCCCAGACGTCGTCGGCCATGGCCAGGACCCCGGCCTCGATGGGGTCGGGTTCTGTGACGTCCCGGTCGAAGGTGGTCTCCGAGCCCGAGGACCTGCGCACCCGGTCGGGATTGACGGCGCGATGGTCCTCGCCGCACGCGAGGGGCTATTCTAGGCCGCTGGCGCGAGATCGGAGGCGTCCTCATCGAATACCTCAAGCCCTTCCGGTCTTGGCAAGGACGGGTCGCTGCCAGCCCGCGAAGTTGCGCCGTTGACCAAAACTGCTCACGCGCCGACCTCAGGTCAGGCCTGGTTGACCGTCGATGCCCGTCGCCAAGGTCCGCGGAGGGGCGTTCCTTGCCTCGAGCTTCAGGCCGGCGAACGAACCCCGGCACGCGTTGGCAAGATCTGCTTCTAGCAGATCACGGTTGGGGTGGCGGGACTCAGCTTCGAAACAGCTACGCACTCAAACATGAGGTCTTGTGCGAGGGACGGAGCGAGAATACGGAAAAGTGTTCATCTCTGGCGAGAGTTCATGTAGGCGACCGCGGCGAGGTGTCGAATGAAGGCCCCGAAAATCGACCTTTGCCGGCAGTCTCTTTCCAAGCGAGGCAAGCGCGTCTGCGCGGCCACTGCCTACGTCTTGAACGCCATCGTCGTCGGCGACGCGGCCGCCCAAGTCCGTCAAATCAGCGGTGTCGACGAGGTCGTCGTCACAGCCCGTCGGCGCGCGGAGGCGCTGCAACAGGCCCCGATGTCCATCGCAGCGTTCCCGGGCCGGGAACTGGAAGGGCGCGGCGCGGCAAATCTCGCGGACCTGCCCCTCGCCAACCTGTCGATCCGCGAGGGCGGCAGCACGTCCGGGGCAGGCTTCACGCCGGTGATGAGCATCCGGGGCGTCGGTCAGACGGATTTTACGATCAACACCGATCCGGGCGTCGGTGTCTATCTGGATGGCGTCTATCTCGGCCGCACCATCGGAAGCGTCCTCGATCTTCTTGACGTCGAGCGGGTCGAGGTCCTGCGCGGGCCTCAAGGGACGTTGTTTGGCCGCAACACCATCGGCGGCGCTGTCCGCATCATCTCGCGCGTCCCCAAGGTCGCCGAAGGATTCACGGGCAGAGTCTCGGTGGCGGCTGGCGAGGGCGACTATCGGCAGCTCAAGGTCGCGGCCGGTGGTCCGCTCGGCGATCGGGTTGCGCTTCGCCTCTCGGCTGTCGCGCGTCAGCGGGGGGGCTACGTGGATGCCCTGCAATATGACGATCTCAAGTTGGGCGACGAGGACCTCAGGGCCGGGCGGGCGGCTCTGCGCTGGCAGCCTGACGATGCCCTGACGCTGGACCTGGCGGCCGACTACACGCGACGGCGGGACGCGCCGGCCGCCAACGTGGCCCTACGGCTGGGCGGCCTATCGGATACGAGCCCAGCGCCCACGGGCGCCAACGCGACGTTCTTCAACTCTGGTAGCGGCCCGCCAGCCATTTCTCGTCCCCCGTTCGTGTCCGTGGATGCGCCGCGTTGCGCGACCGATGCGGTCTTCCGCGCCGGGAGCCTCACCTGCTACGGCGACGCCTGGCTCGCGGAGCGTGGCAATAACTCGGTCTGGACCGACAGGCAGGGCCGGCGGATCACGCCGACGAACGCTCTAGACTCCTGGGGTGAGGCCCTGACCGTCAATTGGGACTCGCCGATCGGCCTGCTGACGGTGATCTCGTCGCATCGCGCGTTCACCAGCACGTTCTACAATGACTTCGACTTCACGCCGTACGTGATTTTCCACAACAACAACGCCCCCTACAAACAGCGACAGTGGTCGCATGAGGCGCAACTGAGCGGCTCTGTCTGGGACGAGAGGCTGGACTATGTGGTTGGGGGCTATGTCTTCCAGGAACGCGGCGTCGTGTCTGTCGATCAGCTTACGCCCGGCGACGTGCCGGCGGCGCAGGCGAGCGCCCTGGCGGCGACCCTGCCGTACTTCCAGACGA
>Ga0307515_10012517_pt1 | contig 15957 bp, 1 predicted proteins | sample 17_EM_MG_FD_194513 | JGI IMG/M metagenome (GOLD analysis project Ga0307515, IMG submission 194513) | Populus trichocarpa ectomycorrhiza microbial communities from riparian zone in the Pacific Northwest, United States - 17_EM | ecosystem: Host-associated > Plants > Roots > Unclassified | place...
TGTAGTGAATCTCAGAATACAATTGGAGTTAATCTGTTGGGCAACCACTCCACCAGTTGTTATTACGTTGTTGACTTAGTTCTACCTACATACCTAGCCTATTGACAAGTCTACCGTAGTATTTCCTACAAGGCTTCGTTACAACCCGGCCTAAAAAAGACTAAAACCAACTAAAAGAACCCTAAAAAACACCTAGAGAATCCCCCTAAGATATATATATCGTAGGGGAGGCATATATTAAATAACGGTAGTTCGTACTTATGCGTAACCGCTAGTACTACGCCTAGCAATGGCACCCTATAATAAGGATGGGCGAATGCCATACTATAAAGCGGAAAGACCTCTATTAAGAAGGCATCTAATAAAATATAAAGCCTATTAGACGTGTCTAGTATCTAAAATTATAGGGGAGTAACTGTTAACTATAATAAACTAATATAACTTATAGAATGGCTCCGCTAGTCTAGTAATTCTTAGGCGCCCCTCTAGTAAACCCTTAATTAAATCCTCTAACAGCTAGGTAAAATTAAAAATAAATAAAAAACCCCTTTACTGGCGAACTATACCTAGGCCGCTATAGCTGTACTTTTATAGTATAGGGAACCTACCCCCCTTAAAATAATAACTGGGTATATAATTATAATATAACTAAATATAGAAAAAGTAAAGGGGCTTAGGGAATAATTAGAAATAGAGGTTCTTATGGAGATTTATAAAGAGGTCTATAACGTTATTATAGTCTAATACCTTAGGAGCGGAGATATTAAAGTTACCTTAAAGGACTAATAGGTAAAGAAACGAGCCGTAAGGGTAGGGGATAGGCTAGGAGAACGTATTGGCATAAAAGTGCTCTGTAAAGATTACCTAGTTAAAGTCCTAGTGGTTTTTATAAGCCTTAGGGTAGAAAAGGGACACTAGGTAGATAATATAGTAACTATATAAAAGATAGTAAAATAAACGGAACGCCTTATACTAGGATTTAAGATTACCTAAATCTAATAGCTTTAATAAGAAAATATAAACTAAGTATATAATAAGAATAATAAGAGGATATAAGGGTTACTAAAGATTTACTAGGGAGACGCCAATTAAATATATGGCTCCCTTATCGTTAGCATATATATACTAGAAATGCAAAAACTCCTTATTTAAAAAGGAATAATTATAAATAGCCTTATATATAATATAAGGCTCTATAACTATAGACTATACCTAAAATAATACTATTACTGTGTATAATAGAGACACACCTAATCTATATACGCAGTATAGATGTGCTACGGCTACTATATAGGCCCCTATAATATAAAACACTACTTAAATTAAGACTAAATAAAATGCGTAAACTATTACCAAAGTATATATAAGGCGTAGGAGAGAGAAAACTACATTAAATATAGGAGATAGAAGGTAAGGGCTTAATAGCTATAGGAATAACTATACGCTAGGTTATATAAATAGAAATAATAGGCAATAAGCTAGAGGGATATAAGTGCCTTTCTAGCGTTTCCTACCTTTAATATTAGAGGGCTAGGCTAACTATCCTAAGCCTTAACGGGCTAGAAGTAACGCTGCATAATATTACTAGACTAAATAGGGATATAAGGGTTGCAGGGATATAAGGGAGAGGACGCCCTATAGAAAGACCCCTATGGATAGCTATAGCAAGCTTAAGACCAGGATAATTAATAATTAAACTTAACGCAGTAAATATAATACTTATAGCTAACCTATAAAGGATATATAGCTAACTAGTAAGAATAGGGGAAGAACTAGAGATAATAATAGATTTAGATATAAAAGAGCTAGTAGGAATATAAGATATGGGAATAAAAAGCTCTATATAAAATAAGTAGATACTAGGGTATAGATATAAGAGATAGAAGTTCTAAATATTCTAAAGAAAGTGGAAATAGAAGAAGTAAGGAATAAAGAAGAGGCGAAGGACCCTTACTAGGGGTCCGCTACTTATTTATTATATAATATAACTGCGGTAATATAAACTACTAGCTTATAAGGCCCCTACTAAATAGTCTAGACCTAGATAAATACTATATCCTTACTATATAAGAGCCGTATTATAATACTTATATATAATTAATATACTACCCCTAAGAATTCTAGCTCCTATATAAACTAAAAGCAGCTATATATATATATACTTTATAATTAGTAAGACTATTAGCCTACCCTTATAGTTATAGTAGGTAGTTAACCTAGATATTATAGTTATAGCAATCTAGATATATAGGGGACTGGTATAAATTATTAATATATATAACCCTAGGGTTATAGGGATACTATAAATAGAGAATATTATATTAGTAATAAGCTTACTAAAAACCAAAGGTATAGAGTTTATCCTATTAGGAGATATAAACCTCTACTACCTACGGTAGGGGGGTATTTATATTACTACTAAATAATAGGTAGAATGCCTACTAAAAGCTATAGATAGCTGGGGCCTTAAACTAGCTACCCCTTTAGAAGTAATTATATGGCAATAAGGCACTGCTAGAAGTACAATTAACCTTATATTTATGGATAAAGGCCTATATTAAAGATTTAAAAGGTATAACCCTAAAGAAGAATAGGCACTTGCCTTAAACTATATCTATCACATATCAGGGGGGCTAATTTAGCGCGGTTACGACCCGGGTTAATACGAGGTTAGGGCCACCCCTACTAATAACGCGCCCGAACCCCGCACGAGGTCGCGCAGCAACCGCCCCCGAGTACTTTCGCACGCGATTTTGGGCGAAAAGGTACATAATTTATGTTAGATCGGTACTTCTGGACGGTCGCGTAATATTACTCTAAATTTATAACACCTAAACGGGCTCTATTCCTATATTAAGGCGTCTTAGTTACTATAGTACAGTCCTATATTAAGACGTCTCGGTTACTATAGTATAGTCCTACATTAAGGCGTCTCGGTTAATGCAGTGTAGTCCTATATTAAGGCGTTTCGGTCACTATAGTGCAGTCGTACATTAAGGCGTCTTGGTTACTACAGTGCAGTCCTATATCAAGACGTCTCGGTCACTAGTACAGTCCTACATCGAGACGTCTTGGTTACTGCAGTGCAGTCATATATTAAGGCGTCTTAATTACTACAGTGCAATTATATATAGAGGCGTCTTAGTCACTGTAGTACAGTTATATATTAAGGCGTCTTAGTTACTGTAGTAAAATAACTATTTAAATATTCTTATAAAGCCAATCTAAAGAACGCCGACCTTGTAGCTATTCTAGCTGGTTAATAGCCTATCTTTTGTCTCTTGCTATACCATCTTCTACGCGCCGTCTTATATCCTTAATTATTCTACGGCAACGGCTGTAGAATATAGCCTTGCCGTTAACCCGCTAGCGTGCCCCTTAGCAGCGATTAAGAGCTTTAATTAATAGCCTACCCGCTAGCCCTAAAGTCCACTTAGTCTAGAGCTAGAAGACTAAATTACCGCCTTAAAGCATTTTATATTTCCTTAGCGGCGCCTATAGGTTAAGGATAAATAGGAGAGATAGTTAAGTATTAGCTTATGCCTACGCCAGTAGGGGCAATATGGATATAGTAGACGGCTAAGCGGGCGGTATAGATATTATAGACGGCTAAGTAAACGGTGTAGATATTATAGACGGCTAAGCAAACGGTGCGGATATTATAGACGGCGGCTAAGTAGGTAGTATGGATATTATAAACAGCCAAGCAGGCGGCGCGGATATAGTAAACGTTATAGTAAACGGCATGGGCTTGCCTAAAGGTGGACGTATAAACTCTATAGGCCCTATTTAAATACCCATCTTCCCTTACTAGATCTATATAGGTGCGAATAATACTAATAACCTTTCTATTTTGCTAAAGCGTTCTAAGATCATCTATACGCGTAATTAAACCCCCTTTATCTTAGAGATTGCGGCCTTATATCTTAGCTTAGCTACGGCCTTATAGGCGGGCTAGTATTTCTATATTATTAGCTTATCTAGCGTAACTACGTTAGCTAGTAAGCTTTCTAGCTATATAGTAAACCTCTAGTACTCCTTACAGCTAAAGAGGGGGTCCTTTTATAGGGGGTGGAGCGGGAACTGCTTATATAGGATTACTAAGTCCTATAATAGGATTACCCTAAGCGTATAGAGGAGGCGTAGAAATCCTAAGCCTGTAAGATTAAGCTATACGATCTTATTATCGGCCCTACCTAGGTAGTAGACCTCTATATATTTTAGCTAGACGTTTATTACGGAACCCTACCATAGGGGCCTCCATAGGAGAGCCCCGTGCTCTTATATATACCTTACATATAGCTTATATTAGCTACGCGTAGGTATATTACCTCCTTACACCCTTAACCCTTATAATTAATTGCGTAATATCTTATAGACTCCTTAAATATATACGCTCTATAGCTACTATATAACGGAACCTTGTAGTAAGTACTACAATAGGCTCGTTATTGGGCTAGGTGTGTAGGTAATGTAAATTAAAGTCAACAACGTAATAATAACTGGTGGAGTGGTTGCCTAATAGATTAACTCTAATTATATTCTGAGAATCACTATAAAGAAAGAACTATCTAGAGTAGGGACTGTAGTCCTTTAAATACATAACCGTACTCCTAAGAACCTTCCTTATACGTAATATACGTATTATATATAAGGTACGTAAGTTCCTCTTATTCCTCCTGTTTAATATATAGTATATTATATAACCTACTTACTACTCTTTATTATATAGTTCTACCGGCTCCATCCTAGACCGTGCTTATATTAACTAACTAGCTTCTTCTAACTCCTCTCTAAGTAGTTATAATATTGTACTTAAAGCGTCCGTAATACTATCTCCCTCCTCTCTATCTTTGTCCTTAAAGATTCCTAATATCTCTAAGTTGTTTACTAGAGGTATAATATCCGTCTAATCAATTTAGTTAATATTATTACTTATTATGCCTAAAGCGTCCTCTTCTTTATACGCGCAACGTCGTGCCCACACTATTGCTGGTATACTATTACTTAGTGAAATTATGCTATCTCCGTGTTCTCGTTATACAAAAAAGGGATTAGTCTATATTATACTGGCAAGTCCCTTATCCCGGCAGCCCTCTTTATATTTAGAGTATACTAAAGCAAACATTTATTCCTCTTATGACGTTTATTCTACTTCTAACGCTAAGTATACGCGTTTTATAACTCTTAATAGTCTCTAAGTTCCCTAAGTAATTTGTTATAGGGTCTTATGTTTAAACTATTACTGCAAAGCTTAATAGTAACCTAGCGTAGGCCCTTGCTAAGCTTAAGCGTTCTTAAGACGCAGAATAAAAGGCCCTGGATGCTTATATCGCGGCGTTTACTTAGCTGCTCTGTCTTAAGAAAGTGCGTAAGAAGGTCTGTTTTAAGGAGTGGAAACTTATAAAATAGGGTCTATAGGAACTTGGTAATAAAAAAACTAACTCTCTTCCTATAAAGGAAATAACTCTAAGTAGTTCAGCAGTCGCTCTTCCTAGGTCCCCCTTAGGTGACTTATTTTTTAGCGATCCTTCCTTATTAATATTACTTAACCTATTTTTTTTAATACTCCTATACCTTTCCTATAGCGTTCTTTAAATTCTCTAGTGGTTCCTAGGTAGTCTTATTATAGCCTATTTATTTTACCTTATACTATATTTTATTGTTAACGTCCTTATAACTAACGATCTTTAAAACTTGCTATTTATCTTCCTCTTACCCTCTATATATGTCTACTTTGTAAACTAGTAGCTTAATATCTCTATATACTAGCTTTAGCATTATAATATACTATACTAGGTAGATTTTTATTCTGGCTAGTAGGTTTAACTTAAACGTAACCGGTAAAATCCTTTATATAATTTTAAAGGGTCCTAGTCTAACATAGTTTAACTTCTTACTTAGTCGTCAACTCTTGAAATTTTTGTGTAGTAGCTATACTTTATCCCCCTCCTTAAGATCTAGTCCCTTAGATCTCTTAGCGTCGTAGTATTTTTTTATTCTTTACTATACTACCTTAGCTGTCTCTATAAGGTTCTCGTGAAGATTTATTAATATCTCTATTCTTTACTTAGCTGTGCTACTTATCTTCTTTACTTAACGTAGCGATAATGATATTCTTAGTTCGTATCCATAATTCGCCTTAAATAGTAACGTACCTATTCCTTCCTATGGTGTTATATTATATATAAACTATATAATTGGTAACAATAATACCCAATTATTCTATGCGTAATTAATATAGTGTTTTAGATACTGCTTTAGTGTCTAATTTAATCTTTCTATTTAACTGTCTATCTGCGAATAATATATAGTGGAAGTTGCTGCTCTAACTCCTTGTTTTACTAAGAATACCTTTTAAAATGCTGCTATAAATCTTAAATCCCTATCCGATATAATTTTGCTTAGTGCTTTATATTTTATAAATACTTCTTTAATATAGATTCTAGTAACATCTTCCGCTAAGATTTCTTCTATATATGCTATAAAGTATCCCCACTTTATAAGCTTGTCTACTATTACTAAGATTATATTATAATCTTATTCTATAATAGGGTCTCTTAATTTTAGCAACTTAATAATAAAGTCCTATAATATGACTTCCTATAGTCTTTCTGGTATTTTAATAGGTTATAGCCCTCTATATGGCTTATACCTCATTAGTTTATTCCTTTAGTAATCTAGATATTCCTTTATAATTTTTCGTGCTAAGTTCTAAATTCCGTTAATAATGTACTCCTTTTAGAGTCTTACCACTAAGCCTATAGCTCCGTTATGTCCTTAAGTTAATCCTTTATAAAAATCTTCTATAAAATACTCCGCTATACTTCTTAGGATATACTTTACTTCTTAGTTCTCGTATATATCTATCTATAGATCTTTTAGCTATACTTTTAAAATTCTTTATACCTAAAAGCTTTTTAGTAACTTATAAACTCTCTTTAGTTCTTCTTAAGTTGCTATAATTTTTAGGTAATTGTATTTAATTAATCTATCTATATCTTTTCGCAGTAAAGCCCCTAATGGCTTTTTATTATTTTATAGTTTAGCCTTTTAACTTAACGTATCGGCTCGCGTGTTATCTGTACCCTTAATATACTAAATCTTAAAATGGTATTTTATAAGCATCCCTGCCCATCTAATCTGTTTTTAGTTAAGTTCCTTTATTATAAGGAATCCTATTAAGTTTTTATAATCCGTTTTAACCATAAATAGTTTCTCTATACCTTATAAGAATACTCTTTATTTCTTTAATACTATAACTATACCTAATAACTCCTTGTTATAGATGTTATAGTTTAACTCTAGTAGTGTTATTTTCTAACTATAGTATGCTACTAGGTGCCATCTATCTAGATATTTTTATATAAAGTATGCCCCTAGTGTAAAGTCTAATGCATTTATTTCTACAACCGTCTCTAGTCCTAGTTAATAGATTTTAAGAACTGGCTTCTAGGTAAATAACCTCTTAACTTTTTTAAATAGTTTTTATTATTTCTTTCCCCATACCTATAGTTCTTCTTTCTTTATTAACCGCGTAAATAGCTTAATATCCTTTAACTATTGCGCTATAAACCTTTTATAGTAGTTGCAAAACCTTAGGAATAATCTTAGCTACGTAACGTTCTCTAGTTTTTGCCAATTTACTATAGCCTTAATCTTTTTTAGATCTATGCTAAGTTGGCCTAGTTTAATAATAAATCCAACAAAATTAGTCTTCTTGGTAAAGAACTCGCATTTCTTAATTACTACTAGCATCTATTCTTCTTATAGTCTCTTTAAGACCTATTTAATATATTCTCCATATTCTTTCTTAGTTATTAAGTAGATAATAATATTATTAAGATATACTATAATAAATTTATCTAAGTGTTCTCCTAATATATTATTAATTCGCTTCTAGAACGTTGCTAGTATATTTATAAGCCCAAATTATATAACTAATGGTTTATATAGTTCTTCCTTTAACCTAAAGGCTGCCTTCTATTTATTGCCTTCCTTAATTCTGATCTAATAGTACGCCTATTTTAGATCTATCTTTATAAAGATTTATACATTGCCTATCCTATCTTAGATTTCGCTAATTAAGGGTAAAGGATACCTATCCTTCCTAGTAATGCCGTTTAATTGTCTATAGTTAATGCACAGTCTTAATTTACTATTTTTCTTTAGTATAAATAGTACTAGATAACCTGCTAATAACTGCGATGGTCTAATATATTCCTTTTATAAGTTTTCTTAGACAAACTCCTTTAATGCTCTTTCTTTTTCTTTAGTAAGCTTATAAATTAGAAAGAACTTTAAACTTATTTTTGGTTCTAATTCTATCTTATAGTCCTATGCTATATAATCTAATAGCTTCTTACTTTCTAGTGACTATAGTTTCTTACTATACTTGTGGTATCTCTTTAGTACATAGCTTAGCCCTTTTTCCGTTTCTTTATAGGTCGCTCCTACTTAGTACTATACTAACTTAGCTTATTATTACATCTTACGTCATTAAGTATCCCTAATATTGACCTAACCTATAACCTAATTGATTTTTAGATTGTACTCCTATAACTAAGGTATTCCTAATACTGCCTTATTATTTCCTAATGGTAATATGTCAAAAAACATCTTAACTCGTCTTCCTTTAATGGTTAGCTAAATAGGTCCTATTTTAAGGTTAATAATGCCTCCTCCGTAGGCTATCGGATCTCCTAAAATCGTCACTAATAGGTAAAAATACTCCTTTTTCCTATATGGTAACCCTATTCTTTTAACTACTACTAGTAAAATGTGGTTCCTTATTGCTCTACTATCTATTAATGCCTTAAACTATTAATCTTGCCACTTAACTTGTAAATTTAGGTGTTGTCCTTAAATTCCTTTAAGGGTTTAAGGCTCTACTACTAGTTCCCTCTGGTCCTATAGGCCTCTACTTTTCCTAATTGGCTACTTAATCCTATTTATACTTGGTCTAACTTAGGCTAATACTTAGTTCGCTTTTTGTCCTTAATATACTATAAATAGGTGTTTTCTAGATATTCCCACCATTGTTATCCGTCTAGGCATTCTTCTGTAAGGAATCTTCCTAGTTAAAGTATTAAGTCCCTTTATTTTTAAACTTCTATAGGGTACTAACTATGCATATATTTAGCGTTTTAATATTTTGCCTTATCTATCATCTAATATATCCTTATTAGATACTTTTAGTTTTTATCCTTAGGTGCTCTATATATATTATACTTATTATCCATATATACGATCTATACTAATGTATAATATGCCTAGTATCTTAGGTTAACTCTTAGCTTGTCTTCATCCTTAAGTTTAAACCTTTCTCGTATTAATCTAAGCGTTACGACTTTATTTACAGGTACTAAGATTTGCCTTTCGCTTCTCCAGTCCTCTAATTGCTCCTTTAGATCTTTTAACGTTATAATTAAGGCTCCTTTAATATAAGTTATAGCCTTCTTCGTGATTAGGTAGTCTTAGATAACTTTTTTTGTCTAACCATATATAGAAATCTTCCCACTTATTATTGCGTTGTTATCTATACCACTTTTAGTATAACCCTTTAAGTATATACGGTTTGTTTATAAGGAAGTATCTTTTTATTACTATGTTATAATAACCTTTTATATATCGTTCTTCGAATCTAGTTAGAATCCCTAAATTCTCTTCTTATTCCAGTTCGGTAAGCTACTTAGCTCTTAATATGCCTGCTCTAGGCCTATTGGTGACCTTTTATATAGGTGCTCCATCCCTTATATGTCCTAATATGCTAGATTTCTTATCTAGTTTCTGTTCTTGCTATAAGGTAATTTTTGCTCTAAATTCCTCTATAGTTTCTTTCTTATTACGTCTTATAAGTGGATCTTTAAAGTTTTCTTACTTCCTAATCTTATTAATAGTCCTTATTTATATACTAAAATCTTAGTCCTATAAGATTCTTAGTTCTAAGCTTGCTTTTAACTTAAGCTTAGCTCCTGCCTTAGTCTAACTAGGCGTCTATAGTGTTCTTATCTTATCTTAAGAGTCTTAAATCTCACTTATCTTATCTTAAGAATCTTATACCTCTAGGAATCTCTATCCTAAGCTTATTTGTATATCTTTAAACTAAGCTACTACCCTACTCTATTAGTTTGCGTCCGTTATAGGTTCTTAGGTATACCTTATCTCGTCTTAAGAGTTTTAGTTATCTCTTATCTTATCTTAAGAATTTTAAGCTTTTAGCTTTTTGCCTTTATTAAGTAGTAAATTAGCACTAGCAGTTGTTTACTTACTTAATCTCTGTAAGATACTCTTCCTTCTATTTTATAAAGCGATGGATACCGTATCTAATAGTATTATAATGCCCATTACTAAACCTTGCTCTATAGCGGTCTTAGTCTCATCTTCTATTATAACTTCTTTAAGGTTTATACGCTCCTAGTAAGCTACCTTTATTGCCTTGTTATCTGTAAATATTTTACCTATATTAAACTTATCGTCTTTAATATCCGATCTGCGCGATAGTTCGTTAGTTCCTCTATACTTTATAAATTTTGGCTCTTATGGCCAATAGCTTACGCCATACTTAGCGTCTTTATAAATTTGGTATGCGTTATTGTAATAAAACGTAAAACTTTTAATTAAACACTCTTTTATTCCTTATAGTACACTATTATCCCTCTATACGTATATGTCTTCTACTACTAGTCTAGTTCCCTTTATTATATAATAACTCTAACCATTTTTATAATTCCTTACGAAATGACCTAGTTTCCCACAATTTATATAAGCTCCCTCTTTAAACCACTGACTTTGCTATAGAGTCCGCCTAAACGTCTTCTGCTACTAAGATCCCTAATTTAGCCCCTACTCCCTAGTCTTATAATTACTAGATTCTTAACCTCTAGGTTTCTATAGTTTTTTACTCTATCTTTTATAGGCTTCTTTAGTACCACTTAGGTCTATTGGCTCTGCGCTATACCATAGTTTCTAACTTTACTTTAGTTATTGTGTACTTTATATCTTATATAACTATAGAACTCTGTCTTAACCCTTCTTAGCCTATTCCCTTTAGTAGATCTAATTGTTAATCTTAATCGCTTAATTTATTAAATCCCTTAGGGTGTCCGTATCTTCTATTAGAATAATTATATCCTAGACTTTAGCCTTAAGTCCTTATTTATACTATGCTATAAGCGCCTTATTATTCCACTTAACTTATATAGCTAATATTTGGAACTATGTTATATACTTAATTGCTAAAGTTCGCTGTGTAATATCTTAGAGTTTTTTTTCCGCTATAGTTATTACCTCTAAATCTCCAAATATTTGTATAAGCCGCTCCACAAATTTCTCCTAATTTAAGAACATAAACCGCACCTCTTAATTAGTGGTTATTATTCTATTTACCTATATTTCTATAAGATAGGGCTTAAACCACTTAAGTGCCCTTCCTAATAGGAATAGTCCTGTATACGCTATTCGATCTATAAGTATTAGCAGTTTTACTCCTTCTTATATAACCTTAAAGTGTATTTATATAAGGAATTCTTTAAGCTTTAACCTCTCTCCTAAGAATCTCTTAATTAAAGGTAACTTAATCTTTGCTACCCCTATCCCGTTAATCTTTTATTTAAGTGTCGCATTATTCTCTATTAACTAGTTAACTATCTTTTATAATTATCTAACCGTTATAGGTTGTTATAAGTTAGTATTTACTATACTAGTGTCACCTTCTAACCTTAAAGTAGTTGCCACCGTCAATAGCGTTGTAGTGGCTGCTTTTAGTGGTATGTTATTTAACTTTCTTGTATTTAATACTGTAACTAGGTAGTAATTATATAACGGAACCTTGTAGTAAGTATTACGATGGGGTTATTATTAGGCTAGGTGTATAGGTAATATAAATTAAAGTTAATAACGTAATAATAACTGGTAGAGTGGTTGCCTAATAGATTAACTTTAATTATATTCTGAGAATTACTATAAAGAAAGAACTATCTAGAGTAGGGACTATAGTCCTTTAAATATATAACTGTACTCCTAGGAACCTTCCTTATACGTAATATACGTGTTATATATAAGGTACGTAAGTTTCTCTTATTCCTCCCGTTTAATACGTAGCATATTATATAACCTACTTACTACTTTTTGTTACATAGTTCTACCGGCTCCATTTTGGACCGTGCTTATATTAACTAACTAGCTTCTTCCGACTCCTCTCTAAATAGTTATAATATCGTACTTAAAGCGTCTGTAATATACTGCCCTCGTTCTATAACATTATATTACGCCTTTTTACTACTAACGCTTAGCCTATAACTAATTTTACATCTTTATAATACTGCAGGCGCTGCTAAAAGCAGCGTATCTATAAATTACCTTACTTTATACTTCTAAGGAACCCATAATAGTAAGACGATATTCCTTATTAGCTACTATATTAAACCTAAAGAACAATCTAATACCTACACTTAACCTACGACGCCAATCAATCTCAGGAGAATTCAATTTATCAGCCCTAACCCCTAAGGAGATGGACACTAATAATGTCTTATCTTTTATTAACTATATAACTACGGATAAGTAAATAAAAGGGCTACTACCTATTAAAATTAAAATATAAGACGCCGAGATATTTACAAAAATGGTAGTATAAGACCCTAATAAATACTACCGCCTTCTATAGAACTACTACCTAAAGCTTATATGAGCTAAGATGCGTATTACCTAAAATCGCGATATTATCTAAGACCTATAAGCTTATAAGGCGCTCGCTAATAATATATATTAAGAAACTAAAGACGACCTCTATGTGTCTAAACGCGACGTCTAACAGTTAAAGAAGAATAAAATTGTACTAATTGCTACGGTCACTAAAAAAGAAGGCATAATTAAATACCTATAATCTTAGCTTAATAAGCACATTTGTAATAACGCTAGATACCTCTCTACTATATATAACGCCACCTAAGTCTCTATACCCCCGGCAACTTTACCTACTTAACGCTTAACAGAGGGTTAGCGCTAAGCAGCTTTACCTAATAGGAACCCCTACTAAAGCAGCAATAATAAAAGCCATAATAATTAGACCTAAACTGCCATTATAGGATCTAATACACACTACCTTAATCCCCTAGTCTTTTAAGGAGACCGCAAGGAATATAGCTACTAGAAGATGTAAACCCGTAAGAAACTAACTTAGAGTACCTACCTTTTTCCTATAGAAGACACTAAGATTGGCTATATTATCGGGCGAATAAAGGGTACACTATTTAACAGACTCTTCGCCTAATAGGAGACTAATAGCCCCTAGAAGTGGCAGTCTTACTAAAAAGTCCTTAATAATCTTAACCTAATATACCGTAACTATAACCTACTAGCCACTAACCGAGCTAAACTACGTGCCCTAAAGATAAGCCCTACTAAATTATTTAACGAGTTCTATATTAAATTTTAGGAATATACTAGAGCTCTTACCTAAGATAATACTAAAGACTAAAAGGATCTCCTTAAAAAAGTTACTTATTGCCTTAGTTATGCAGCTACCAGCTATAACTATAATAATATTTATAAGATAGTAGCAGCCCTATAAAAGATTAAATAATAACTAAATTAGATTACTACTACTAACCCTTACTTAAAGACCTCTCTATAAAAGCCCTCTGGGCCTACTAAACCTATATATACTAAGCCACCAACGCCTACTACCTTAAGTACCACTAAAGCCAATATTAACTTCTCTATACTAACCTTTCCGTAAAAACTCCTAGACAGAAAGCGCGAGCTACTTTAAAAATTAGGACGCTGCTATAGATGCTGTTAAAAAGGCTATTATTATAATAACCTAAACTACCTAATAGCTAGGTTTAGTACCTACCGCCTAATATCTAACCTAATGCCCTAAATACTAAATACGTTGCTATACGCCACTACTATATAAGACGAAAACGTAGTAATAATAGTAAAATCGGATACGGAAGCGGAAAACGCTAAGTCTTAGCCCTAAGTCGCGGGTTAGGACGCCCTAATAATAAAGGGATCTATATATCGGCCTACTTAATAGATAACTTAGTAAAAATAAACGGATAAAAATAGATAGTTTTACCTATAATAGGAACTACTGCTATAAAATAATATAAAAGCCGTTCTATAATTAACTATAGAGCTACTAACTAATTTATAGATACCTAACTCGTGCGTACTTATAACCTACCTACCTTACCCCTTACTAAAGCCCGCGCCCTATAACTCGCTAATAGTAGTTATACTATATAGAAGATTACCTATATAATATAACTTTACTTAGATATAAACGGGCACTAGGAAGAGCTTTAGGCCTATATTACACTACTTACTAACTACCCTATTATCCTTAGAATAAGCTAGCTTAAATAATATAACCCCGCTATTAACTAGGAAAAGAAAAAAGCAACCTTTAACTCTAAATACTGTAGAGAAACTTGCCTAGGATATAGCCTAGCTACCTCTATTTACTTACCAGGATATTAACCTAAGAAACCCCTTATTACCCTACCTATAACTAACTGCCACTATATAAGTACTGCGGCCTTTTACCGTATAGCACGTAGGAAAGGCTAAACTATTACTGCAGCTTCCTAATTACGACTATATAAGCTTAATAAAGAATAGAACTACGTCCTCTATAGTAATAGGATAGATATAGTTAACCTTCTAGAAGACGACGCCCCTGTAAAACTCTACGGACTTTTACCTTTAGACTTTAAGAAGTTTATAAAACTTAAAAAAGGATTTACTAATAAAGAACTCCGTAAGCTCCTCCCTAAGAGGTACTATGACTTTATTAATATATGCTTATAAAAGGGCGTAAATATACTCCCCCTATATCGACCTAATAACTATACCATTAATATTAAATAAGGAAAAACGCTACCTTATAAAAGACCCTACCTAATATTAAAAGACAAACTTTTAGTTATAAAAAAGTATATCGACGAGCACCTTAATAAAGGGTTTATTCGTCCTAGTATATTACTAGCAGCCGCCTCTATCCTTCTTACTAAGAAGCTAGGAGGAAATATCCGATTTTATGTTAACTATAGAGGACTTAACGCTATTACAATTAAAAACTAATACCTAGTACCGCTTATATGGGAGACCCTTAAGCGGCTTAGCCAAGCCAAAATCTATACTAAGCTTAATATTATTGCTATCTTTAACTATCTCTAAATACGGGAAGGTAATAAATGGAAAACCGCATTCGTATTACGCTTTAGCCAATTTAAATATACCATTATACCCTTTAGCGTATGTAATAGCCCAGGCACCTTCTAAAGCTATATTAATAACGCCTTACGGGACTACCTTAATGACTTCTACTCCGCGTACCTGGATAATATACTTATTTATAATAATAATCCTTCTAAGTATACTAAACACGTTTAAAAGGTCCTATAGCGCCTTAGGGATATAGGACTTTATATTAATTTAAAGAAATGCAAATTTTTAGTTATAGAAGTAAAATACCTTAGACTAATTGTTACTATTAAGGGTGTCCGTATAGACCCCGAGAAGGTATATATAATTACTAAATAGCAAGCCCCTAACTATATTAAGGATGTATAAGCCTTCCTTAGTTTTGCTAACTTCTATTAGAAATTTATATACAACTTCTTAGGTATAGTAGTACTACTTATAGTAATAATGTAAATAAAGGGCCTTTTTATAAAAGGAGGGAAAACGTACCTACGCTTTACCTAGACGCCTAAATGCGAGAAGGCGTTTTAAGACCTTAAAAATGCCTTTACTAAAGCACCTATCCTAGCCCACTTTACACTAGGATAATAACTCTATCTTAAAACCGACTCCTTAGACCACGTTAACGCAGACATCCTCTCCTAGATAGGTAACGACGGTTTCCTTTACCTAGTTATATTTTACTTATCTAAGCTTATACTATAAGAGTATAATTATAAAATCTATAATAAAGAACTCCTT
>Ga0307515_10012518_pt1 | contig 15956 bp, 6 predicted proteins | sample 17_EM_MG_FD_194513 | JGI IMG/M metagenome (GOLD analysis project Ga0307515, IMG submission 194513) | Populus trichocarpa ectomycorrhiza microbial communities from riparian zone in the Pacific Northwest, United States - 17_EM | ecosystem: Host-associated > Plants > Roots > Unclassified | place...
TCCCGTATGCTTAATTTAGTAGTATTTTATGATAACAAAAAAAAATGACTTCTTTTCTTGTCAATCTTTCCATCTCATTTGCTTCTTCCTTTTTTACCTTTTTTTTTCTTAAAATGAAAATGAAGATAAATTTATATATAAAAAAATGAAAGGGACTAAGTTATATATATATATATAGTTTTTCTAACTACAAGCAGCATTAATTAAGTAGTTTTATTCAACTTCAAGAACTAAGCTATAACTAACTTGATGATGTAAATGTATTAATAATAACTTAGTTCTTGTGGTTGATTAAAACTACTTAATTAATGCTTGAAGTTAGAAAAACTATATATTTAATTTTTATATTTACATATTTATTTATAACTTAGTTTTTTCTATTTAATAAAAATTATTTTTTAAAATATTTAATGCTTGAAGATATATTAAAATAATATTTTTTTTATTTTTTTATCAGAACATTTAAATGATATATATATATTAATTTAAAATTCTTGAAAAATATGGTTAAAGTACACTCCAAAACAGTGAAGAAATATGTAGTGAGAATAGCCTTCATCTTTTTGACTTTTAGGTAGAAGAAATGAGGGAATTTCAATTTCAAGATCAACAATTGACGCCAAATGATTGTACTGAGAATAATACAAAACTATTTTTAACAACTGAAAGCACCAAAACCAGCAGCCTTTTCGGCTTTTTGCTACCTTACTGTCCACAAACACGAGCCTAAATGTAGGGTTGGGACAATGTATTTTGCTTTGACAATACGCCGGATAATGCTCTCTTTTGGAGTTAAAAACGCAAATAATTCTAATCAGCTACCAAATTGAGATCTGTCCAAAGAAAAGCAACCAAAGTTCAACAGACACAGAGTGACATTTCAACAATACCCTTTTTTGACCTTTATACCTTTTCTTTTTGACTTTCCATTCCCCCCATCTATCCATCATTCTCATGACACGCTCTATCTATAGTGGACTGCAAAAGCTTTCATCACCCAGCACTTCCCACAGTTTTTTTCTCTTTTTTTTCCCCGCAGCTGGGCTGTGTTCTTTTAAAATCTTGATTTTTTTAATTATTTTTTTATATTTTTAAATTATTTTAATATATTGATTCAGAATCTCTAATGCATATTATTATCAATGCTACTTTCATCTAATCAAAGCACGTGATAGAAACATCATTATATAATTTCAAATTAGTTTATTAGCCCTCAAAATTAATATCGAGAATCTTAGATTGACAATTTTGAGTGGAAGACATGCAATCCATGGAAAGCGCCAAAAGTGTTTTAGGTATCGAATAAGAGTTGCTTGAACTTTGTCGATAAACATCCTAGCATGTTTGAAAGGAAAGCTTTTACTTTTATGTTAAATAATTAATTTAATATAAAAATTGTTGGGTAAAGTTTTAATATATAATTTTATATTATTTTTTAAAATACATCTTCAGATGAAAACACTTTGAACTTAAAACTTGTATATATCACACTATTATTTGCTTAATTTTTATCAAATAAATAGATATTATAAAATTCAAACTCGTGATCGCTTGATCAATAAAATTATGGTACAATTTAATCTAAAATTTAAGTTCTTAGATAATATCTCTAGATGTAATTTATATTATTTTTTAATTGTTTAAAATCAAAAAACAATTATTTATTAAATATTCTTTAATTCTTCCGTTTCCTCAAAATTATGATAATTCCTTTCGATGAAGTCTAAGTGCTTACAAGTGTTTTTATTGTTCATTGCCGTCAAACTCAATAATGGAACGAAATTTTGAATTGATGCAGACCCGAAGAAAGTCAACGACCTAAACTCATGGGAAAAATAGGTTTTAACTAAGAGTTAGGACAAAATTATAAGACAAAATATAACCCCCACAAAGCCATTTATCTTCAATGCTAATTAATAATGCAACACGTATAGTCATAGACTGTCGAGAACATGAAGCCTCGGATTACACATACGATTAAAATTTGTTTTTTTATCTGAAAAAAATATTAAATTAATATTTTTTATAATTTATTATACTTATATCAAAAGTTAAAAAAACTGCATGGGTTGCTTTAATTCTTGTGGTCATGTAGTAAATCACTAAGCCTAACAAGATATATATATTATCTACACATGGATTTAATTGAGATATACATAAGTTGATCCAAACATTTACATTAATAAAAAAAAATTAAAATATATATGGTACCTAGTTCATTACATCATTGTTGTACAAAAATAATTTGAGACTCATAAAAATATCAGATTATTAACTTATCAGTAAGCATTTGTTATTCTAAGAGTAATAGTTTTTATACCAAAATCAAATCCAAAGTTTAAATGGGTTAGGTCTCTTTAGAATTTTAACTCATTTGAGAATTAATTGCACAAATTTATATTTTTAGATTTGACCTCCTTGAACCATCATTTGAAAACGAAGTTATTCTTAAATTTTCATCCAAAAGTTTTTCAAAAGAATCACATTAAACTCACTAGATTGCTTAAAAAAAAATATAAGAGCAAAATTGAATATGTAATTAAACTAGGGACTTCGTTAATTTTATTAAAAAAAAAAAAGATAATTACCTTCTGGTAGAGATTATCATACTTCCACAGCCATTCCTAGCTGATCTCTATCACACCTATATGCAATAATGGAAATTTATCCCTTATGCCATAATTCCGTATATTAAAAAAAAACAAAAAAAAATTGTTTTGGTATTTTTGAAATGTAGGCAAAAATCTTTCAAAATTTTACAAACTTGTTCTAAAATCCATGCAATATTAAAAAAAAAAAAACATGTCAAAATATTTTAGATTTTTTAAAAAAAATACTTAAATAACTTTAGAATTTTTAGTTATATGCAAGAAAAAAATAAATATTCTAATTTTATTTTTTTATTCTTTGCTCGGCAAAAACTCAATTTTCTTTGTAATAAAACTACAAAAAATAGGCTTAAGGAATGTTTTTCAAACACACCCTTAAATCTAAAAACCCTTCAAAAAAATTATGGCAAACTAAACAGGGTATAAACCATTGAACCCACCTTTTATTTTACCCAATCCGACTAGGTTGACCTGAAATTTTTGGTTTGACCATAAACGAAACCAAAAATTCTAGTTTGACCCGAAAACAACCTATAAACAAAACTAAATAATAATAAAACATATTAAACACCCAAATAAACACAAAAACTCAAAAATTCTTGAACAAAACGAATCAAACACAAAAAAATGAAGAACACCGAACATGACTCAACAACATGGGTTCCAAAACAAACCAGATTTGGTAAAAAAAAAATGAACATACATGTTCAAAATCATGTAAGGATCAATATTCTAGCATCCATTCACTTCGATTATCACTAAAACATCACAATTTTTGTCAAAATAGATTTCAGTTCAAAACCAAAATCATAATATTATAGCCTATCAAAAACATGTTATTGATGCAAATAAACACCAGATTATCTACTAATCATGCATAACGAATGTGTCTATGCAAAGAGATGGACCAAACATGGTCTGAATCTAGAGGCTAAGACAATATTTTTCTCCAGACCATGCCTAGAAAACCTAGAAAATCTCCGGTAAAGGCAGCCACTATTTGCAACTCAGTTAACTTGAAAATCTAATCTAGTGATTCCCTTTAACTAGAAACAAAATCTTTATCTTCAACTCGGTTAACCTAAAATCTCAATCTAATGATTCTCTTTAACCAGAACCAAAAGTTGCCTTCATCTTGGTCAACTTGAATCCCTAATCTTAATCTGGTAATTTTCTTTAACTAGAACCAAAATCTTTGTTTGCAGCTCGGTTAACTTGAAATTCCAGTCTACTGATTTCCTTTAACCAGAACCAAAATCTTACAGCTACTAGAAGAATCGTATGCTCATAGCTATTCTCCTGTACAACTGTCTTTTTTTTCAACTCAGTTGACTTGAAATCTTGAATCTCAGCGATCATTGGAGCTTTTTAAGGGTGTCTTTAACTATTTTGATTAAATTCAAAATATTTTTATTATAGAATTGAAAATTGAGATTTCTGATGGCAGGTTTCCCAAAACTCAGATTCTTAATGGTAGTTTTTCATGTTCTTCCTTATGATAGGGTTTGAACTTTCTTCTTCTCTTAAGAATTTCCTAATAGTAAGGTTTTTATCACTTTTCTGCGTGATTGTAGGGTTAGGATTCCTAATGGTAGGGTTCCTCATTTTCTCCTTTCATGATGATAGGGTCTAATCAAGCTCTTTCTGAACTTTCCTGGTGTTTCCTAATTGCAGGGTTGAAATCTGTCCTTCCTGATGATAGGGTTGAATTTCTTGATGCTTTCTGATTGCAGGGTTTACCTATCTTTCTTGATGGCGGGGTTAAACTGATACTTCCCGATCACAAGGTTTGAAAACTTAATGCTTCCTAATCGTGAGGTTTGAAAACTTGGTGTTTCCTAATTACAGGGTTAACCTGAAGACTCTTCTTGATGACAAGGTTGATCTTCTCTTTTTCTTGTAATAGTATGGTTCTTCTCATTTTCCTTTCTGATTGTAGGGTTTAACAACTAATACTTCCCAATCGCAGGGTTTGAACTTGGTGCTTCCTGATTGAAGGGTTTAACTGATACTTCCTAATTGCGGGGTTTGAAAACTTGGTACTTCCTGATTGAAGGGTTTAACTGATACTTCCTAATTGCGGGGTTTGAATTGACCTAAAGACTTTTCCTGCTGACATGGTTGATCTTTTTTATTTTCTTAAGAATTTTCTAAAAATAGGGTTCTCATCACTTTTGTTCCTGATTGCAGGATTTAACAACTAATACTTCTCGATCACAGGATTTGAACCTAGTGCTTCCTGATTGTAGGGTTTAACTAATACTTCTTGATTGCAGGCTTTGAAAATTTGGTGTTTCTTGATTGTAAGGTTTACCTAAAGACTCTTCCTGATGACAAGATTGATCTTTTTATTTTATTGAGAATTTTCTAATAGTAGGGTTCTCCTCACTTTCCTTCATGATTGCAAGGTTTAACAATTAATACTTCCTGATTGCAGGATTTAACTGAGATTCCTTGCTATCATAGCTCAACGATTCTTTATTTGTCAACTCAGATTCATCAAAATCTTACTAGATGTCATTGAGGATTTTTCCTGAAAAAATCAAAAATATTTATGCAATGCTTTAAGGTTAGATGATAAGCATACATCCTTAACTGATTTGAAATATATCCCCCCCTCTTTGATGCTTCTTCATCATAGGGTGCCTTTACTTGCTATCAAAAGTTTTCTTGGTTTTCTGATTCACCAACTCATTCAAGTTTATGGTATGTCAATCATTCACTCAAATGTAAATACAGTGCCCATCCTAGGTTATCTGTAATGATTATTGCTCTTATTATTTAAAGCTTGACCATGCCCCCAGGTATGACATTGCTTGTTTTATCATGAAAGAGTTCAACGAATCATTCAACTTCTTGGATTATTTCAAAAGGTACCCTCTAATTAGTTGTGTGCATCGTGCCAACAATTATCAAAATATTTTCTGGTGTCGACCTTATCTTAAATTGTCAATCAGTCATGAAATTGCTTTTAATTTAACCGTACTTTTCTTTTCTGATCTGAGCATTATCAACTCATTTGACCAAGCTCCTTTATACTATCTTCATAAAGGATCTTACGCAACCCATCAATGAAGCACTTGCTTTCAAACAATCATTTTTTTCTCAAGAGCTAACCACGGACTTTCAAAAATTTTGTTCATTCCTATCTCATTTTCTAAATGAAACCAAAGAGATGCTAGTTTTGAAAGTATTTTAAAAATTAACTTGATCAAAGATGCAACACAAGCCATTCAATACATGCAATTATTTGATTATTTTGCATTTTGAAAACAAATATTGACTCGATTTAAGATTAAAACAACTTGTTTGACTCTTTTATGGTTCTTTGTGTTAAATTTTATTCTCTCATTTTGGGTATATCATTTAATGGTATACGATAAGGTGACCTTTTATAGATTTCAACAGCAAAAGGTTTGAGTCAAAACTCGAGGTTCTATCAAGAAAGATTGTCTCTTTTGAACAACTTTTTTATCGGCATGCATAATAACCAGTAACTTAGTTCGTGAAGCCATGACCTTCATGAAAAAGCTCTTCATGTTTTGAGAGCGTCATTTATCGATTCAAATCATAATACAGGCTATGACTCATGGTTATAAAATGAAGGGAAATTCATAGGCTGAAAAAGTGTTTGAGGGTTTTAATGATATAGGACCACCATCAACTATTCACTTCACTCTTTCTTTTGTTGTCTTTGTAAGAAATATGACATATAATCTTGTCATTCATTTCAACCAGAATTTTCACCTCGATCAATCAATAGTTTAGGAAGTTTCATAACCATGTCATTCCTTTCATTGTCAATTTCAAACTTAAAGAGAAGAGTAAAGCTAATTGCTCATCATTTATCTCATGATATTTTTTCATCTTTTTGTTATCTTAATAAAGGCCATAAAGCAACTCTAACTCCTCATTTGATGGATAACTTATATTTTATCTAATTATTTGAATACACAATAATCTCAATCATATTTTTCTTAACAAGAGGCTTATCATAGATACTAAAAGACATGGTATTTCATTTTCTTGTCTTTCGATCTTTTGGGTGTGTTTTCCCATCAATTTTATTTCTTCTTTTTTTTTTCATTCATACCCCTTCAGTAATCAACTTTTGGAATTTTTATGCCTTTCTTTAATTAAAATATCTCTCGCCTTTCCTATTTATGGCTTTTTCTACTTTTAGCCCTTTCTCGGTCTTTTGTTTTTAGCATTTCCTTCACCATTGATTCTATCATTATCTTTATCCTTTCAATAAAAATCTCTCACTTGCTCCTAGTGTGGGGTGTGATCGATGTTAGGGTTTCTTTTTTAAACAAATATTCCAATAGGCTTAGATTAGGACTTCAAGGGATATATATTTTAAGAATTGTGAAAGGAATAAACAAAGATGGTATTTTCTCAATTCAAGCTATGTCAGTTAGAACCGATAAATTTTGACCTTGTCTAGCATAATATTTTAGACTTACAAAGAACCATGATTTACGAGTCCATAACTATTGAATCCATTACATGTCAATATGTATATTGTTAAAACTTAGCTCATATGATGTGTGGTTTAATTTCATATGTGAGTTCAATATTTGTTTATTCACTCCATGTCATTTTAACAAACGTCAAATCATTTCTACAATCAAAAAATCTTTTAATATATTTTTTTTTTCAAGATTGATTAGCCTTAACTTCACATCTTGGAGTTTGATCAAGATATTTTGTTAAAATACCCTTTGAAAGAAGCATCTCTTTCAAAATAATCATAAGACAAAGAACAAAGTACAATTAATTGAAAGTACGTGATGCAGTCATGATACATGAAAAACATATAGAAGCAAAATACAATGATCATTCTCTAGGTAACTGCATATTATTTATGTCTTGTCAGCATTTTGCAAGCTACTGATCATTGCTGAAAATCGGAGTGTCTATATGGTAGGTATCACCATTCTTCACAAACTCAATTTGTCCTTCACTCACCAACTTCTAGATGTGATACTTGAATTTTTTACAATTTTCAATCGAATAGCTCGGGACCCTAACATGATATTCTCATCTCTCATCTGGAGTCTAACATATGTTGGTAGACATACTCGAGTGCTCGAGTGACAGAGGTATGTCAATATTTGACAAAGACACTTGAGCAGATGATGCTACAACGAGATTTGGTTGGACCACATAACTAAGATTTCCCACCTAAGAGCCATCTTCCAATTCATCTCTCGTCATTGTTCTGGAACCATGGTAGGACCTTCAATTTTTTCCATTTTGATAACTTGTTCAATTCTTTCAGCGATCCTCACAATATCATAAAATTGTTAAGCTGAACTTCCCATTAGATGCTCATAATATAGGGATTTAAAGATGTTGGCGAATAATATCACCATTTTTGTTTCTATTAGTGGAGATTGGACATGTGTTTCCTTATCTCACCATCTCTATGTGTATGCTCTTACAAACTATTGGTTTCCCTTCTTCATGACCATAAGGTTGTTTCTATCAGGAGCAATTTCCAGATTGATTTTATACTGCTTCAAGAAGGCAGCTGTCATATCCTTCCACTTATTGATCTTGGCATTATCCAATCTTATATATTAACTCAAGGTAGATCCTATAAGACTATCCTGAAAGAAATATATTAGTATTTTATCATTGTGGTTAACTTCATCCATCTTGTTGCAGTATGACCAGAGATTGGTGTTTGGGCATTGTATTCCAGTATACTTCATGAAGTTCAACACTTTAAAATCTTTTAGCACCATAATGTTTGGAACCAAACAAACTTCAATTGCTAATACAAGGTCAATAAAATCATTTTCTTCAACTTCTCTCAATCTCTCTTCCAAAGCAATCCATTTATCATGGTCCATATGACCAACAAATCTATGATCAAAGGGTCCTTTAGCTATCAAACTACAATAACTAGAGTTTGAGTTGGTTGGACAGGGGCAATAGGGATAAAATATTGATTGATCATTGAATCTACCCCCAAGTTTTGAGGTGTATGAGGGACATGAGCTGTCGGTGCCTTCACAAGAGGTTTTGTAGATGCTCGAGCAAATTTATGAGTTTAGCCACTTCAACTTTGATGCTTTCAATTTCCTTTTGATAATGAGCCTCTATATGAGCCCTTTCTTTGTTTTCCATACTTTCTCTTAGTCAAGTGTAATAGACCTTCGGTGAGGAACCTATGTTTCAACCTGTGAACATGCATGCTAAATGTATGAGTATGTGTTTGATATAATGCTCTCGTTGTTCAAGGGCTAACACACAGTCATAACTCTTCCATAATAAATAAGCATTTTAATTCTTTCCTAAACTCTACAACATAAATTTCCTAAGTAATGACCATTATGTCACCTGTAAATCTTGAACTTAAGATGCTTCATAAAAGGTTTACCTTGATGCAAAACATGTGTAGGGAGCATACATTCTAAGGGTTGGTTTTAATTCTTCTATGTGAGATATGGGATAAATTTACTACTTGTTCTCTAAAAGAATTTCAGATCTGCCTAGTGACAATCTTTGTAATGACAGTATAGAGGCATTGCGAGGAATGGTTAAGGCACGTATGTCCACCATTACTAAGCACACACTCAGATATAAGTTGGGTGTTTCACACATCTAAACTCTGACCAATAGTCATATGGCAGATCGATAATCCCCTACCTAACCTCGAAGTGTATGTGTGCTTTTCAAAAATTAAAGCAGGTGATGCATGAGGCATTAATCCATATCCAATTTATAAAAGCATATGCGATATATATAAAATTAAAGCATAAAAATGTACAAAAAAATCAAACACAATAATCAGATAAACAAACATAGCTTAATCCATAGGTCCTTAGTAGAGTCGTTATTTTATCGCACGTGTGCGGCGTCACGACGATCATCCATCCAGATCAGGATTGTCAAGAATGATGTGGGTGGAAAAGACAGGGAATTCTTGACCTTTCTTAGTATAAAAGAAGGTAATGAGAGTCTCCACCTAGTATTCTGGTCACTAGCAACCCTAATTGGTCTTAGAGTCTAAGTTAGGGGACAAATTGTGTAAAGAAAAGGTATTAGCACTTCTAATACATCTTACCTAAGGTAAGTTGCATTGTTTATTTTGTCTGATATAAGCTATAAAAATGTTGTATTTTCTAACCATTGGTCACTTTAAGGTTTTAGAAAAGTTCTCCTCAATAAGATGGTGTTTATCTTATCAGGTTAAAAACTTAATCGTTCTAATGCCAACAAAAAAAAAGTGACTTTTTATTTAATATCAAGAATATGTTTTACGTATAAGTTCATAATACCATATATTAAAATAAAATAAAAATTGTTTTGGAATTTTACAAACTTGTTGTAAAATCCATGCAATATCTTTTAAATAAAAACATGTGAAAGTATTTTAGATTTAAAAAAAAAATGCTTAAATAACTTTAGGATTTTTAGTCATATGCAAGAAAAAAGAAATTTTTTTAAGGCTTTCTTTGACAAAAATCCATTTTTCTTTGTAATAAAACTACCAAAAATAAGCTTAAGGAGAGTTTGTCAAACACATTCTTAAACCTAAAAACCGTTTAACAAAAACTATGGAAAACCAAACAGGGTATTAAACCCTTTGACCTATTTTTTTTTATTCGACCAAGTCGACCTAAAAATTTTGGTTAGACCATAAACCGAACCAAAAAATTTGGTTTGACCTGAAAATAACCCAAAAACAAAACTAAAGCCAAAAAAACACATTAAACACCAAAACTCAAAAAATCTTAAACAAAACATATCAAACACACAAAAAAGATGAAGAACATCAAGAACACCGAACATAAACCTAGTAACATGGGTTCTAAAACAAATCAGATTTTATATATAAAAAAAGAAGGAACATACATGTTGAAAATTATGCAAGCATCAATAATCTAGCATCTATTCACTTCGATTATCACTAAAATGTCATGATTTTTTTTTTATTAAAATGGGTTTTGGTTCAAAACTAAAACCCTAGGATTAAAACCTATATAAAAAAAACATGTTGGTGATGCAAATAAACACTAGATTATCTACTAATCATGCATATTAAGGTTTTTGTGTAAAGAAATGGACCAAACATGGTCCGAATTTAGGGGCTAAAGCAATATTCTTTCCAAAAACACGAAGAACATGCCTAGAAAACCCAGAAAAATCTCCAGTAAAGGCAACCACTGTCAATCTCAAAAAATAGAATTTTTGGCTTCTAAAGCACGCTTTTTTTCTCCCACCAAATCACAATATTATACACAAACATATTTAAACTAAGAAACTAACATAAAACATCAAAGCATCAAAATTAAACATAAGGCACCAAATAAAAAAAATACAATCAACATAAAATAACTTATATGTTCATGCAACATGGATTCAAAATTGGTTTTTTGAATACATTTTATGCGTGAACAAGCCTAACAAACTTAGGTTAAACACTCTTGCTTTAACATAAATAGCTTAAGTTAAACAAAACCTAAAACAACACTGTATATCAAAAAACAAACTTAAACAACAACTTTAATGTATCAAAAACATTAAAAAAAACTTCAAAATAACTTCATTAAATAAAAATCACAAACAAAGAGGTGAATGCATCATTTGTTAAACATTTCAAACCTTTTTTCTATACTTGTAAATATTAATATAAAACCAAAACAAATATATAAAAAAAACACCTTAAGCAGGCCATAAGGGCCTGTTTTTGGATTAGATGATAAACCTAGAACAACTACTCTCTTTCTTTTCTTTCCTTTGAAAAGTTTTGCCTCTCACAAACTTGTTAAGCTTAAAAAACTTGAGAAAACTTTGTGTTAGCCTCTCAAACCTTCACACTTAGCTTCCTTGTCAATATTTGTTTTCTTCTTCCTCTCTTTTCTTTTTTTTCAATTTCTTGATCTTGGGAAGGGTATTTATAGGGTTTTACTTAAGTTTGAGGAGGTCTTGAATTCATTTCTGACTTCTTGATCTTGAGGGACGTGTTATAAATCCTTGATAAGAACCTATTGAGGAGCCTTTGTGTGTGAATACACGGAAACCATATTGTGTTTTGCATAATGGTTGCACTATCGGGGCTGACTAAGTTACCCATTTTCAAGGCCTCGTCGGAGCAATTCTGACATCATCATCGCCTGAGACCATCTGAAATTGGTAGAGGGGATGCACACCTTTTATTTGAATCAACATTGCTCAATTTGAAGGTTTGTAACTCCACATTCATGCGTTTAAAATTGTCAACTCGATCAGCCAAAACTATCAAACCAGAGATGCAAACTGGCGAACAACCTGTCATTTACCTTCTCTTCATTAAGTCTTAACAACAAGTCGTTTAAGGTTCTGAATTTGGGATTTGGCAAATTTCAATTGAGTCCCTATTCTTCCAATTGCTTTTAATTGTACCCATAATTGCCTCCACACTTTTAATTTCATGTAATTTCACCCTTGTCAAACTCAATTGTTTGCCCCAAAGTTCATTGATATTTTCATTCTAGTCTTTGGCTCTGAATTTGTGTATTTTGACCTCAATTGACCAACAAACATCCAATTTTTTTTAATTTGGCCCCTGATTTTATCAATTTCAGCCTTTACATTCATGTGTCTTTTTAAGTTTGGTCCTTGGTTTTGAATTTCTTCAATCAAGCCTTACCTATTAAACTTCAATATTTATGCAATTGAGCCCCTGATTTAACCAAATTAACTCTTAAAAATTGCAATTCAACACCAAACTTTAATTTCTTCCAATTAAAGCCTAAATTGACTTTAAAAAAAAATAATTTTTCTTGCAATTAAGCCCTCAATAAATTCAATTAGACCTTGAAAAATTCCAATTGAGTCTTTGAATACCCAATTTTAAATTTCTTTCCTCAAATTGAATTTTCCTTTACCAATAGGGCCTTCATCAGTTAAAAATACATTGTCAAATTTTTCAATCTTGTATATTTTGATCTTTCTCAACCAGTCTTCGGTGATTTTCTGGGTGTTCTGGTATATTCTTCTCACTGATATATATTTTTATTTTCTTCTACCATTTTTTCAATTTTTTTTGTATTTTCTCTTTTTGTTTTTTAATTTTTTATATATGTGAGGGCCAAAAAATAAGTAACAACAATAGCTAAAGTTGTCAGCATCATTGAGTAATGTTTTCTTATTTTCGGTGTTTAATGGATAAAATAAATAGTAATTCATATATTGCTTTTAATTCTTGCTACCAAACCTTACATGAATCTTTGATGTTGTCAATTTTAACAAGTCCTTTCTAATCCCAGATTAAGAATAATGGTTTGTGGGTGATATTAATGTGTGTGTTTAATATGAGGTGTATCATGAACTTCATTTTCTTTCCATTCTTAATCTGTCTTTTTTAAATGTGTTAATTCAACAGCTTAGTGTAACACTTTTTAATGACTAGATTTTATTGAATAATCTAAAACATGAAAGTTCAACAATTATTTTTTACATTAGGTAGCAAATATAAGGTATCTAAATAATGAATGAAAGTGTTGTTCTTGGTTTCTTTCTAGTATCCATTTCATCTAACCATAAATAGAGATGAGCATTGTATGCATATTGATCATAAGTTGTCTAGCATAGGTTTTCAAGTTGGTTAATGAAATTATGCTTTCTAAATTTGGATGTTAATATCATGCAAAAACCTTCGAAACAAAACACAAGTTCAGATTGAAAAGTTATGATAACAAATGCAATTTTATTTTATGTTTAAGAATTTGATGTTGTCTTCTGTTGTCTTTCCTGTATATAATAACGAAATGACGTGTTAAGCATCTTGAGAGGTATTTGAAAAGGAAATGGTTTTGAGTATAATCATCAAGTTATGATTATGAAGTTCATGAGTCGCCACTTAGTATTATGGTTACTAGGAAACCTATGGTCTGTGAAAGTTCGGGTAAGGGATTAGTAATGTAAGGAAAAGATGCATCACTCCTAATATGCCCTATCCGAGGTAAGCTGCATTGTTATTTAATTGTTTTTCTAGGTCAAGTTTCTATTCGTTGGTCTTTTTTTAAGGTTTTTTTCTATTTTAATATCATTACATTATTATATTATTATTAAATTTATGGGATGGGGCTAACCTAGCCAACTAGGTCGAACTAGGCCAGGTTGGGCCGATTGGCGACCTAACAAGCTTCTCTTTTTTTTTTTAATAGGCTCGACCTGACCCAGCAATCACGAGCTAGGCTAGAATGGGTCCAGCCCATCTTCACACAATTACTGGCCCGACCTAGTGACCATGTGAATTGGTTGATTTTTGCATGCGGAACCAATGTTCTGCATGCAAATGGCTGCCCTGTTTACAGCCAAATAAAGGAAGAAAAAGGTTACTAGCCGTGAAGGATTGCTAGCTGATAGTTCTAGGAAGGTTGAACTGTTATTGGTGGCAGCGCTGGCGGTGAAAACATGATAGAAGAGGAGGAAGAAGATGGTTAGCGGATAAGAAGAAAAAATCTGGGAAGAAAAACTAATTTTTCACTAACTTTGGGCTCTCTTTTCTCCTCCCTCAAGGCATGGAATCCACTCCTATTTATAGGAGGTGGAAGAGGGACACTTTGTCTCTTTTAAGGACAAATCTTGGCCCTTATTTCAGCTGGGAAGGACCCAACTATTGGCTCAAAGCTGCCATCATGGCCTGAAAAAATTATTGCAGAAGGGCTGGCTTGGTTGGCCACTTTGGGGTGGCGTCGCGGTCATTGTGGTGTCAATCAGTCAAAAAGGACCATACTAAGATGTAGTTAGATGTCATGCCATCATTTGCGTGCAAGTTTTGTCAAATTTAATGGAGAGATAAAGCATTAAATGCCTTGGAAAGAAAGCCACTCGAGCAGCTTTTTCTGGCTTAAATGAAGAAGAAGATGAACAGTCAGCAGATGATGCATCGTTAGGTCCCCTTTTTACTATTCAAAATGGCTTTGTTATGGACTTTTTAGGGTTTTAATTTAAGGTTTTGGTTAAAGTTCAATTTGGTCCTCTATCTTTTAATTTATTTTTATTGCACCCCTAATTGACTCTAAACTTCTAATTTTATACAATTTTGCCCCTACCAAACTTCAATTTCAGCGTCTTTTTCACATTAGTCGTTGGTTTAGGATTTATGCAATTTGACCCTCAATTGACCATTCAGTATGAACACTATGTCCTGCAATGCCAGCATGGTACTCGTAGGTGAGGTCGGGTTTATACTAGTTGGGGTAAGGTGGCTGCAGAGGTGTTAGGGGTTTAGGAGCTAGATATCCAATGCTCAGTAGCTTCTGGTACATCTCATTTAGGGGCAGTGATAATAAAGGTAGTTTTTCCTAAACCCTTTTTGTAATTCCTCTTCTGGAAATTTTTAGTTTGGTCTTCAGCTTAGAGGTTTTGGGGCTCGGGTTTTTTGGTAGAAAATAGGGAGTTGATGCTGGCAATTTAGGATGGAAGGGATGGAGTGTTGTAGTTTTGAAATTGGTTTTTCCTGCCCCTGTAGCTACCTTCAATATAGTCGACCACCTTCCTTTTCCTTTCAAAACTTCTTCTCTTGATGGGCATGGAAATTCTATCACTCCTAACTTCTTACTCTATGCGCTCAGCTACTGCCATAACGTTAGTGAATTGCTATGTTGAACTACCAATCACATGCTTGTAGTATGGCGCCTTAAGCGTGTTGGCAAATAGAGTAACCATTTCTTTATTTAAGAGAGAGGGATGCACCTAAGTAGTTAGATCTCTCCATCTCTAGGTATATTCCTTTATGCTTTCTTTATCCTTTTTTTCCAGATTGGACAAGTTGGTTCTATCGAAAGCAATGTTCATGTTGTATTTGTACTACTTGACAAAAGCATCCACCAGATCTTTCCATCTCTGGATCTTTGTGTTGTTTAATCTTATGTACCCATTCAATGTTGCCTCACTTAAACTATCCTAGAAAAGGTTCATCAATAGTTTCTTATGTGTACTACTTCTATCATTTTATTGCAGTAGGACTTGAGATGAGTCATGGGGCATTGAGTTTCAGCGTATTCAATAAATTCAGGAACTTGAATCTTTTTTAGTACAACTATATTCAGGACCAGACACATTTCGGCGGCCTGTACTGGGTCATATAAGTCTACCCCTTCAATAGCACTGACTTTGGCTTTTAGTGTTGTCATCTTATCTTAATCAATATCATTAGATGACTTTGTCTTGTGGGACTCATTGGCAAATGCATTTATAACTGCAGGGGTTGGCGCTGGTGCTGTTGACTACGTAAGTGTTGGATTGTGTTGGGGCTCCTGACCATGTTCGCCCATTCTTTCTTCGGGTTGAGTTGTTGTTGGGGTCTGAGCAAAGGTTACAGATCGATTGGAAGAACCTTCA